>Ga0164318_10008227_pt1 | contig 10140 bp, 12 predicted proteins | sample GuaBasSedimGuay9_FD_113734 | JGI IMG/M metagenome (GOLD analysis project Ga0164318, IMG submission 113734) | Subseafloor sediment microbial communities from Guaymas Basin, Gulf of California, Mexico - Guay9, Core 4571-4, 0-3 cm | ecosystem: Environmental > Aquatic > Marine > Hydrothermal vents...
AATGGCTTTAGCTTCACATCAAGACCGTTAAGTGATGACTTTGTATTGCCTATACCGCAGGAGTTTCCTACGCCGAGGAGGAGAATATTTCCATTCTTTGCCTCTTTTATCAAGCGCTTTGTGATGTCTCTTGCAGGTTCTTGTGCCTTATATACTTTTTCAGGCAAAGTGGCTGATGCTTCCATGACACCCATTTTTATTGCAATGCCATCGAGAGGGAGATCGTGTTTTAGTGCGACTTCCTCGATCTTTGAGCGCTCTACACCTACGCCACCCATCATCACACCAACACCTTCTGCAATTGAGCCTGTTATCTCACCTTCCATCTTCCCTGCTGCATCTACTGTGATTATATGCTCTATGCTTTCGCGCTCTCTTATTTCCTCTACGGCTTTACCTATTTTTCCAAGTGATGCGCCCGGACCCTTCGCTTTCATTACAAAGACAGTCTTTCCCTCAATTGTCTCTTTACTTACAAGGACGTCTTTTGCAACCTCTTCACCATTTTCTGTCTTGAATGAGGCTGCGACCATTGGACCTATTGCATCTCCTATCGGGATACCCTTGACAAATGCCTGGGTTGCTTTCACATTGCCTTTTGCCATCTTCAAAAGCAGAGGCAAGTACATCTGGAGGATGAACGCCATCTGGATGTTGTTGCTTTTCTTGACTGTGATTATAAGATGCCTTACCACCTTGTATATCTCGAAAACGCCAAGTGCGCCGATGAGACCGAATTTCAGGTTGGCTTTTTCTGCTGCATTATGGTTTGGTGCTATAGTATCTACAAAATAGTTGAATCTTCTTTCTGACTGGTTCATCACATGCTCTATCTTATTGAGGATACCGTAGGGATCTACATCTACAGGAGTTGAAATGAAGAAGTTCATGAAATTGCGGACATCATGTTTGAGTTTTTTGTTAGGCTTTTTTGAGATGCACTGCATCACGTACCCTTCTGCTTTTTTTGTGTATTCGTCAAGCTTCTTGAGGTCTTTTTCTGCTCTCCATATTGTCTGGAGCATCATTATTTTCTGGTAGAATATGATAAATAGGAAGAAGAGTATTGAGGTGATTGTGCCAATCAGGCTATTGTCTCCACCCATAAAAAAATTTTCTATCATATTAATCAACTGGTTACCTCAATGTACTGTGTAAATCTTTATATATCAATTGGCATTTATGACTAAAGCCAAAATCAGATAAGAACCACAAGTATATATGGGAACTAATATATATTAATAGTTCCATTAAATATATAAATGGATATTTTGACTATAGTAAAGATAATTGTTAAGTGATTTTATGACTATGAGAGTACTTGTGGTTGCAGTTGCCCTTCTTATCGCAGTTGTTGCTGTCGGGCACAGTATGCTGTCAGAATATACTCTTGTTGATGAAAAAGCGGATTCAGTTATTCGCAACCCCATGGGATTTGTCTTGAATTATGTCAGTGGAGAGCAAAATACTGTTGATTTCAGAGCAGAACTTGCATTTGAAAAGAAACAGAATATAGATTTTGCGTTTAATGACAATATTGATTCTTTTTATGTTGACTGCAAAGGCGGTCCTGAAAATAAGATTATCATTAGCGGACTGTTCCTGAGGTCTGCTTCTGATACGCATATTGAATTTGTGGATTATGCGGGCAGTGTAAATCTTGGACGCAAGCTTAGTTTTACAGGGTCTGCAAAGAGGGCCAGGACTGATGAGCAGACTCTTTCAAAGGACAAGTTTGTGAAGGTATCAGGAAAAGATATTGAATTTTCAAAGGTTTTCCTGAGCAAGCTAAAAGGGCAGTCTATGGTTCTGACTAATGTTACAGGTAATGTTGAGATATTTATGGATTGTGATTCTGCTGATATACCTGTAAATGATAGGAGGTTTGAACTTTCGTCTTTTGATGGAGAAATCCGGTATTATAAGGACCATATTGTTATAGATGGTAGCGGGAGACTGGATTTCGGTATATTCAAGGCGCCAAGTGAATGAATGATGATCTTATGGAGAATAATATTTTCGGCATGCTCGGTTTTTTGTCAGACACAGGGAATCCTGATGCAAAAATAATGTTTGCAGTTTTTGTTGTTTTTATTATTGTTGCTTATAAGGCACTGGGTGTGCTTAAAAATACGATTATTGTCTCTGTGATATCTGCGTGTTTCCCTTTTGTACTCGATAAGGTACTTGGCTTTGACATTGATATCACTCTTGACCTGATTCTTTTTTATGTTGTTTGCGGGGTTGTTTTGTATCTTCTATACGAAGTAATTAAGGTATTTTATAAGACCTCGAAAGTGTTTATGGATGTTGTTGGCATCTTGATGTTTCCTTTTGTTCTTGTATTAAAATTTTTGGGCTGGCTGTTTGGATTTGAACATGAGAAAAAAGGAAAAAAGGATAGAAAGAAGAAAAAAAAACACAGTGACGAAGAAGAAGAGTGACATTTTGACTAGTCTCAAGATTATTTCTCACGAATAACCCATAAGAATGCTGCAGGAAACACACAACTTGTGTTGCATTCCCGCAGATATGATTACCGGTTCATAGTCGAGATACAATCAAAAATGTATTTGAGTTGCATTGTTTTTTTTTGTCAGAGGCACCGAAAGGTTTATAAATGTTTCTATATATAATAGCTTTCGAAAGCTTTATAAAGGGATTGTTTATATAATGGCTTTTTCTATAATTTTAAGGTGGCGCTTATGGCAGCAAGATGTCCCGAATGTGGAAGCACAAGTTTTTCAAGAGATGACGGAAGAGGAGAGCTTACATGTCGTAAGTGCGGTAGGGTCATTGAACAGGATGAGATTGATACGACACCTGAATGGCGGGCTTTTGATGCACATCAGCAGGCTGCGAGGACCAGAACTGGTGCTCCTTTGACTTTTACTAAGCATGATAAGGGTATTTCTACAGAGATTGGGAAAGGTGTCGGTGAATTATATAAGGTGCCTATTAAGAAAAGGGCGCAGTATTACAGGTTGAGGAAATGGAACAAGAGGCTTACCAAGTCCAAGGACAGGAACCTATCATATTCTCTTTCAGAGCTTGCAAGGCAGGTGTCTTATCTTGGCCTTCCGAAAGCAGTCCATGAGGAAGTCGGGCGGCTTTATGAGAAGGCGGTTACGAAAGGACTTGTACGCGGGCGGTCTATGGAGTCTATTATTACAGCCATAATTTATGCTGTTGCACGCGAGCAGGGTTCGCCAAGGACTCTGTCTGAGCTTGCGGCTGCTTCAGGTATTGAGAAGCGCGAAATTGGGCGTGCATACAGGTATGTTGCGCGGGAGCTTGGCATAAGAATATTGCCTGCAACATCAGAAGAATACCTGCCCAGGTTTGCATCACTTCTTGGGCTTTCCGGTACAGTACAGGCAAGAGCTAGAGAGATACTATTGAATGCTCTGGATGAAGAGGTTACGTCCGGCAAAGGTCCGACTGGTGTTGCCGCTGCGGCATTGTATATTGCAGCTGTTCTTGAAGGTGAGAAGAGGACCCAAAGAGATATTGCAGATGTTGTTGGTGTTACGGAAGTCACTATCAGGAACAGGTATAAGGATCTTGTGGAGAAGCTCGGTATTGAAGAGGAAGTTGAGCGTAAGGCACAGGAAAATGAGAAGTCCCGAAGGAAAGAAGATATGTAGTTGTCTTTTTCATGTTTGCGAAATTATTGCTTGATTAGTTTGCCAATTATTGGTGTAATTATGCCAATTTTTGGTATTGTTATGTTTTTTTGTAAATATGCGCAGAATTTTCGTGCCTATATCAACTGCATGATACCGTTGGTGCTCACAAGGGTGTTGATTGTTGCAAGCTCCAGGGCTAAATCAATGTTGTCAGATGTCCTTTTATATTCTACTGATACGAGAACATCTGTGATGCCTGCTTTTTTCAGGATGTTCTTTATTACCTTTTGAGAGTTGGATATCAGTATATCTGTATCTGTAAATGAATTTTCCCTGAAGCCGTTGCTGAGTGTCATACCGAGAAATTTTACGCCTGTTAAGCGCGTTCCCGGAGCCATTGAAATCTTTATGCATTTTTTTGGGTCCAGCCCATCCGCTGCATGACTTACTGTTGATTCTATTATTGATGCCTCTCTTGCACGGATGTCTGTGATCTGCATGTATCTCATTGATTCTTTTATTGACTGTAAGCTTTTTCTTGGCGTCTCTACTACTACTTCACGAGACATGATTGCTGCATTGTACGCACCGGCGTCAAGAAGACGAAGAAGCATCTCCTCGTTAGTGACACTATTATTCAGTGTCCCTGTCAACTTGATGAGTCTCATGTGCTTTATTGTTTATCGCAGATTTATATTGTTTTGGTATTTTTACGCTGTTACCAAAACAAAAACAATAGGCGTCAAATATCCGTGCAAACGAAGTTTGTCGGATGCTAAAATTGCGTAGCAATTTTGAAGACAGTATCTTCAAAAGTTTGACACGAAGTGTCATGATTTTAAGTATATGACAAAAACATACTGTCTAAAAAGTTATGGCTTTTACTATAATCCATAGCCTTTTAACTTTTTTGCTCTAAGAATATAGTATGGGATTTACTATCGGGCTTGTAGGTAAGCCATCAGCAGGGAAGTCTACTTTTTTTAAGGCAGCTACGCTTGCTGAAGTCGCGATTGCAGACTACCCGTTTACGACTATTAAGCCAAATATAGGGACGGGGTATGTTCGGGTAGAATGCGCTGATAAGGACTTTGGTGTGCAGTGCAACCCGCGGTTCGGGTTCTGCCTTAACCATACACGGTTTGTGCCTGTTGAACTTGTAGATGTTGCCGGGCTTGTACCCGGAGCGCATGAGGGTAAAGGGCTTGGGAACCAGTTTTTGAGTGACCTGAACCAGGCAGATGTGCTCATTCATGTTGTTGATGCATCCGGGTCTGCTAATGAATTGGGTGAATCTCTCGGTGCAGGGAAACATGATCCTGCGAAAGATGTGAGATTTCTTGAAAAAGAGATTGACCTTTGGTACGCGTCTGTTCTGTGGAGGAACTGGAAGAAGCTTGCGCGCGGTGCGCAGATGACCAGAAAAAAGATAGAAGAAGCGATTGCTGATCAGCTTTCTGCGATGAAGGTTACAGAAGATATTGCGCTTGACGCTATTAGTGAGACAGAACTTTCAGGTAATCCTGATTCATGGAGTGAAGATGATGTGAAGCGGCTTTCTGTGGTACTGCGAAAGAGAACCAAATCAATCCTTATTGCATTGAATAAGATTGACGTTCCATCAGGCCTTGAGAATGTTGAGCGGCTGAAAAAAGAATTACCTGATATCATGTTTGTGCCATGCTCGTGCGAGACAGAGCTTGCGCTAAGGGAGGCAGCTAAAAGCGGAATCATCTCTTATGTGCCGGGAGATTCAACTTTTGAGATATTGAAAAGTGATGCTTTGAATGAGAAGCAGAAAAAAGCGCTTGATTTCATTTCAGCCTTTCTTGAAAAGAATGGCTCTACCGGTGTGCAGCAGGTTCTTGATGCTGCTGTCTTTGAGCTTCTTAAGTATATTGCTGTGTTCCCCGGGGGTGTCAATAATCTGGTTGATAGCAAGGGTAACGTGCTTCCTGATTGTTTTCTTATGCCTCCGAAAACTACTGCAAAGGATTTTGCCTATGCGCTTCATACTGACTTTGGAAAGCATTTTCTTTATGCTATGGATGTTCGGACCAAGAGAAGGATTTCCGGGGATCAGGAACTAAAGCACAGGGATGTTGTTGAGATCATCAGTGCTGCTAAGTAGTTTTATTAAAGTGCAACATCTATAGGGTCAAAGAAATAGCAGTTATTTTCATCGAAGTAGCCGCAGTGGAATTTGTCAAGTGGAATGCCTGAGCGTATCGAGAGCATGAGCGCGTAAAAGTATGTTTGTGTTGTTGCGTATTTTTCTTTTACTGCTTTTGGCTTATAGTCAAGTATCTGGATTTTGTTGTTGAGGATTTTTAGTACATCAATGTGACCTGAGAGTGCGCCGTCCTCATTAAAGATATTTGAGAAGCGGGGATGTTCGCATGGGTCGAGCCATATAGGGGTCTCGACAGATATTGTGTCATGATCGTTTTCAAGCATGTAGACCTCTACTTTTGAGTGGGCTGTCTTGAAGCGATCCATTGTTTCAAGTGCTGTCACAGTCTGCTGGCAGAGTATGTTTTCATTGTCTTCTGTGAGTTGGATGCTGACCGGGAATTTCAGTGCAGATGAGCGCGGACCTGTTATGAATTTTTCATCGGGACATGTTTCAAATACGCGATGTAGGTATGATTTCAGTTGTGAGAAGCCGTTGTTGCATGTGTTTTCCATGTGCGCGACATTTATCCTGTAATGATAAAACCAACCGTGCTTGAATGAGGTTTGAACTATCTGGTTCAGAAGCAATGTCATTGTCTTTATCTCCACTTTTTTTTCCTTGATAAATTTTTGGTTGAAGGGGTTAATATAGTTTGCTGTGGTTCTATGGAGAATATTGTTTGTAGTTTCAGAATTGGAATGATTTTGCGATAGCTATAAAAGGTTGTCTGCGCGACTAAATAATCGCAGAATATGAGGTGTTATGATATGGCTTATGGTGCGCGAAATACTGACAAAATACTCTTTGATGCGGGTATGGAAGCATTTAAGGGTGGAGATTATTCTAGTGCGTGTAGTAATTTTCAAGAATTATATGAAAATTCAATGGGATCAGATAGATGCCAAGAAGAGTTGTTCAATGAATATGGTCTTGGTGGAATTATTAAGGAAATGTCTCCCGGTTCCTTGCTTGCAGGATCATACGCATTGTTGGCTGCTGCTACGAAAGCTGCATAAGTGTGCGGGGGTGAATCTGTAAGGGTATCAGAAGGCATGGTAACTGCCGCAGGATATATCGTTTCTGCTGATTTGCTTGCTACGCGGTTATCTGGCATTGTTGAGGAGCAGTTGGAGATGAATTGTGAATGTAAGTCATCTGATGGCACTCTCTGGATAGATCGTAGTGTTGTTGATCATTTTTACGATGAATGGGAGGGGATATTTAATAGATATTTTGAACCAGAGAGTTGATTCTGTTTATTTTTGTGGTTCTGATTCCTGATTCGTTCTATCGGCAGGCACCTATACCAACAGACTTATAAAGCAAATTTATTAATTGTATTGCCATGATGCAGGATTCTTTTGTGCGCAAATACGAGAACCTGTTTCCCCATAAGGTCATGAGGCCTGCACAGGTTGACTTTATGGAGAAGGTAGATGAGGCCATTAAGGGGGAAAAATGTCTTATTGCGCATGCGCCGACAGGTATCGGCAAGACATGTGCTGCGCTTGTGCCTGCAGTCTATGAAAGTGTTGAGAGTGGAAAGAAGGTTATATTTTTGACGCCGCGCCACGCGCAGCATAAGATTGTCATTGAGACATTGCGGGACATGAAGAAGAAATCCGGGGTGAATATCAAGGTTACGGATCTTATCGGCAGGAAGTGGCTTTGCAACCTGCCTGAGTCTGAGACTATGTACTCTGCTGATTTTCGGGAGTATTGCTCTGTTCTTCGCAAAGAGAAACGTTGTGAGTTTCACAACAGGACTTATTCTGATACTATGGCGCTGACAGACCAGGCTATAAAGGTCATTGAGGAAATTGATGGTGCAATAATGCATTCAGAGGATGCTAAGGCGCTTTGCACAAATGTATGCCCTTATGCTATTTTTCTTGAGAGAGCGAGAAAATCCAATGTGATTATTGCTGATTATTTTCATATGTTTCACCCGACTATGTATAAGGCATTTCTTGCAAAGATCGGGGCAAAGCTTGAAGATGTTATTCTTATTGTTGATGAGGCGCATAATCTGCCTATGAGGGTGCGTTCGCTTCTTTCAATCCAGTTGTCTGACAGGCAGGTTTCAGGAGCAGTCAAGGAAGCGAATGAGATAGGTGAGGATGAACTTGCGAAGGATCTGGAGTTTGTTTACACGAAGCTGAGTGATAAGGCGCGAAAGAGGCTTCAGGGTGTGAATGAAAAAGTCATTGATATTAGCGATGTTTGCGATGCTATTGAGGAGACTTCAGATTATGGTTTTTTTGTTGAGGAGCTTGAGAGGGTTGCGAAGATTGTGAGAGCTGAGAAGAAGAGGTCTTATCTTGGAGGGATTGCATCGTTTCTTGACCGATGGAAAGAGAAGGGTAAGGAATATGTTAGGATACTTAAGAAAGTGCCTTCAAAGAGGAGAGGTTACATATATCTTTATACGCATGAATGTCTTGATCCGGCAATAGCGACACGGAGTATACTTAATGGGGCTCATTCGTCAATACTTATGTCCGGGACTCTTCTTCCGCTTGAGATGTATAAGAATGTTTTAGGAGTGGATGAGTCTATTGAACTGAAAATGGATTCGCCTTTCCCAAGGTCCAATAAGCTGTCTCTTGTTATCAGGAATGTCACCACCAAATATAGTATGCGCTCTAAAAAGGAGTCTGTAAAGATTGCGAATTATCTTGTCCAGATCATCAATTATACTAAGGGGAATGTTGGTGTGTTTTTCCCGTCTTATTCTATGAGGGATGAGATATATGACATTCTTGCAGGAGACATTAACAAGCAGGCGCTTCTGGAGAGACAGAATATGACTAAAGAGGAAAAGTACGGGCTTCTGGGTGAGTTTGTGAGACTGAAGAATGTTGGTGCTGCGCTTTTTGCGGTTGTCGGCGCTAATTTTTCTGAAGGTGTGAGTTTTGACGGCAGGATTATGAATGCATCTGTTCTTGTTGGGCTGCCTTTGCAGAGACCGGATATACTGACTGAGAATCTGATCAGTTATTATGATGAGAAGTTCAGGAAGGGGTGGGAGTACGGGTATGTGAATCCGTCTATGAATCGGGCGGTGCAGGCAGCGGGAAGATGTATCCGCTCAGAGAATGAAAGGGGACTGATAGTGTTTATGGATGGGAGGTACCTGTGGCCAAACTATAAGAAGGTCATCCCGAAAGATTATGAGTTTGTTGTTTCACAGGATCTTGAAAAGGAGATTTGCGGGTTTTTTGTGGATAAGGGATCGCTCGGGGCTTATTCACAAAAATAATGGCTGTTATTTTTTTACATCTTTATTCTTTTTCTCTTGTTCACTTTTGTGCATTTGAATCATGTTATCGATTGCAACATATGCACCTGCACCAAATATATCTCTGGCTAATTCTTTTTTGGACATCTGCTTTAATTCCTGTTTTTTTGTCAATCCATAACTGGGGAAATATTTCTTCAACTATTGAGTCCGTTAGTACTTCAGGCAACACTTCATTTAGCTTTTCTGGAGGCAAATCTATATGAATTTTGCTTTTTTCTATATCTGACCAATTGTCTTTTAGCTTTTCGAAACATTCAAAGCATGAATGTTTTTCCGTATTTACCATGTCTCTAGGGCATTCTATCTCTTTTCCGCAAAAACTACAGTTGACCTTTAACATTTGTTCTTTCATCATGATTTTGAGTTGGAAATACTCTATATATTGTGCATTTCTGTTATTCCTGGGTGAGTCTGATACCCCACATGTTGCTGCAAACATAATTCACTCTGGAATACTAAAAATCGCCGTCTCGGAAATCCGCGTAATACTCCCACAACTTGCTGCGATCTGGATACAGTCAAAGCCAGATATTATTGTATGACTTTGTCGCATACGTCACTTGGTGCAGTATTTTCCGTGAGTATAATTGATTTCAGGCGATTTTTGATTGCATATTAATCATATTCCAACAATCAAAAAGCTTGGAATCTTCCAATTTCACAGATGTTCCACGATTTTTTTTATTTGGCGCTATATTACGCGCTTTTTTTGCTCTTTGATTTTTGGGTCGCTTTCATCCCAGATTTTGCTGCACCCGGAACACACATAGCCGCCGTACATGTTTAGGTGCGACATGTATTTCATCTTATCTGAGCCACAATCAGGGCAGCGGATTTTGTTTTCTTTTCTGATCCTGTCTAGCAGGGAGTCGTATGCCATGATATTTACTGAACCAGTAACTTTTTATGGTTTCGGGGTTTTTAGGCCATTATATGGAGTTAAGCGACATACGAGCTACGGGCTTCATCTACAAATTTATTTATATAAGATCTAACAAATGATTATTATGACTTTAAAAGAATTTTTTAAA
>Ga0164318_10008228_pt1 | contig 10139 bp, 13 predicted proteins | sample GuaBasSedimGuay9_FD_113734 | JGI IMG/M metagenome (GOLD analysis project Ga0164318, IMG submission 113734) | Subseafloor sediment microbial communities from Guaymas Basin, Gulf of California, Mexico - Guay9, Core 4571-4, 0-3 cm | ecosystem: Environmental > Aquatic > Marine > Hydrothermal vents...
AGCTAGCAGCATTCGAAGATCATGCCTCATCAAACTTCTCCTGGAACCTGAGCCACGCTTCGGCCAAACCATGGCGGCCGGCGATAGCTGAAATCTGTTTGTCATCCACCGCCCCGACCTCCCGCAAGCTGAGCATACGGGCAAAGTCCTTCGCCCGCCCGACGCTGAGGGCGATCACTGCGAGGTAATCTGCACCGACAACTCGGATCGGTGTGCCGTCCAGGTCTGCGGTTTCCGCCATTCGGATTGCCTCTTCCGTCAGACCATCAAAAGCTGGAATGAGCTGTACCGGCCATGTTCCGACACGAATTGCTTCCCCTTCTGGTTGATAGCCAAGGGCGTTACAGAATTTGTAGAGGGGTCCAAGAACGTCGATCGCTTCCGGATTTGAAACGGTAACAAGAATATCCGCATCCAAGGTAGTCACAGCTTCCGTGTATCGCATCTGCGCGACGGCGCCGAAAACCGCGTAGTCGAGGATGACTCCGTCCTCCACCATGCGATTCAGGAGTTTTGCGACTTCATCCATAATGAATGTATAACCTCCGCATCGAGAAAGTTCAAGGTGTGCCGGAAGGCCGGGGGTTGGATTGAGGGTTACTGGGCAGCTCTTTACTGGAGGACCAGTGACTCATGGTCTGCAATTTCCCAGTGCTCACCTGTCCATCTGACGAGGATAGCAACGGTTCCTCCTTCGCACCACCACGGTTCAGTTGTCAGACAGGTCGGGCTTGCCCGGAGGATTTCTTGGGGACAACATCAAAGGACGGCACGCCCCGATTCGAGGTTTGGGCGCTCTCTGGTTTGAACGGCGGCGTTGGCCCTTGGGTCCGACCCCGCCGGAATCGAGTGTCAACCTACAGACAACCGGTCACCCGGAACGCGAACTTCGAAGTTGAACGTTGTATTCGACGTTATTCCTGCCTTCCAATGCAATACGTCCGACGTATTGCTTCGCCTATAATCCCCCCATGGCCACTCCCTGCCCCTGGTGTCTTGAGCCTTTGCCCCGATCCGGCGGGCCCTTTGTTCACTGTCCGAAGTGTTGCAAATCGCTGACCGATGACGACGGTCGAGAACTTCGTGCGATCGATTTACGTTTCCTATTGTTGAGGGACGCGCAGGAAGCGCAGTTCAGTCGGTTTCTTTCCATTGGGACTGGAGTGGCGGCAGCGGTCGGTCTCGTCGTACCTCTTGCACACTTTGGTGCGGCGGTGCTGATTCCGCTGATGGTTATCTGCCACCTGATGGCTGTTCGGTTCTTTCTGATCAGGGATGCCGGACGGTATGTCGGTCCCGCACGGAGGCTCTTTTCGAGATGGATCACACGCCTGAGTTTTCTTTGGATCGGATCGATCGGCTATGGATTTGCCGTGATTCCGGTTGTTGGAGCGGCATTGGCAGCGGCGACCTTCGCCGGATTGACCTGGTTGGTTCACAACTATGTCTTGTGGAGTCTCGAGCGAGAGGCGGAGCGAATGCCGTTGGCTCGGTGGGAAAAGGCAGTGCTGGTGTTGCTGGCGGTTGCCACCGTCGTGATCCTGGCCGTCGTGGTGGTGTTGACGGCAGCCGTTGGGTGGTCGTTCGCCCAAATAATGGAGTACGTTGGAAACTGAGGAGGGTTTGATGGGGTCTTTGATGTCAATTATGAGCGCATTTGGATTGGCCGGTGGGGCCGGCGCCAAGGCCTTTATTCCACTGCTGTTGCTTGGCGGCTTTCACTACACGCCCTATTTTGAACTCGGGGGGCGTTTTGCCTGGATTGCCAGTCCCCAGGTGATGCTGGTGCTCGGTGTGCTCGTTGTCTTGGAGATCCTGGTGGATTCGGTGCCGGAGTTGGGTGAGTATTCCGATGTCATTAGTTATCTCCCGAAGATCGTCGCCGGGTTCATCGCATTTGCAGCCGCAACCGGGTCGATTGACGAGAACCTGACGCAGTTGGGGATATCCGGCGCTCTGGGTGGAGGCACGGCCGCCGGCGTTCACTGGGTTCGAAACCAAATTCGGAGACCTTTTCGGGAGGTTGCCGAGACCCTGCACGGTGGCGCCGCCCGCTTTGCCAGTGTTGGCGAGGCAGGCGTTTCGACCGTAGTTGCCTCCTCGGCAATCGTTGCCCCACCGGTGGCGATCTTTGCGTTGGGCGCTTTCGTACTGGTCGGTTTCGGTGTGTCACGGAAACTGGGCGGTCGAAGCGTCGTTTGTCCCAACTGTGGTGGGACCATGTATCGCGATGCTCTTGCTTGCCCCTCGTGTGGCTCAGAAATATGAACCTTTCTGACTGACCGTCTGCGACCCTTCTTTGCGTTTTCTTTGTAGTCTTTGCGTCTTTGCGGTTCAATTGTCTTCTTTTTGCCCCCGGCGATGCTAAAATGAAGGGCCGCGTTCGGAAGGGGGCAATATGGGTTTTCAGGTTGGTGACAAGGTGGTCTATCCCAGTCAGGGAGTGACGGTCGTCGAATCCATCGCAAGCGAGATGTTGGCGGGTATGGCCGTTGAGTGCTACCACTTGAGGTTGCTGGCCACCGATAGCAAGGTCCTCGTTCCGGTGCAGAACATCGAGCGGGTCGGTCTCAGGCCATTGTGTGATCTGCAGGATGTTTCCGACAGCTTGAGCAGGCTCAAGGCCAACCAGATCGACGAAAAGGGTGACTGGAAAGATCGGTACAAGGCCAATCTCGAGCGGTTAAAGACCGGTGAACTCGGCGAAGTGGTCGATGTGTTGCTCTGTCTGGCGGACGTTGCGAGTCGGAAAACTCTGTCTTTTCGTGAGCGAAAAATGTTTGATCAGGCCCAGCAGATTCTTGCCTATGAGGTGGCTGAGGTTGAGCAACGGAAGATCGACGAGGTCAACCATGAGATCGGCGAGATCTTGGCCGCTCATATGGGGTCGGAAAGCTCCGAGGAGTAGCTGGGATTGAGAAACCAAAAGACGCGCGCCTCTGTCGTGTGTTTGGTTGTTGTTCTGGTGGCCAGCGTGTCCGGTTGCGGGTATCACCTGGTGGGAACATCCAGTTTTCTTCCCGAGGAGCTCCAGTTGCTCTATCTGGCCAACTTTCAGAACATGACGACGTGGTCAGATGTCGATCAGCGCCTCAATGAGTCCCTCGCCAGGGAGTGGGTCCGCCGCGGGCGGTTCGAATTGGTCGAGGAGCAAAAGAAGGCGCAGGTCGTTTTGGAAGGCATCATCAGGGGAATCTCAATGGTGCCGGTGGCTCTGGATGACCGGGGTCGTGCAACCGAGTATCAGATGACGTTGACGGTCAGCGTGCAACTGTTGGACGTTCGCGGCGAGGAGCCGGAGATCCTGTGGGAGGACAAGGCTTTTTCGAGACGAACCTCATACGATGTGGACCTCTCGGCCGTGGATTACTTTGATCGCCAGATTCAGGCAATGGAATTGGTGTCGGAGAGTCTGTCGCGGGCGTTGGTGACGGCGGTTCTGGAGGGCTTTTGAACGCTTGGGAGCTAGGACGCTAGGACGCTTGGAAGCAGGATGAGTGTTCGACGTTCATGGATTCTCTTTGACCCTTCGAGCCTTGGCAACTCTCGCCCAAACAAAGCGAAAAGACGAGGCAGAAACCAAGCCGACGTACTACAAAAGGCTGTAGTTGGGATTTTGCCGGTGATCGCACACCGTGGTGTTTCCCCGAGCCCGAGCCCGTTACCCTTACCGACTGTCTTCGGATTCAACCCCAAATGAAAGACCTTCAGGAGCTGTTGCCGGGGTCCAGCCTCACGGGGCAGTGAAAAATACATATCGGGAACGATAACGGTAACGGGCTCGGGCTCGGGGTAAAGGCGCTCGCTTCCTTTTGATTGTGGCTTCGCCACTTTCGACTCTTCGACCCCCGGCCTGAATCTTTGCTACCATCTCCCCATGCCCAGCCATCTTCCCTTTGATGTCCGCAGACGGCTCAAGCCGATTCGCCTCCTGGTACTCGACGTCGATGGTGTCTTGACCGACGGTTCGTTGTTGTATGGGGCCGAAGGGTGTATCGGGAAGTCTTTCAACGTTCGAGACGGATTGGGCATTCGCCTGTTGATGGAGTGCGGGATCGGCGTTGGAGTGATTTCGGGTCGGTCAGAGCCGGCGGTGTCTGTTCGGCTGAAAGAGTTGGGCCTGGATCCATCGTTTGTGGTTCTGGGTTCTCGGGACAAGGTCCAAGACCTGGCCGGCCTCCAGAAAGCGGCCGGCGAAATCAAGGATTCCCAGACCGCGGTAATGGGTGACGATTTACCCGATCTTCCGATATTGTTACGGGCGGGATTTTCGGCCTGTCCGGTGGATGCTGCCCCCGATGTTGCCGCGGTGTGTGATCTGATCTGTGGGAGGGCGGGCGGTCACGGCGCCGTTCGGGAAGTTGCGGAGGTCATCCTCAAGGGGCAGGGACGGTGGTCCGGCTTGGTGAAGCGCTGGATGGATGTTGATGGTGAGGCCGGCTGAATGCTCCAATATCTCGGTCTGATGAAGCACATCCTGGATGACGGTATCCAGAAAGACGACCGGACCGGCACGGGAACCCTGAGCGTCTTCGGCGCTCAGCTCCGTTTTGATTTGGCGCAAGGTTTCCCGGTCTTGACCACCAAAAAACTCCACCTCCGATCAATTATTTACGAGTTGTTGTGGTTTCTGAAAGGGCAGACCAACGTCGCCTATCTCAGAGAAAACCAGGTGAGAATCTGGGACGAGTGGGCCGACGAAAACGGCGACCTCGGTCCGATCTATGGGGCACAATGGCGGTCCTGGCCCACGCCTGACGGCAGTTTTATCGATCAAATTGATCGGTTGGTCGAAGGGATCCGGCTCAATCCGGATTCCAGGCGCCATATTGTCTCGGCGTGGAACGTCTCGGAACTGGATCGCATGGCTCTGGCCCCCTGCCACGTTTTGTTCCAGTTCTACGTCGCCCAGGGCCGGCTGTCGTGTCAGCTCTACCAGCGGAGTGCGGATGTTTTCCTCGGTGTTCCTTTCAATATAGCTTCTTATGCCCTCCTGGCTCTGATGATCGCACAGGTCTGCCAATTGCAACCGGGAGACTTCATTCATACTTTCGGGGACGCCCACCTTTACCTCAACCATCTCGAGCAGGCGCGGCTCCAGCTAAGCCGCGAGCCGGGTGAACTGCCGCGAATGGTGCTCAACTCCGAAGTGCGTTCGTTGGACGATTTCAAGTTTGAGGACTTTTCCCTTGAGGGCTACGTGGCGCAGCCCCATATCAAGGCGAAGGTGGCGGTGTGAGAACATCGCTGATCGTTGCTGTGGCGGCCAATGGCGCCATTGGCCGTGAGGGTGATCTTCCCTGGCGTCTTCCCGCCGATCTCAGACATTTCAAACGGTTGACGATGGGTCACCACCTGATCATCGGGCGCCGGACGTGGGAGTCGATCGGGGTGGTTCTGCCGGGTCGTACGATGGTTGTTGTCACCCGTGACCCGGCCTATCGGTCGGGGGTTGAGGGTGTTCTGGTTGCCCATTCTCTCAAGGAAGCACTTCGGTTGGCCGAGGGCGATGATGAAGTGTTTGTCGCTGGTGGAGCGGCCCTGTACCGAGAGGTATTCGACATCGTCGACCGGATGTATGTGACCCGCATTGATGCAGAGTTCGAGGCGGATACCTTCTTTCCGGATCTTGATGAGGACCAATGGGTTGTCATTGCCGAGGAACACCACGATCCCGACGAAAAAAACCTGTACCCCTACACGTTTTTGACGATGGAAAGGGCGGCTTCTTTATAGGAAGCTGCGGTATGGGGCGCATTTTTTCTGGGATCGAGGGAATATGTGGAGATATCTCAGTGTTATTGCCGGAGTCTGGTATAATGCCGACGGATTTTTGTAGGCAGTTCTGGGGGAGTTGGTTCGCCGGAGCTTGTCGACGTTTAACAGGATGAAATAGGAGGACAGTATGGCAAAGATCGCACGGGTAGTATTGGTAGTGATGGCAGTGGTGTTGATTGCGGGCGCGGTATCCGCGCAGACGTCGACCACGGAAATCAAAAAAGGCGTCGTGGTTCACGTCTATGGCGACAACCTCGTTGTTCGCGGCCAAGATGGCGTCGTCAAAGAGTATGACGTTCCGGCAGGTTTTCAGTTCAATATTGACGGGAAAACGATGAGCATCGCCGACCTCAAGCCGGGCATGATCCTGACCTCGACCGTGACCCATACCCAGACGCCCCATGTCGTTCAGACCACCACGGTCAAGAATGCCAAGGTTCTCAAGGTTGTAGGAAGTACAGTGATCCTCCGCGGAGAAGATGGAGAGGTCAAGAAATTCACCAAGATCCCTGCCGACGTGCAACTGACCTCCAACGGGAAGCAGATTGCGCTGGGCGACCTTCGTGAAGGCATGAACCTGACCGCAACTGTCGTTTCCGAGAGCGTCACCACCGTTGACGAGAGGGACGTTAAGGTTACCGGTTATGAGGCGAAGAGGCCCAAAGCCGCTCCCGTTGCTCCCAAGCCGGCCCCCAAGGCCGCGCCTGCTCCGGTAGTTCTCCCCCATACCGCCAGCCTGCTGCCCCTGGCCGGCCTCGCCGGTATGATCATGCTCTTCGCAGCCATGAGCATGGCAGTGATCCGCCGCTTCTAAATAAAACTCGGACCGTCATCGGTCCGGTAACAATAAAAACCGCCGCATCTCGCGGCGGTTTTTTCTATAACTTTTTCCTTGCGCGAAGCGCATAAAGCAGCAGGAGCGTGGACCGTATTTGCCCCCTTGTCGTTGGTTTTTGAGGTCATCCTCAGGGGGCGAATACGGTACCCGGTTCTGCTGCTACCGGACCTCAGTTCCCGGAGGCACTTCGCCGTCGGGCGAGAGCAGATCGGGGTCGCCGTCCAGGGAAGCCGCCAACAGCATGCCGCGCGATTCCACGCCCATCAATTTGGCGGGCTTGAGGTTGGCCACGACGACAATTCGACGACCCACAAGATCTTCCGGCGCATACTTCGCGCCGATGCCGGCGACGACCTGGCGGAGTTCATCCTCGGCCAGATCGACCATCAGTTTGACCAGCTTCTTGGACTTGGGGACCCGTTCGGCTTCCTTGACGATACCGACGACCAGTTTGACCTTGGCAAAGTCGTCGATCGAAATCAGGTTGTCATCCTCCGCCTCGGGCTTTTCGCTTTTGCTTGATTCCTTGGCCTGGACGCCAGGTTCGTCTCGTTGTGCCAGTTCCTTCATCATCTTTTTGACATCGACTCGCGGGAAGAGTGCTTCGGTCTTGCCGATCGACGTGCCTTCGGACAACAGACCCCAGACAGTAGCGTCGCCCAGATTGACCGGAAGGCCGCTGGCGCCGACCTGAGTTCTCAGGCGCTCTGCAATCGACGGCATGAAAGGCTCGATCAGAAGCGATGCAATGCGCAGACCTTCCAGAGATTCGTAGAGCACCGTTTCGAGGGCGGCCCGGCCCTCATCGCCCTGCTTGGCCAAGGCCCATGGCTGCTGCTCCTGGATCCGGCCGTTGATTGCCGACAGGAGTCGCCAGGTTGCCTCAAGGGCGCGGTGGGGCTCCATCTTGTCCATGTGGTGTCGGTGGGCCTTGACGGCCTCGGCTGCGGCCTCCGCAATCGTTCCGGCCGCCGGAGTTTTTGGAATCTTTCCATCAAGGAAGCGCTCCGTCATGGAGACCGCCCGCGACGTCGTATTCCCCAGGGCATTGGCCAGATCGGCGTTGAATCGCTCGAGAAAGGCGACGTCGGAAAAGGATGCATCCAGGCCGAAGGCCATCTCACGGGCCAGGAAATACCGAAGTGCATCCGGGCCGAAGCGTTCGATCAGATAGTCCGGCCTGACGACGTTGCCGAGGCTCTTGGACATTTTGGCGTCGTCCCGCATCCACCAGCCGTGTCCGAAGACCGTCTTCGGCAGGGGCAGACCCGCGGACATCAGGAAAGCCGGCCAGTAGACACAGTGGAATCGCAGGATGTCCTTGCCGACCATATGGATCTGGGCGGGCCAGAACTGATCGTAGGCCGAAGCATCGTCGCTGCCGAATCCGAGGGCCGAGATGTAGTTGGTCAGAGCGTCGAGCCACACGTAGACAACATGGTCGGGGTCGTCGGGAAAGGGCACGCCCCACGAGACCGAAGTCCGCGACACGGAGAGGTCTCTCAGACCGCCTTCGACGAAACGCAGAACTTCGTTGTAGCGGCTCTTGGGCTGAATACAGTCAGGGTTTGCCTTGTACCATTCCAAGAGAGGCTCCTGATAGGCAGAGAGCTTGAAAAACCAACTACTCTCCGACAATCGTTCCACCGGGTAGCCGCTCTCGGTGTCTTTCCCGTCGACGACCTGGGAGTCGGGCACGAAGGCCTCGGCGCCTGCACAGTACCAGCCCTCGTAGTCGCCCTTGTAGAGATCGTCGGAGGCCATGATGCGCTTGATGATTTCGGTGACGCCGGCCTTGTGGCGATCCTCCGAGGTTCGGATGAAATCGTCGTGGGAGATGTTGAGTACTTCCCAGAGGTGGCGATATCGTTCGACAACCTTGTCTGCCAGCTCAATCGGCTGCAACCCTTGAGCAGCTGCGCTTTTCTCGATCTTCTGGCCGTGCTCGTCGGTCCCGGTCAGGAAACGAACGGTGCGCCCCTGCATCCGGTGGTATCGCGCAAAGGCGTCAGCCATCACCGTCGTATAGATGTGGCCGATGTGCGGCATGTCGTTGACGTAGTAGATCGGCGTCGTGATGTAGTAGGTGTTTTCGGACACAAGCTCTCCAGAACCCCGGAATGGGGGGTGGAAGGATAGCAAAGAAGTGATCAGCTTTCAGCTATCAGCTATCAGCTTTCAGTTGAGGTGCTTGCAAGGCGGTTGACCGTTGACCGGGGGCGCGCTCGGCCGGTCGAGGCGGTCGATGGAACTGAACATGGCCCTGGAGTCGGGAGAGGGAGCGCGAGTGAGAGACCAAAGAAGGGCAAAAGAAGGCAAAGAAGGGGACAGAGTTTTCCAGTTCAGGCACCGCTCGTGGTCAGTAGGCATCACCCCGGGGAACGATGGCATAGACATGGAGTACGCGTAATTCCCGATCAGGGGTAAAGAGCATCCTCCAGCCTCCAACCCTCACTCGGTAATCCCCCTTGAGACTGCCGGTGAGCGGTCTCACGCGTGGATGAAGAAGTGGTTTCTCGTCGAGTTCGAGTGCCAACAAGGCATCCTTGACCCTCTGTCGAGTCGTCGTATCGAGTTTGAGGTACTGTTTCTCGGCTGACGGTTTGATTTCAATCCGCCAGCTCATCAAGTGACTTTCCAGCAACGTGGCTTTCAACTTCCTGCTTGCCGCGAGTAATCGCCTCAACCCACCCCGGCCGAGACAGGAGATCCAATGTCTCTTGGTGGCGCTCGATGTATTCGTCGATGAGCTCGGTGAGAATCTCCTTCATCTCGGTCTTCTCAATCCCCGCGATGATCCTCAAGACATCCCGTTTTTCCGCTGGAACCCGAACAGTTGCTGTAGCCATAATGCCCTCCTGGCCCTAACTGTAAGTTAAGCGCTTAAGCGCCTAGTGTCAAGGGGCCAGTCTCAGCGACCACCCTTCTCCAACGACAAAACAGGGGAAAAAATAGGGAAAAGCGTTGTTTTCTGTACTCCCTGCGCGAAGCGCTTTTTCTCGGAGTGAGGTCCGGATTGGTCTGGAGATCCATCACAAACCGGTTTTCCCGGAAGACCAATACGGGCCTCACTCCGAGATCTGTGCCCGGGCCAGGCTCTTTTCCAGTTCTCTCGAGATCCTGTAGAATCGTGCCCTTGGAGGCGATATGCGAATCAGACTTTTTCTTTCAGTTGCTGTAATACTTTTTCTTGCTGTCATGCCGGTTGTCGGCGCCGATGAGGCTGTTGACACTCCATCAGTGGCTCTTCTCAATCCGTCGGCTGCAACGGCCGTTGCTCCGGCCGAGTTTACGGTCAAGATCGAAACGACTGCCGGTGATTTTACTATCAAGGTTCACCGCGACTGGGCGCCCAACGGTGCGGACCGGTTCTTCAACCTGGTGTCCATGGGCTACTACGACGGTGCGGCCTTTTATCGGGTGATTCTGACACCCCGGCCGTTCATGGCTCAGATTGGGTTCAATCCGGACCCGGCAGTCAATTCGGCCTGGCGAACGGCCCGGATCAAGGACGATCCGGTAA
>Ga0164318_10008230_pt1 | contig 10138 bp, 4 predicted proteins | sample GuaBasSedimGuay9_FD_113734 | JGI IMG/M metagenome (GOLD analysis project Ga0164318, IMG submission 113734) | Subseafloor sediment microbial communities from Guaymas Basin, Gulf of California, Mexico - Guay9, Core 4571-4, 0-3 cm | ecosystem: Environmental > Aquatic > Marine > Hydrothermal vents >...
CTTTTCACCACCATTCCACGAATGTCCATGAAATATCCTCCATCAACTATTTCACCTCTTATTTCAACATTCTCAACCAAGATGCTGTTCTCCCCACTGACTATTTCCAAAGCTTTATTCCTCGAGAATATGGATGAATCTTTCAAAATACCTGCTATGAAACCATCTTCATATTTTTCTTTTTTCACAACCGGTGATGTTATGAAACTCATACCGTTGATGGAATTCAGATGTGAGTTTTTCATTTCCACGTATGAATACTTGGAATCCACGGATAAGTCAAGATTCTCCGTCACGAGATTATCTATTAGAACTTCAGAATTAGTCAAAATCATTCCAACGGTGGTTTCAAGGATCTTGAGGTTGCGTACCTTTAACTTTACATCCTCAACTTCGAAACCAATCGAACCTCCCACCACGCTGGTGTCCACAACATTGATGGATTCAGTTCCGACAGAGTTCAGAGGATATGCAACTTTATTGAATTTTATTCCACTCATTTGAATAAACTTATCATACTTTGAATAGAAACCGGCTCGAAGTTTTGATAAATCCAATTTCAAAAGTTCGATCTGACTCTCCGAGGATTTCATGAATACTCCACCTTCTCTCACCCTGAAAGATTCGATATGAACTTTCGATCTGTTCGAGAATACACCTATGTTGAACTTTTTCAAATCACTATCGAAGATTTCCACGTTCGAGCCTAATGAATCGATGAACACATTCACCCCTTGAACCACAGTATTTTTTACAACCAACTTGGAACCTTCAAAAATTTTGAATCCATCCCAATATTCTCCTAAGGTCGCTGGTTTCATGTTGACCAAGTTCAATTCAACCTTTCCGAAGACTTTCAAAGAACAATTGGGAGCCAGCCTTACGTTGAGATTCTCCATCTTCAATTCATCTTTCACTTCGATGGTCCTTGAGATATACAGATCATCCATATCCTTGAGAACGGTTGGTTTGGTGATGTCATCGTAGAAGTATTTTTCGGCTTTTATCAAGACCAAATCTTTCGAATCGGAGAACGAATCTCCTGTGACTCTGTGCCGTATTTTCAGAGACACCTTCACTTTCATGCTATCCTTGTATTCATCTCGATTGATCCCCAGATCCACCTCCAAATCGTTATCCGATGTTTTGAATTCCCGCTTTTTACCCTTGAATTCCACCACCCATATGTAATCCGCCCACTTTCCGAAATCTGATGCAACACATTTGAACTTTCCAAAATCAGTTTGGTAAATTTCAATTATTCCTGGTTTTTCGGGGAAAAATTTCAAGATACGCTTGGATACTAAGTGCGATTCCTCGGAACGGTATTCCACGGATATGTAATAGATATTCCCAGGCTGAGCATTCCAGCTCATGACCCCTTCTCTCGTTTTCAAAATCTTGTCCATGAGGGTTTTGTTCGATAAATCCTCCACTTTTATTCTCAAGTGTTCGAACTTTTCAACTGGCGATAGTTTGTACTCTATCAACCCTTGGGGAGGAGCCCAGAATTTGTCTATTTTCAATTTCACGTAATCTTCTATCTTGCTCTTCATCTTCAACGTTTTTTCATCCAACTTTATCGACCTTCCGAAAACCATTCCGTAAAGCGTGATTTTGGAGTTTTCGATTGAAAGATTCGTTGTCTTTATCTTTCCGGTGAAATCCTTCGTCTCCATAACTTTTACCTTCTCACCAGCCTGATCTTGAAAGACCAAAGTGTATCTCTCATAGAAGTTGTTGATGGGCCCCCATTCGACGATCAACTCATCCACATCCAAGAAGACTTTTTTTATCTTAACTTCCTGAGGTTTCAACCTTTCAACTGTTATTCTTTGAAGCTTTCTCTGTCCAATTGAATCCACGATTTCAAATTCGAAGACGTACTTTTCAAACTCCGGAAGGTTCAGCATCACGAGATCCTTTCCAGTTATTTCTTCCCATTTACCCTCCTTTGGAAGTAATTCCCTCATGAAAACCCTGCAATCCAATGGGGATATTACTTTCATTTTCAAAGGAATCTTCGGATCCACAGTTTCTCTTTGATATTCAACCTTCAGTCTTGGAGCTTCGGGTTTTTGAAGAACCGCTCCTTCTCCAAGGATTTCATCGAAAAATCTTGGGATCACGGTTATTCCGATGGATTTCTCCGTATAATCCATTTCAAAAAATTCATTTCGTACGATGGTTCGATGACCATCCACAGAAACAACGTAATCAGGTTTTGGAAGGTTCAGTTCACTCTTTCCGATCTTCCACTCCAATCGCATCCTGTTTCCCATAATTCTCAGCGATAGATTTTCGATCTTTGGAAAATGGGGCAACTTCACCGAGATTTCGGGAGAACTTGAAAGATTCAGATTTTCATGGAATATTTCAAATTCTTTGAAAAGGATGGTTAATGGCACGGTGACATTTTCTTTGAATCTCCCAAACAAGATTTCAGGTTCCACAAGCTTGTAATCTCTTTTCCCAATTTTCAGCAAAATATTCCCTTTGGAAACAAGAAATTTTTCCAATCCTTCTATCTTGATCTTGGATACGAAATCAGGGATTGTCAGATCACCTTCTGCAAGGTTTGAAGCCTCGAATTGTGCTATCACTTTCAATTTCAATTCTCTCTTTCCTGGCTTGTTTGGTTCTGGGATGAGAGAGTGAGATAGGATAAAGAAGTTTTCCGTTGACGTCCCTATCTCCTTTTCCCCGATGAAGAGCCTGTATTTCTCAACTGGAACCCATCCTTCATAGGTCCAGGAAATTTTCAGATCATCCAGATCCAGCACGTTGTAGGAAAGTTCCACAATATTTCCAGGGTTGGGAATGTTCAAGCTCTGTATCTTTTCCCTTGGACCACCAAAAATCCTTCTTTTTTCGATCGAAACCGTTCCGGTCATTATTTCATTTCCGAATGCTTTCACGGTGTATATGTATTTCCCCGGTTTCAACTTTTCGAAGGTTATCCTGTTTTGCTTGGGATAGTCTACGATCCCGACACATCCCTCAAGGCAGTTGGACAAAGCGATTTCAAATTCCACGTGCAGATCCTTCAAAACGCTCGGAATGTTCAAAATGAAGGTTAAATTCGTCTTTCCAGACATCAATCCTATCACTATGATCAGAACTATGGAAATCGATGCAACGATCAATGCGAGGATCAAAATTTTCCTTCTTCCCATCATTCTCTCTCCTCTATCCGATGATCAGAGGAAAAACAGGAACAGTCTGGCGGAAAGCCAGGACTGTTCCCAGCTGGATCATAGAGGCCTATTCTCCTTCTGATTTCGCTGGCTGCTCAAAAGCCTTGAGAATTACTCCATCCACTCCGAATATATCATCTGGGTTAACGCTCCTCACCAGCACAAAATCTTTCACCGCTGGTCCCTTGAATCCGAATACATCTTCCAAGAGTATGGATGGATCATTCGTCACTTTTTCAACCTTTCCTTCTTTCATCAATGCAATTTTAGTGTATTCCAGTGGAAATTGGAAAGCTATGGAAACGTAAGGCTCGAACGTGGCTACCCATACGTTTTCACAGGTTTCGGAAAGTATGTGTTTCACGTTGCAGAACCACTGTATTCCACCTTTTGAAACTCCACATACGGAATTCTCAGGACATTCCACGGTGGAAGGACAGACGGGTTTGAGTTTATCTTCCGGTTTCTTGCAAAGATTCTTCTTCACACCACTGACTTCATGTATCACATTCGATGTGCCGAAACATTCGGGAGCTTTCAACTTATCTTCCACATCATAACATTTGTAATCATGCGTCTTGCAAAGCTCACCTGTTCTTCTGAGTATTTCAACTGCTCTCAATTTTCCGAGAATTTGATCGATCTTCCTGTAGTTGTAGACTGTCATTTTGAACTGTATATCCTCTTCCATCTTCACCAAAGCGACCAAAACCGCATCATCTGGAATATCATTTTCCTTGGCGAATTTTAGAAGTTCCATGTAGTAGGATATCATCGGTGATTCGTTCTTACCGCCTATGTTGTCAACGTAGGATCTGTATCTTCCGACGAACTCTTTCACATTCTTCAGTGTCAGAGGTTCGTTTCTATGGTTCAACCTGTCGTATGCGGGAAGTATCTTGACGATCTTCCCCGCTATCTTTCTGTATCCACTTTCATCTATTGAGAATTTCACATCGAACATTATCCTTTCACCTTCAACCAAAGTTGAAAGATCAACATTTCGCTTTGAAACGAGCTTTTCGAATTCGTCACTCGTTATTCCATCCCTTATCATCTCAACGAGTTTTGGGAGGAGTTCTGGCATTTCCATTGAGTCGGGGATGAAGATCATGTAATCTTCGAGACCCTCTGCTGGGATCAAGAATTCTCTCGGGATCTTCTCTTTGAATTTCAAAAACAGTGGATCGAGGTTCGGATCGCACATCGTTTTTTCGAGAACAACTTTACCGGCGCCAGTTTCGACCACCTTTCCTATTCCAACGAACTTTATCACCCGCATTTCTTCGACTTTCTTCTCCTGCTCTAATTTTTTGCACGCACTTGGAACCTCGCAGTACCACTTTGCGAATTCCTCGCCACTGAACATTCTACCTGTTCTCTTCTCGTAAAATTGTGTCACATCGGTCACGATGTAATACTTTCCATCGTTGGTTTTCAGGAATACGAATGGGTAGTATTCGTTGGATTCACTCTCACATCCGGAACATTTCACTTCTTCTATCTTGCCTTTCTCGCATATCACATGGTTGAACATCACCTGGCCGGTGTAGTTATCCTCACTCACCAATCTGTAGGAAACGAAATTGTTCAGTTCCCTCACCGGTGCCGGAATGTTGATCGCCTTTTCTGGGACCGATGCGAATATCTTTGCGAACAATGCAACGGTCCACCATCTCGTAGCCATGAAATCGTCACCATTTTTGGCGTAATTCTGGAATAACCTCTCATCACCGTATTTTCCGAGATTTTCAAATTTACGAAGCTCTGGATTCCAGAATATTCTGAAAGTTTCGCTGAAGAGTATCGGTATCGCCAACTCCCTAAGTTCACCATTCTTTACAGGCCTTTTCGTGAGAAAGTAGAACTCGAATGCGTAAAGGAATCCCACGTTCTCCGGCAAGTTTGCACCATACATGGTTCGTAGATGCCTGTTCAGAGCCTCCGCAAAATCGACGATGGTGGAGTCATCGTTCAGGTTGAGTGCGGATTTCAATATATCTGGTATGTATTTTCCGAACCCCTTGCCAAAGATCTCCGGATACCTTGCAGTCGCCAACCTGATTATGAACTCTATCACGTCCAACCTGCTGACGAACTCTCTGTGGGGCATGTCCAAAGGAGAATTCTCGCCTTTTTTGTTCACGAATTTGTTCTTGAAGGGTATATCCATGAGGAAGGGATACTTCTTCAACAGGAAATTCTTGTAGTATTCCACGTATCCATAAGCCCTGTCATAGTAAAGATCTCCAACTCTGTATTTCTCCTTTTCAAGGCTTGTCTTTATCTCCTCGAAAGTTGGAGAAGATAGTGGATACAGCTTTAAAACTTCCCCTTCTTTACCGAGTATCTTCACAGCCATTATCGCGAGTTCAAATTGCGTTATCTTGTCGAGAGGTTTCCAATCAACGCTGATCCTCTTTCCGAATCCTGGAAGTGCGACACTCGGATCGATGTTCATGGCAACTGCAGCTTCTATCAACTCCACCGCTTCAGGAGCAACTTTTTCGATTTCTCGCAGTGAATCACGGATGTTGAAGAAGAAGACATCCTGAATGGGAGCGTTAACGGCGTAAAGGATCAAAAAAGGAAAAACGAACAGCAGGATACTGAAAATCAATCTCCTCATGACACCCTCTCCCCTTTTCTCAAATTGAATTTTTGTGATCTTTACGAAAATTTTATCATCATGGTTTGGAAATATCAAGGAAACGGATCACGAGTTCTTCTCCTTCAAGCACTCGAGAAGCATATCATTCAAGTTTTCTATAGCTTTCGAAGCTTTGTTGAAAGCTTCCATCATTTCTTTGAACTCCTCGAAATCCTTCTCTATGGTCACGGTGTAACCATATTCATGATTCATGAGTTTCTCAAAAGCTAAGCGTATCTTGTCTATACTCTTCTTCGTCTTACGGTAGATTATCAGAAAAACGATGAAGAAGATCAAAACACCCAAGGTGTACATCCCAAAGGAGCTTATTATGTAATTTCTGTTTATCTTTCCCAATATTTTCTGAAGTTTCAGTATCTCATCCGGTGTCAACTTCTCCACACTGATTTCTTCAATCTCCCTCAGCATTTTTCCTCCCGGATCACAAAACCAATTGAAAAGCAACCCAAATTTGGGGACTTCCGTTTTTACCCCCCTTTGCAGATTGTTCACAACCTCACTCAATATGATCAGATCCGCTTGAAAGGCCAATGTAAAAGCTATTACAACCGAGAAATAGACCAGCAACATCAGTATGTTCAGCTTGAAAAAGACGGAATATTTCACGATCCACTCCCCTTCAGCGGTATTTTGAAGATCCCATTTTCAACTGTGCAAGATGGAAAGTAAACCTTGATAACATTGGGATCCACATCTTTAAACACGAGAATAACCGGATCTCCATCGGAAACATCTATCTTCATATCTTTCGGTATCTTCGAGATGTACCCTCGCTCAACGAGTTCCATCGTATCCTTCGGGTTTTCACCCTCGAATATTCTGAAATTTTCGATGGCCAGAATCAACGCTCTGATCTCCGAAACCGTTGTCAGCGCCTTGGTTTTCCTCAAATAATTCGAAATTTGTGGAACTATCACGGCAGACAATCCCATGATGATGACGAGAACAACGAGAATCTCGAGGTTCAAATAGGGATACTTTCTCTCTATTCATTTCACCTCATTTCTCCTCTTCCATTTCCCTCTTCCTCTCCGCGATTATCCTCTCCTGTATCTGGGGTGGAACTATCTCATATCTCGAGAATCTCATCGTAAAATAACCCTTTCCACTGGTTATGGAGCCAAGCTTGGATGAAAAATCGAGAAGTTCAGCCAGAGGGACTTCCGCCTTTATCTTCTGAGTTCCCTTGCCAGCCGGCTCCATCCCCATCGGTCTTCCTCTTCTCGATGTCACCTCACCCATTATATCCCCCGCATTCTCATCTGGAACGAATATCTCCACCTCCATTATCGGTTCGAGAATCACGGGATCAGCTTGCTCCATTCCCTTCTTGAAAGCCTGTATTGCGGCTATTTGGAAGGATATATCCGAGGAGTCAACCTCGTGATACGAACCGTCGAACAACGTCACCTTGACATCGACCACCGGATATCCAGCCAGAACCCCCTTCTTCATCGCTTCCCTTATTCCCTTTTCCACGGATGGGATGAAATTCTTCGGTATGACACCACCAACTATCTTATCGACGAACTCGAAACCCCCTCCCCTCGGTAATGGTTCCATCTCTATCTTCACGTGACCGTATTGACCGTGACCACCGGTCTGCTTCTTGTGTTTGTGTTCGGAGATCGCTTTCTTTCTTATGGTTTCTTTGTAAGCTATCTTCGGTTTTCCTATCGTGACATCGACACCGAAGGTTCTCTTCAATTTTTCAACCATCACATCGAGATGCATCGCACCGAGACCCGATATGACCGTTTCACCGGTCTCCGGATCGAACTCCCATTTGAAGGTGGGATCCGATTCAGCCAACCTCGATAGACCGTTGCTTATCTTGTCTATATCGGATTTTGATTTTGGATGAACGGATTTGGATATCATGGGCTCCGGGAATTCGAAGAGGTCGAAGATGAGCTTTCTGTCTTTGTGGCAAACTGAATCACCAACCGCACTCTCCTTCAGCTTCGCCAGAGCTATTATGTCCCCTGGAACAGCTTGCTCGATCTCAACCTGCTTTTTTCCAACCATGTAATATATGTGTGCTGCCTTCTCGCTACTTCCCTTGTTGACGTTCACGAAGGAATCCCCAGCCTTCAGAACACCGGAAAATACCTTTATGTAGCTTATCTTTCCAACGAATGGATCGACTATCGCTTTGAATATGATACCCGAGAATGGTTCGTTGGGATCTGGATTCACGAGGACTTCGTTCTCTCCTTCGACCGTCTTCGCCTTGATCGGTTTCAGATCCAGCGGTGATGCCGACATCTTGAAGAATCTATCCATGAACAAATCTATACCGATGTTCAAAGCTGCGGAACCTACGAAAGCTGGGATTATCTCACCCGATGTGTAAGCCTTCTTCAAGGTCTTCAGAAGGAGTTCTTCTTCTATTTCCTCCCCCTCCAAGTATTTCTCCATCAGTTCCTCTTCCGTTTCGACTATGTCCTCTATCAATTTCGTTCTCATATCCTCAGCCCAATCCGGAAACTCAACCTCTCTCTTCTCTCCCGTTCCATCTCTGTTGTATTCGTAAGCTTTGTGAGCGATCAGATCGACTATCCCCTTGAAATCATCTCCAGAACCTATCGGGAGAGTCAGGGGGCTGATCTTTCTTTCAAAGGCTTCTTCGACGGATTTCAACGCTCCTTCGAAATTCGCTCTTTCCTTGTCCATCTGATTCACGAAGATCGCGATCGGTTTTTTATAATTCTCAGCTATTTTCCACGTTCTCTCCGTTTGAACTTCCACACCGGCAACCGCGTTGACAACGCTCACAACATTCTCGGAAACAACTATCGATGTTATCACCTCGCTGACGAAATCACCGAATCCAGGTGTATCAACTATGGTCACCACGAAATCGGAGTATTCAAAACGGGCGGTAGATGATGACAAACTCGAACCTTTCTCAATTTCCAATGGGTCGGTATCCATCGTCGAATTTCCCTGGGAAGTGTTTCCCATCTTCTCTATCACCTTCGCGTTGAAAAGGATGGCTTCCGCGAGCATGGTTTTACCAGATCCGTTGTGGCCTATGAACACTATATTTTTCCTCTTTTCAACTTCGTGATTCACAATCCCTCACCTCCAAGATTTTTTCTTTATAACTATACCCACAGATATCCTCGGTTCACTTCCCCTCGGGGGATTGTTGACCACCCTTCCTTCAACCACCATGACGGAGGAACTACCACCATCGAGGCACATCGCATCTATGTATCCTTTTTTTAAGAGAAAATCTGCGAGTTCCTCGAAGGTCAAACCCGAACTTTTGAGCTGGTAACCATCTATCACCATGAACACGAGCTTCGATGGTGGTTTCGTTGCAACAACTGTTCGTGGGGCTCTCTTGACGATTATTCCCCCACCGTATCTCATCTTCTCCTCTTCGATGTACTCTATTATTTTACCACCCTCAAGTATCCTTGGACCTCCTTCAACGGCATTCTTCACCGCGAATGGAAAGGTTCCAAGATCGAGGTATATGCTCGATTCATCACCAACGGATACATCTTCAACGTATCTTTCGAGATCTTTCGACACCGCGACAACGTATCCATCCTTTGGTGCTTTTTCAACATAACTCCGTGATATCACCTTTCCCCTCTCGACGACAAAGTAAACGTAATTTTCCCTCTTGGGTATCGGCTTGGAATACTCGTGAGTGTAAACGACGCAGTTGGATTTGGATGGATTGTTCATCGCTTTCACCAGGAGAAATCTGTCCTTCAGTTTTACGTTGACTTCCGCTGAGGTGGATACTATGTAATAATCACCCGAAAAAGTTTCAACGAGCATTGGACGTCCACCGTAAGGGATCGAAAGAACCTTACCATTCCTGACCACTATTCCGATCGGAAAACCAGCCAATGGATCGAAATAATTCCCATTCACACCCGCTATTCCACCCTCTTCTTTAACCATCTCGGTCAACCTTTCGAGAGAACCTATACCTTTTTTCGAGAATGCCGGAACAGCTTCGAAATCCTTGGTGGCATCGATTTCCAGATAATTCACCCTGAGTTTGAATCTGCCGAAATTCTCCTCCTTCCTGTACCAAACGACCCCCGGGGCTATGACTTTATAATCCTCGTATTGGCTTGGGAATGGGGTGAAATTCAAAATGACGGTTCTACTTCCAAGAGATGCCATGTTGAACAAGGTAGGTTTATCAAATCGAATCTCGATTATCACGGTCAAACCATCTGAATTTATCCTCAGGTCATCTCTATTTTCGATTTTACCCTTGATCGTGCAGGGAAAGATC
>Ga0164318_10008231_pt1 | contig 10138 bp, 9 predicted proteins | sample GuaBasSedimGuay9_FD_113734 | JGI IMG/M metagenome (GOLD analysis project Ga0164318, IMG submission 113734) | Subseafloor sediment microbial communities from Guaymas Basin, Gulf of California, Mexico - Guay9, Core 4571-4, 0-3 cm | ecosystem: Environmental > Aquatic > Marine > Hydrothermal vents >...
GACAGGCAGGCGCAGACAGGCAAAAATGGCAAAAGAATTAAAAACAATCACGAAACCACGAAAAAAAAGAAAGTGCGAAATTAAAGTTTCTTTTTCGTGTTTTCGTACTTTCGTGTTTTCGTGATAAAAATATATCTTGTTTGGTTCCGGCTTGTTCGGGTTAGGGATAATACATACAAGATATGTCTTGTATTGTATAGGAGTATTTTAAATGTTTGACAACGAAACCAATGATCAAATCGAACCGATTTCAGGGAAACAGATGTCAAAAGATGAGTTACTTAATTTTATCAGTGGTTTTCCTGGATTACTCTGGCGGATTGAGATGGTTAAAAACAGGATTGAATTCTTAAACAACTATCAAATTAAGTGTCTCGGATCAAAATCGGAGATGCTGATGAAAGATATAAACTTTAGTCGCCGAGTCATATTAGAGGAGGATTTTTACTTGTTCGAAGCTTTTGCGAGGAACATCAGAAATGGACATGGCGCAACAACTGTTTTCCGTATTAGGACCGAAGATGGCGGTATTCACTGGTTGAGGATTGTCGGCACAGTAGATCAACAAAATCCTCTTTACTACATGGGATGTACGTTAGAGATAACTGATACGGTTGCAATTGTCCAGACAATATCTGATAGGAATGCTGAGTTTCAGGCTATGATTGAACGGGCATATAACCCTGTTATACTCGTTGATCTTGTCACAAAATCAGTTATTGCTCCTAATGCAGCCGCAACTGATCTATTTGGATACAAACCAAGGGAATTTCACAAACTTGTCTTTTCCGATCTATACCACAAAAGTATTAACCATTATATTAACAGAATCTACGAAAAGGTTGTATGTGAAAAAAAGTGGGAAGGCAAAATGATTTTTCACCGGAAAAACCACTCTATATTTTCCGGTGAGGTGGTAATGCACACTTTACCGCTTAAAGGTAGATGGATACTGAGGGTTTCTATTCATAATGTTAATTCGGAGAGGAGTTCGGAACGTAATTTAATCTCGATTGCCGAACTTGATACTGCAAGTAGTCTCAAACAGACTTTTTACAGTAAACTTATGGAAAAAGTTCAAAATTCAAATAATATTATTGAGATATTGCAAATCCTGCTCGATAATCAATATAGCAAACAGCAGTTTAGCTCCATTATGTTTTCAGATATTTACGCAAAGAAAAATAAAGTTGTAGTTTATACTGCCGGTGATGCTTTTAAGCCAATGAAGCAGGGAGAAACATTTCCTTATGAAGGAACGATTGCCGAAAATATTGAACGATTCAAATTGAATCATCTGATTGTTGAAAATACGTTTTCCAGCATCAAACCAATTGATTGGGCGTTGTTTATTCCCCATGGTGTACGCTCCTATTTCGCCAAGGCTTTTTACGAAAGAAAGGTAATGCGCACCGTTCTGATTCTTTGTTCATGCCAGCCCAACATGTTTTCAGAAGAACAGACTGATGACTATGCATTGCTCTATACCCCCTTTTTATGTGGTTTAAAGAACTGGCGCCAGGCGGAGAAAGAGAGAAAACGCAAGCAGCGATAAGTACCGGATAAGTGCTTAGTTGTAATATTCTTGAAAAACGGTAGACATGCATTTATATAATGAGTAAAAAACAAAAGGTTTTGGAAAAATTAATTGCTCTGATTAAGGCAGAAAAGTGGGAAATCGGTGATCGTCTTCCATCCGAACGGGAGCTGTCCAAAATTCTCAACACAAGCCGCAATACCCTGCGGAGCGTTATCTCCACACTGCAAGCCAGGAAAATGCTTAAAGTTCGCAAGGGAAGCGGTTCCTATCTGCTTTCGAAAAAGGACCCGTTCCAGGAATGGCAGGAAATTAATAAAGAAGGGTCACAAACACACCTGGAAGATCAAATCGAAGCCCTGTATCTGCTCAAACCTTCTATTGTTGCTTTATCAGCTAGAAAAATCGATGACGGAACGATTAAAGAACTTGAGCAATGCGTAGTCAGGCTCAGCAAAACAATTATGACCACAGATATAGACAGCATAATAAGGGAAAAAGCGGAATTTAGCCGGATTATCGCCAGTAGCGCGGAGAATCAAATAATGATGTTAATGATGAAACATCTTAGATTAGCTGATAATATTATTTATCAACTTCTTATCCGGCTGACTGATGAAGAGAGAGAGCGACTCTTTGCAAGTTATGTGGATATATTGAATGCCATTAAAAATCACGATGCCGGCTTGGCAAAAGATTTGATGAAAAAGAAAATATTATGGTTGCGCGAAAGGTTGACAATTTGTTTTGGCATTGAAATGCCTGAAGCTGAAGCTATTAGGAGAACAATCCAAGAAGATAAAAAGATATCCCTCCAATAAATGATGCATTCGTAAAAAGTCCAAAAACTCCCTCTCCCTTGATGGGAGAGGGTAGGGGTGAGGGTGATAACACCGCTATTCCACCTAGTTATGTCCCCCTCCCCTTTATCCCCTCCCACCAGGGGAGGGGAAATCCGACTTTTTACGAGACTGTCAATAAATAATTTCCCTGTATTTTTTAATCCCCGAAGATACACACTTATATCCGTTTCTGCCATTGTTTTATTTCCCGACATCTAAAGGCGCTTGTTAATAATTTACTCAGATAAAGTAGCAAAGTACGTGTTCTGCTATTATTGGTTCTACCAATATGTTCAAAATAGGGATATAATCTCCTTTAATAGTTTGCTGAGAAAGTTAAAAAATCATTTTTCTTGACTTTGTATAAATCTTAATATATTTTTGGTAGCACAGGTTGTTATATATTAATAATCTGCTTTTTTGATGCCATTAGATCGTATTTTATAGTCGTGCTTTGAGCTTTCTGTATAAACCTATCCGAACCCGATTTCGGGAGGCTTCAGAGATGATGGTTTCCTTTCGAGAGTATAAAAGTCTGGTCTCAACTCAATTACGCAGATTTTGCGCAATCCCAAAAGCCTTAATTATTCAGAAAACAATCGGCGTTATCCGAATAAGCTGATTGGAGGATAGTAATAGCCATGGACACTGGCAGAAGAAAGTTTCTGACAAATGATATCTGGGGTAAAGCTGCTAAACTCCTCCATGAATTAGCTGGTCCATATAAGGACGAAATGTCCTCAAAAAAGGAGGATGATTATTTTACATCTTTCGAGAGTTGCTATCCTCTTATCTCCGAGTCGGGTGAGTTGCTTATGGAAGAGGCAATCAGGCAGGGGATTCAAACCGATGGCAAGGATAAAGTTGAAATTGCGAGAGAGATATTCTCGCGGCAGAAAAGAAGCCTGAAAGGCTATAAGAAAGGAGGTGACGAAAGAGGAGGTGAAACAGAAAGATAGGCAGGAATCTCATTCAGTTAAACTTTTTTGAAAAGGAGGTTTTCGAATGGAAGACAAATCTACAGAACGTTTTGGCGAGGGATATCTGGAGGAGCGCAAGCTGGTTCCAAGATGGCCGGCGCCATGGCCCCAAATTGTTAACACATTATTTCTTTTAGTCGTTTTTTATATTACATGGTGGATCTTTCAAGATCCACGGGGTTTGATGCGGATGTATACCCCCTATGTGGGATATATGTACACCCGCTGGATTCTGATCGTGCTGATCTGGCAGGTTTATCTTTTTTACTACTGGCCTTTCAAAAGAAGTCAACTTGATAACTGGCACCCTCTGGTAAAGGCAACCGTGATGACGTTTATCACATGGGTTGTGCTGATGGTGCTGATTAAGGGCGTTTTTGAGGGACTTCTCGGCAATCTGTCTATGGCCTACTTCAACCCCGCCCAGCTCATAAAGCTCCCAGGTGTCACCGAGTTCTTTGCTATTGAGTACGCGGCCCTGGCCTGCCTGATGTTTGCGGCAATAGCTTCCTGGTTAAGCCCATCCTGGCCTGTAGCGATGGAGATGGCGCCGTGGCAGGACTTGAAACAACCGGTTCTGGGAATTACCGTGCTCATCTGCACCATGTTTATCGCCACTATTGTTTATCTCTGCACCATGCATTCACACATGGGAATCCTTTATTATCCGTGGCAGTATTTTTCTTCTATAGCACCACCCTACTGGGAAAAATTTGCTAATACTGTCAGTGGAAACTTTCATGTAGCCTGGATCATGTGTTGTACCATAGTTGTGTGGTTAACCGAATCGATCTGGGAACGGTATCCATTCAGGATTATCAAACATGACTGGACAAGAAGGATTGTTAGTTTTTTTGGCATTATCGCCATAGCATGGGCCTTCTTTTTCGGTCTTTATTTTGCTCAGGAATTGTGGTGGGGTCCGGCTATCCGCGGCACCCGCAGACTCTTTGCTCCTGACTGGCGCTGGCTCCATGTAGGTGAAATGATGGTCTTCTTCCTTCTCCCTGCTCTGTTTCTCACATTCTACTGCCGTAATTGGCCCACCAAGTACAGTATGCCGGTTAACTGGCTGATCCGTACACTCATTGCCATTATTGGCGGGATGGCTGTGTACTGGATTTACTACAATATCAGCCCTCTGACTCTGGGAACCCAGAAGGGCTATTCTCATCCACAGCAGTTTCCCATGATTCCCACTATCTGGCTTATCAATTTGATGCTGATCAACCACTGGTTTATGGATAACTGGCCGGGGTGGAAGAAAGTCAAGGAGTCCGAAACAACTTAAATAAGGAGGAATAAAGATGAGCGGACAATATAAGGCAGGGATTTATGCAGGGATAGTTTTAGGTGTTGCAGTATACTTTCTCGTGGTCTGGGCTTTGCCAATTCTGGGAAGGCTAAACTGGATGTTCATATAAGGAGGTAACTAAAATGGCAACCGAAGAAAAACAAGGCATGAACAGACGCGATTTTGTCAAGGGACTTGCCGCGGGTGGAGCTGCCGGATTTATCGGTGCTATGGGAATCTATTCCTATTCTCCATGGCGTAAGCGACATTTTCCAAAAATTGTATCTAAAAATATTGATATCGGAGAGTGCAAAAGTATAAAGATTACAAATATCAGTGAAACAAGCTGGTTTAACAATGCCGACCTGATGGGCGACATTAAAGGGGCAGGAGGACTATTGGTCAATCAGTATGAGTATAACTGGCCTCCCTTTACCGAAAAGAACGGGAAGCTCGGCAAGGGTTCCTACGAAAAAGGTATCAAAGAGATCAAACAGTGGCTCCCGAATAACCTGGAAAAGGCCCATGAGTTTCAGATGGAAAATGCCGTGCATCCCGAAAACGCCGGGGGCTATTCCTGTCTTATTGATGTGGAACTTCTGGACGGGTCCCGCAAGAAAATCCTTTTGGACAGCGGCTGGTCTTACGGCTGGACAGATAAGTGTTTCAAGCGTGAGGGAATTGACAAAATGCTTGCAAATAAGGAAATCGATCGTCTCATAATTTCCCATGAGCATTTTGATCACTTCTGGGGTCTTCCGGTAACCATGAAGTATGATCCTGAAATACCTCTGTATGTTCCCGATGGTTTCTATCCGGAAGGAAGACAGTATATAAAAGACAGCGGACACAGGGGTAAGGTCACTTATGTCAAACCCGGATTGCATCCGATTTTCCCTGGTTTTGCAACCTATGTGTTCCCAATTCCTATTATCTGCCGGGTCTATGGAGAACAGTCCCTGTACTTTAATATCAAGGATAAGGGCTTGGTTTCAGTGACCGGATGCTGTCATCAAAGTATTATCCAGTTTGCCGAGACGGCTCGCAGGAACATCAAGTACGAAAAGAATTACGGCGTTTATGGTGGCCTGCATATTTCTCCCTTTGAAGACTGGGATCCGAAGTATGATGATCTTGTCATTTCACTGGGGAAGTACGGATTCGAGAAGATCGGTTGCAACCATTGCACCGGGATTGTTACTGCCAAGAAGTTCATAGAAGCAGGATATCCTATTGTGAAAGGCACGGCGCGGTTCCGTTCCAAGGATACAGCCTATCTCGGTAATGGAGATACCATCGAATTTAAAGCTTAATATCAGTAACGTTATAGACAGCCTGTAACTCACCCACGGGCTGTCTATAACCTATAAGGATTGAGTCGATCCGCGAAGCGGTCGAACTCAATCCATTGTTCAATAAGCCCGACATCATAAATCAACAGAGTCATTGATGAGAATTTCAATCATCGCCGGGAGGTTCGCTAATGACTTTTTACCTGGGGTAGCCGGTGATTTCCCTGATACGCTTATAAAAAGGTTTGAGGCGTTTGTACATTTTTTTGTAAACATCCTGGTAGAGTTCGTTGTAAATGGAGTAATTTTCCATATTCGGTTCAAAGACTTCACCTGTATGGGTCATGGCCTTGATCGCCGTTTCAAAATCATGGTGAAGACCAAGCCCGACGGCGGCGTCTATGGCAGCACCGAGTCCTGAATTTTCATAGATATGAGATTTGACTGTGGGAAGCCCGAAGATATCTGCCGTTAATTGCACAGCGCTTCTGCTTTGCGAACCGCCACCCGATACACGAAGGGTCGTAATGGGAATCTTTGTCCGCTTTTCTATGCGCTCCTTTCCTTCCCTGAGCGCATAGCCTATTCCCTCCAGAATTGAACGATATAAAGACGCCCTCGTGTGAATATCGCCGAATCCAATAATGGCTCCTTTGGCTTCAGGCCCCGGCAGTTTTAATCCCGGTGACCAGTAAGGTTGCAGCACAAGGCCCATGGAACCGGGGGGAATATCCTCTATGAGTTTTTCAAAAAGGCCTTCGGCTTCCAATCCCTTTTCGGCAGCTTCCTGTTGCTCCAAATGCCCGAACTCTCTTTTGAACCAGCTAACCATCCAGAAGCCACGATAAATCTGTACTTCAACCGCATAGTATCCCGGTATAGCGGAGGGGTAGGGGGGCAGTAAAGGTATGGCTTCGACGTACCTTTTGTGTGTTACGTTAATGGTGGCAGTCGTCCCATAACTCAAGCAGCCGATGGAAGGATCGAGACTACCTGATCCTATAACCTCACATGCCTTATCTGCCGCGGCTGCAATGAGGGGTAATCCGGCGGGAATTCCCGTTTCCCTGGCAGCAATTTCGGAAATAGTTCCCAGGATTTCTCCAGGTGGGATCAAATCGGGAAGTGATAAAGGATCTACTGGCAAAATTTTCCATTTCCAATCCCAACTGGAGGCCCAGCGCAGGTGTCTGTAATCAAAAGGGATGTAGCCGACCTGACAGCCTGTGGAATCAACAAATTTTCCGACAAGTTTATACGTAAGATAACCTGACAGGAGAAGATATTTGTGTGTATCTCTCCACACGTCCGGTTCGTATGTGCGAATCCAGTTTGCTTCCGCTTCTGTCTGGAAGTAAGCAATCGTATCGCTCATGTGAAAAAGTCTGAAGAATAATCCCCATACACCGCCAATTGGAGGCTGGCCATAAGTTTTACGTTGATCCAGCCAGTGCATGGCAGGACGAAGAGGTTTCCCTTCACTGTTCACATTGATGAGTGTTCCTCTCTGGGTGGTGAGAGCAACGCCGGCGATGCGCTCTTTGCTGATTTTTCCCTGTTGCCACAGGCTTTGACAGACCTGACAGAGTGTCTGCCAGAATACTTCAGGATCCTGTTCCGCCCATCCGGGATGTTTCGAAAAATAGGGAGGCTGAAAGGGAATTGCTTCCATAGCGAGGAGGGAGCCTTCGAGATCAAAGACGAGAGCCTTCAGACTTTGAGTTCCATTATCTATGGATAATATCAGATCTTTATTATTCATTACCCCTTTATTACTGACTCTGTTGATTTATGAGGACTTTCGTTCAAGATCAAGCCTGCCTGTGCGTTGCCTGTCTGCCGTGCAGGCGGCACAGGCAGGCGCAGACAGGCAAAATTGGCTTCGGCGTGAGACTTCGGCATGAGCTCAGCCTTCGGCGAGCTCAGTTGAACCGTCGAATCGCTCAGTCGAACCGTAAAGGGAGGTTAAACCCTCCCCTGTCCATACGGTAAAAATGCAACCCGCCGTTTGATACCTGAGTAGCTATGCCGCAAGTTACTTTCCATTATAATGCCGTAAAACGGCATAGCGGAGCTTTTTACGAAACTGTCAAAGTTGGTAAACCCTGTTTCCGGGAAGCACTGTAAAGCCATTTTCCTGAAGAACATCAATTGCTTCATCGGTGCGGTCAAATCTGAATATAATCAGTGCATTTTCGCCGCTTCTCTCGACAAAAGCATACGTATATTCGACATTGATATCCTTTCCTGACAGAACTTCGATAATGCTGTGAAGACCTCCCGGATGGTCGGGGACTTCAACTGCTACAACAGATGTGCGTCTCACCGTAAGACCCTTGGATTGGAGTGTTTTTTCCGCTGTATCAATATCGTTTACGATAAGCCGGAGAATACCGAAATCTGAAGTATCGGCAAGAGATAACGCTCTGATATTTATTCCAGCGTCACCAAGAACTCTGGTTACATATTCAAGCCCCCCCGGCTTATTCTCCAGAAAAACAGATATCTGTTCTACTTTCATAGGTTGTCCTCCTTTTTTTCTAGATATTTCTCTTATCAATAACTCGCCGGGCCTTGCCTTCAAAATGTTGTAAACTGTTTGGCTCGACCAGTTTTACTGTTGCTGAAACACCCAGATAGTCTTTGACATCTTTCACGATTCGCTTTTCAAGTTTCTGGAGCGTTCTCACTTCGTCGGAAAAAGCCGATTCACTTACTTCTACACGAATCTCAAGAGTATCCAGCGCACCTTCTCTCCCCACGAGAAGCTCGTAATGAGGCTCGAGCCCTTCGACTTCTAAAAGTACATTCTCTATCTGGGATGGATATACATTGACACCCCTTATGATCAGCATATCGTCACTACGACCGGATATACGGGCAATTCTTGTAAGGGTTCTGCCGCATCTGCATGGCTCCTTCATTAATCTGGATATATCTCCTGTTCTGTATCGTATTAAAGGAAACGCTTCCTTTGTGAGAGTTGTAAATACCAGTTCTCCTTCTTCCCCGTTTGGCACAACCTCTTCTGTTTTCGGGTCGATTGTTTCCACGATAAAATGATCTTCAAATACATGCAGACCGTTACGCCCCTCAGCACATTCCATGGCTACTCCCGGCCCCATCAGTTCTGAGGCGCCGTAGATATCGAGCGCTGTAATATTTAATTTGGTTTCAATTTCCTGCCTTATTTTTTCACTCCATGGCTCCGCGCCAAGGATACCCACACGTAAATTCAGGGATTTCATGTCGATCCCCATTTCTTCTCCCTTTTCTGCGAGATAAAGGGCGTATGATGGTGTGCAGCTTATAGCAGTCGGGCCAAAGTCCTGTAAAATCATGATCTGTTTTTTCGTGCTTCCGCCTGACATGGGAATCACACTTGCCCCGAGTTGCTCCGCTCCGTAATGAGCGCCGAGTCCTCCTGTAAAGAGACCATATCCATAGGCATTGTGAATGATATCATTTTTTGTTAAGCCTGCGGCAACAAAAGATCTTGCCATAAGTCTTGACCACGTTTCGATATCCCTTCGTGTATATCCCACGACCGTTGGCTTGCCGGTAGTCCCTGAAGACGCGTGAAGTCTGACAATGTTACTCATAGGCACCGCAAACAGCCCGAATGGATAATTATCTCTTAAATCCTGTTTTGCAGTAAAAGGAAGTTTTCTTATGTCTTCCAGTCTTCTTATATTATCCGGTGTAACACCGGCTTCATCAAAAACTTTTTTATAAAAACCAACAGTATGATAAACACGTTCCGCCACTTGTTGAAGTCTCTTTAGCTGAAGCGCTTCCAAAGCTTCCCTGGGCAGCGTTTCAAATTCCTCGTTATAAATCATATCAAACCCTCCTTTTTGCTATTTATTTCCCCTGTTGGAGGAAAACAAAAACCATAAGAATATAATTAACATATTGATTTCTCTATCGCAACTAATAAAGAATGGCTGTTCAATTTGAATTTCTTGTGTCAAGAAGTTTGTTCTTGTTTAATTCCTTGATGAAATGATATAAATTATCAACTTCATAGTCCCTTAATCGTAAAGTTCGTGCAAAATTGGCAAAAGAATTTCATTATGGCTGATAAGTCCTTTCAAAACTTAAATCCGAATATCGAATTTCGAAACTCGAAACAATATCGAATGACAAAAATACAAATATCTAAACGGGAAAGAGTTAAACTTTTTACAATA
>Ga0164318_10008232_pt1 | contig 10135 bp, 1 predicted proteins | sample GuaBasSedimGuay9_FD_113734 | JGI IMG/M metagenome (GOLD analysis project Ga0164318, IMG submission 113734) | Subseafloor sediment microbial communities from Guaymas Basin, Gulf of California, Mexico - Guay9, Core 4571-4, 0-3 cm | ecosystem: Environmental > Aquatic > Marine > Hydrothermal vents >...
CCCCGCCGCGCCCCCCGTGGTGGGGGGGGGCGGGGGGGCGGGGCTCCCCCCCCCCCCCCGGGGAGGGGGGGGGGGGGGGGGGGGTCGGAGCCGGAGGGGATGGGCGGGATGTGGCAATCCCAGGGATAGTCGGCGTCGCAGTCGTCGTCGCCGGGCGCGCCGTACCCCATGCGGTAGCTGCCCGCGCCGATGATGAGCGTATCGCCGCCGGAGATGCGGGGAGAGCCATCGGGCGGCAAGGCGCGGAAGGGGTGGTCCCAGGCACAGGGCTGGGCCGTCCCGCTGCCGGGGTAGGGCGCGTTCGTCAGGCCGGTGCACTGGGTGGGGGAGCCTCCGTCGGGGCGGATGTAGTAGGTGCTGCCTTGCGCTTGTCGAGCGGACTCTGGGGACCCTGTTGGTCGGGCGAGAGAGGGAGGAGGCAAAGTGTTGCCGGTTGCGGTGGGCTGGTTGGTACCACAGGTCAGGAGCGAGCCGACCAGAACGATCGATATCCAATGTACGAACGTAAAGACATGTTTGTGATTCACCTTTTCCTCCCGAAATGTTTGTCCACGCTTGCGCTGTGTATGTGCCCATCATCTCCCAGGTGACGAGCACATTCCAAGAGGCTGGTGCGACATTGTGCGTCGTGCGCAGTTGTGTTCGATAGGTTGCCATCAATCCCACTACCCGACATTTTGACCCTCCCGCAGGTTCCAAACCTGCGGGAGGGTTACCGATCAATGTCGGGTAGTGAAGTCATCAATTTGCCGGCAGTTCGTAGAGGGCGATGCTCAACGGTGGAATGGTCAGTGCGTCGGAGATGTTGGGGAGCTGTCGTTCTTCGATGACTATCCGGCGCTGTCGTCCGGGTTCATTATATGCTAACGGGTCTGAATGTGCAATTATCCACACCCGCCCCGCGCCGCTCAGCCGGGCGTTTTGCAGCCTCAGCGTCAGCGTGTGCGTGTACGCGGTGGGGTTGACGACGGCGATGGTCAGGGTTTGGCGGTCCTCCGTCCAGGCGGCGGCCACGTCGAGCGGGGTCACGTCCCCTGCTACGGTGAGCGGCAGTGTACCAAAGTGGTGTCGGTAGAGCGCCCACACCAGCCCGGTGGCCTCTGTGGCGGCCTCGGTCCTGGTCGTCTTGACCTGTCCGTGGACGTTGACCGGGTGGGTGTTGGCCATGAAGACAAGGTCGCTATTGCGGAACATCTCGTGCAGACCGACGGCCACGCCCAGCGCGTCCCGAAAGTAGTAGCGCGGCGCGGCCTCACCATAGATCTCGTACCGGTCGCCCCAGAAATAGTTCCACTCGTCCAGCGCCAGGCGGATGTCCTTGTCCTGCAGCGCGTCCAGTTGCCGGCGGTAGCGGCGATGGGCGTCAACGAATTCGCGTATGCCCCAGGCGATGCTCTGAGCGTGCTCGACCAGGTTGGGGCTGGAGCCGCCATAGATGTGCTCGCTGATCAGGTCCATGTAGTCGGCGCTGTGGGCGAGCATGCTCTGGGCCCAGTTCTCCTCTCCCGTCAACCCCTCGAACTCGACGCCGCCGACGGCGATGAGAATGAGCTGGATGTCCGGGTCCACCGCTCGCATCGCCTCGGCGATCTCGTTGTGCCGTTCGATGTAGGCGTCCAGCGGCATAAAGCCCCACATCTCGTTGCCCACGCCCCAGAACCGGACGTGGTACGGCTCTGGATGGCCGTTGGCGGCCCGCAGTGTGCCCGGCCCTTCCCCGGCCGGCCCGTTGAGATACGCGACCTCCTCGGCGGCCATCCGAGCGTCGTCCGGGCCGGTGGCGCTGACGACGACATACGGCTCGGCGTCCACCAGCCGGCAGAGGGCCATGAACTCGTCCAGGCCAAAGTCGTTCGACTCGACCATCTCGGACCAGTAGGCGTGGTTGAGGCGGGGCGGGCGCTTGTCCCGCTCGCCGACGGCCTGCCGCCAGTCATAGTCGTTGACGAAAATGCCGCCCGGCCAGCGGTAGACTGTAAAGCCGATTTCCCGGAGCAAGGCGATGGTGTCGGCCCGCATCCCTTCGATGTTGTCGGCGGGCATTAGCGAGGCGGGGCCGATGTACAGGCGGCCCGTGCCGCGTCCGACGATTTCCAGCCGGCCGTCGTCGCTGTCGGCCCCGGCGGTGAAGCGGAAGGGAAGGCGGATGTAGGTTTCGGGCACGGGACCGAGAGAGACGGTCTGCCGCCCATCCGGCCCCGGCCCCCAGACCAGGCGCACCTCCGCGCTGACCACGCCACTGGCGGCCAGGATGGCGTATCCCGTGTACTCCTTCCCCGCCACCAGCCCCAGCCCATCCTGCACGACGCCGCGCGGCTTGGCCCCCTCCAGGTCCACACGGGGGACATGATCGCCGACGTAGGGGTTGACGGTGTCCATCACCACCACCGTGTCGAAGGTGTTGGCCCGCCAGGGGGATTTGCCCTTTTCCTCCCCCCAGGGAAAGTAATAATCCACCGGGTAGTAGAACTTGCGGTCCTCCAGCATCTCGGCCCAGATGCCGCCATAGATGCAACGGCCCTGGTGCTCGATGAACGCGCCGTAGAGGTATTTGGAGATCGGTTCGCCGGTCTGGGCGGCGTCGAGCGTCACGGCAAAGCTCTGCGGGCCGGACACGTCCGCCATCTCCTCCGGCGGGGGCGGCTCTTCCGGCTCGACCGGCGCGACGGGTTCTCCCACTTCCGGCTCTGCCAACAGGTTCAGCACCTCCACCTGAAAGATTTTGGCGTCGTTCCACTCTTCGCACGTCCGGTTGATGGTCCACAGATAACCATCGCCCCAGGCCAGGTCCCACGTCTCCACCGCCGGGGCATAGATCATCCCGACGAACCGGCCGTCCGCCGTCCATTTTTGAATCGTGTTTCCCCCGGCCGTCCAAAAGTGCGCGCCGTCCCAGGTGACGGCCGGGCCGGAGTGGCCTGCGAAGTGGACCTCGCCCACTACCTGCCCCTGTTTGTCCAGCTTGAGGAGCGTATCCGGTCGGGTTTCGGAGGGAACGTAGAGATACTCCCCATCGGTGGTGATGCCGGCGCTGCCCCCTTTTATCTCCTCAGGATAGTCGAACGTGGCGACGATCTCGAGAGGGTTGCCGGAGCCGACATCAGGGTAGCCTCCTCCGCTGCCCAGCCGGAACTGGACGATCTGACCACGGATGTGATCCTGGGCCCAAAAAGTTTCGCCGTCGTAGGTCAGCCCACGGGCGGCGATGTGGGTGGGGTTGGCATACTCGTGGGCATAGTCCACCTCGCCCGTCGCCGGGTCTATGCGGACGAAGGTATCACCGGCGGTAAAGCGCCAGATGGCGCCGTCGGCGTAAGCCACGCCCCAGCCAAGTCCCAGCCCTTTCCCGTGCCGGGCGACGATCCGCCTGGTCTCGTCCTCCGCATCGAATACGTAGAGATAGCGGTCCGCGGGGGAGCCGGGCAGGTAACCCAACTCGGTCTTTTTCACATCCTGGTAATCGAACTGTGGGGGGGCGATGTGCCCGTCGCCGAAATCATTGTCCTCGGCCACCAGCATACTGCCAGGCTCGACGGCGAAGGCTTCACCGCCGCCGTGCACTTCGAATTTGTTTCCCCGGACGGTGGCCTGCGAGTCGAACATCAGGCTGATGACCTTTTCCGGCGCGGCCCTGGATACGTCGAAATCCTTGAAATAGTTCCCCTCGATGAGCGCCTGGGACGCTTCCAGGTGGATCGTCTGGTGGCCGGGGCCGAGGATGAGATTGCCGATGATGCGCATGTCCTCGTTATAGTTCTCCAGGGCGATGGCGTGATAGGCGTTGCCATAGATGGTGTTGCCCTCGAAAGTGGCGCTGGAGAGTTCGGCGTACAGCCCCTCCGAGTTGTTCCAGCGGATGATCGAGTGGGAGACGTCCGCCTGGGAGGCGAATTGCTCGATCCCGATCTCGGCGTACTCGACGATGGTGTAGTCGAAGCGGCTGTCGTCCGTTTCGACCAGGGTGATGCCGGCCCAGTCGCCGTTGATGGGGTCGGGGGCGTCGGAGGTGAACCAGATTTGTCCTTCCGGGGTACCGACGGCCTTGACAGTTCCCCCGTGCACGAGCAAACCGGCCTTACCCTCTTTGTAGCCCCTGTAATGCTTGAACTCTACGACCGTACCGGGTTCGATGGTCAACGTGACGTTCTCCGGCACGATGACGGTCTCGGTGACGAGTATCTCGCCGCTCCAGGTTTCGTCGTGGGTCAGTGGGCCGCCCTTGCCGGACGATGGCCTGCCGCTCCTGGAGAGAAGATGACGGTCGAAGAAGGCCAGCGTCGGTTCAAGGAATTCGTCCAGCAGTTCCCCATCGGGGGAACCAAAGCCGTGCCCGACCCCTGGCAGGCGGATGAAGGTGACATCCACGGTGGCTTCCTGCAAAGCCGCCGCCAGCCGCTCGCTCTGTTCGAGGGGCACCATATCGTCGGCCTCGCCGTGGATGACGAGGAAGGGAGGGTCGTCGGCGTCAATATAAGTCAGCGGGGAGGCCCAGGTAGCCCGCTTGAGCACCGCCGGATCGGTCAGGGAGCCGCCGAGGAAGGTGCCCCAGGCCGCCGTCCAGTAAAAGTAGGGCGTCTCCTCACCGCCGTAGGTTTGGACGAGGGTGTCCCAATCGGTGACACAGGGGTCATCCTCGAAAGCAACCGGCCCCTGGGTGACGTCCACCGGGCCGAACCAGTCGGCGACGGCCTGCACCGCGTCGGAGACATCCTGGTTGGCGGCATCCCCCGGTTCGAGCACGCCGTGGGAGACTCCCAGCAGGGCCGCCAGGTGGCCGCCGGAAGAGTCGCCAAAGGCGCCAAAGCGGTCGGGATCGAGGTCATACTCGGCGGCGTGCTGGCGCAGCCAGCGCACGGCGGCCCGCAGGTCGCGGATCTGGGCCGGGAAGATGAGTTCCTCCGGGCAGCCTGCGGGAGTGGCGCGGGCCAGGCGATAGTCCACGCAGGCGACGGCATAGCCGTGCTGGACAAAGGGTTCCGCCGGGCAGTCTTGTTTGCTGCCCTCCATCCAGCCGCCGCCGTGGATGTAAATCAGCAGGGGGAGCGGGCGGTCGTCGCCTGTCCCCGGTCGGTACAGGTCGAGGCGCAGGGTATGTTCCTCCCCGTTGATGGTGTAATGGGTATATTCGAGATCGCGCAGCACGGTGATGGAGGCGGCGGCCTCGGTGGGGATGGGGGTGGCGGGAGGCGGCGTGGACGGCGTGGTCATCGTCGGATTGCTGGCGCTGGTGCAGCCGCTCAGGGCGACGCAGGTCAAGATGGTGGTCAGGATGGCGAAAAGTGCTCTCAGGCTCGACATGTCTCCTCACTTTCTCCCACGATGGGGGCATTTCGGTCACACCCTTTTCTAAACTATAGCACAGCGGGGGACCGAAGAGGGGGATTCGGGGACAAGTGGGCCGGGGAGACGACGAGTGGTAGGATCGAACAGCGCCCTTCCGCAGGCTGGTCAGCCTGCGGAAGGGTGATTGGTGTTATTTGAGGATGAGCGGCAGATAGACCGCATGTCGCAGGTCAAAGCTCTCCTGGGCCGGGCCGTAGGTGACGCTCTCGGCCGCATCCGTCACCTCGGCCAGCGCCGTGTATGACCCGGCCGGCTCACCTTCGGTATCCCAGGTCAGTCGCACCGTCTCCTCGCTCTCGGCGCCCGTCGAAAGCGGCGCGTCCAGCGTCGTCACGAACGCGCCCTCGCCGTCATAGATCGAGAGCGCGACCTGCCCCTCGAACGGATCGCCGCGCCGGTTGGCAAAAGTTACCTCGAAAGTCGCTTCCTGGCCGGAGAGAGCGCCCGTGGGTGCAGTCAGGGCTGTGATGCGTCCACCGGAGACGGCGAGCGTCTGATGGCCGAACACCTGCTGTGCCCCGGCGTGATACAATTCCAGGAGCAGACTGTAGGCTCCCTCGGTGAACGGGGCGGTCCAGCCCAATTCCAACGGGTACTGCTCACCGCCGGGTGCTACGTCGAACGGGCCGATCTCCAGCACGTCTATCGCCCGGCCCAGGTTGTCCTTCAACGTGAGCGTACCGGTCAACGTGGCGGGGTCGGCGCCGGGGTTGGCCAACGTGGCTGTCACCGAGAAAGGCTCCTCAGGGGCCAGGTCGTCGGGGGCAGCGGTCAGATTCAGCAGGCCCACCGTGGACGAGAGGTGGTAGGTGATGCGCAGGGCCAGGCTCTGGTAGAGGGTGGCCTGATCGGTGGTGGTGTCGTAGGAAAGCGGGCTGCCGTAGACGCGGGCCAGGTTGTAGCCCGCCAGCGACACCGTGCGCGAGACCGCTCCCTGCGGCGGGTAGACGCCGATGTCGGGCGCTTCCGTCAGGCCACCGGAGTCGCCGCCGGGGATGGGGACGCCGGGTATCTCTTGCGGGATGTTCAGCGTACCCAGGTTTACCGGGTCGGCGGTCACAGCCTCGACGTCCACCAGCGTTCCGTCGGAGGGCAGGTTCAGTTCGACCTCGGCCAGCGGCACCAGGGGGACAGCGGTGTCGCGGGCCAACTCCATCCCTTCTACATTCACCAGATCGAAGCCGTTCACCTGATTCACGCTGTAGTTGGAAGCGTCGAAGGTGGCTGTGACCACATAGGTCTGGCCGCCGAGGGGTTGGGGTGGAGAGAGAGTAACACCGGCGGAGGATCGCAGGCGCTGAGAGGTGGTTCCCGCACGGTAGGGAGCCGTGACCCAGGGGATGCCGTAGAGCGTAAACTCGGCGCCGGTCTTTTCCTCCTCGTCGTCCACCGACCAGTGGCCGTCCCAGGTGCGCTTGTTCCAGCGCAGCGCCATGCCCATGTTCAACTGCTTGGGGGGCGGAGAAGCGGCCAGGCCCCAGAAATCCTTGATGAAATCCTCGCCGCCTCTGATGTCTCCATAGTCGGCGTCGAAGAAAGAGATGCCGGTGGAGGCCATCACCGCCGAGGCTCCCTCGCGCACCAGAGCGTTGACCATGGTGGGTTCGCTGGTGGTGATAGAGAGCGGGTTCGTATCCGCCCGCGCAGCCGCGAGTCCGGCGCGGCAGCCGTTGGAGGTAAAGATGGGATGGTTGGCCGCGATGCGTGCGGCGATGGCAGATGACCAGACGTCGTTGGTGTCTATGCTGGGCAGACTGCTGCAAGGCGGTGTGGTCCACCCCCCTTCGTTGGCGTGGTTGCCGTGGTGGAAAATCTGATAGTCGCCCTGCATCAGGGTCAGCAATGTGGATTCCGACCAGTTGTCGTTGTCCACGGTGGAGGGGGACTCGGTGTCGTTCAGCACGTCGTAGCCATAGTTCTTGAGGTGATTGACGACTCCCTGGGCGTCGTTGCCACAGGCGGAACCGACGATAGCCCGCGCCGGACGGGTCGTATCCGGGCCGTATTGGCCGTTGTGCAGCAGGGTGGACATATGGGCCGCCCGCGTGCCCACCAGCCGGCCCACCGCCAACTCCACGCCGCCCTCGTTCCAGGGAAAGGTGTCGAACACGTAGGAGAGATCGCCATAAGAGTTCTCGGTGAAGAAATAGTCGTGGTTGCGCAGGGCACACAGTACGCTGCCGGAGGAAGGGCATGGATGCGCTATTTCCCTGTCCGCCGGATCGTCCTTGCGGTAGAAGGGGATGATGTTGTCGTCGCCGGCGATCAGCAGGTACCAGGGATAGTCAACAGGATACGAGTGACATCCTCCAATGAAGGAGCATATTTTCTGGTACCTGGTCGTCGAATCCTCCACCCAGTCTTCGATCAGGCTGTCCACCTTGTTGGCGGCCGTGTTGGCGACGGCTTCGCTGGCATAGCTGACCGCCGTGTTGTCCCAGGTCGCCAGGCTCGAGTCGAAAGTGTCCACGTAATAGATCACCGAGGCCGGAGTCCAGTTGAAGGGCGGCCCCTGGGCGAAGGCGTGCAGGTCTTGAAGGAAGGTGGTCGTCTGAGTGTCGTCGTACTGGGCGTATAGTTGTGTGCGGTTGGTGATAATGATCTCGTCCGCCCGTTGGAGCAGCCGCAGGACGGCATAGTCCACCTCCTGGTTCAAAGTGCGTCCCTCGGCGGTGAGGAAGCCGAGCGCGAGCAGTGCAGTGGGTGAGGCTCCATTGGGAACGTCGAAGCGCAGGATCACCCGCTGCGTCCACCGGCTGGCCGAGTTGGTGTCCGGCGCTAGATCGATCCCCTGCACCCGGAACACGCCCGCCGACGGGTTGCTCCAGGTGACCGGCGTGCCGTTGTAATCCGAAGCCTGCGCACGGGTAAAGACACGGGTCGGGTTGCCCAGGGTGGTGTCGGAGAGGCGCAGTTCGAGATCGAAGTCATTGCGCAGCGTGGGGTCGCGGCTGACGATGGTGGCGACAAAGTCAACGGTGACATTTCCGGCCGGGGCGTCGGCGTCCCCCGGCACCTTGTTGACCACGACGTGAGGCAGCGCGTCGTCGAGGGAGAGACGCAGTTCGACCGGCGAGGCGGAAAACTCGGACGAGTTCCCGTCGGCGTCCGTGGCGACCAGCGTAACGGCCGAGTACAGGGGAATGTTGCCGTTCCAGTCGAATTGGCCGTTGGGATCGAGTGAACTCACCAACTTTTCGTAAACGCGCCCCTCGCCGCCGTCGTCGTAGTAGACTATCACGGTGCAGGTGAGGCAGGTGCGGGCGTGCAGGCTCACGGTGCGGCTGCCGGAGCCAAAGCTCAGCGTCTGGTACCGGAGGATTTGGGGAGGCACAAGTTCCCGGTTGCCTCCGGATTCGTTGTTGATCCCCAGGCCGGTGTTGTCGTGGATCGAGTTGCGGTAGAGGGTGTTGTGGAGCGTGCCGGTGCCGTTGATGAGGACGCCGTCTTCCTCGTTCCAGGCGATGGTGTTGGCGTGGGTGGGGGACGTCCAGTTGCCAAACTCGTTGTACGAGGAACCCTCGCTCACCCACACGCCTGGGCCGCCGTTGGGCAGTGCCGCGCCGTGCGCCGTCATGCCGATGCTGTTGTTGTAGAACAGATTGTGACTGCTGCTGCCGACGAGGGCCACGCCGCCGGCCATGGGAAAGTCGCCGTCGTACCCGTTGCCGCTGATCAGGTTGCCCGCCGCCTCGGCGCCGATGGTGTTGTGATGCGTTTCGCCCTGCAACCAGACGCCGAACCGCTTGTTGGTCACCCTGGCGTCCCCGTCGGCGTCGGTGCCGATATAGTTGCCCTTGACCACGTTGTACCGGGCGGTGTTGTCCTGGATGCGCACTCCATCGCGCCCGTGACCGCTGATCAGGTTGTCCGGGCCGATAGTGTTGTAAGAAGCGCCTGCGATCACCACGCCGTCGTTCTGTAGCGAGGGATTCAGCCCGGCGATGACGGCCGTGCCGCCGGATTCGGTGCCGATGCGGTTGTTCTGCACCACGTTGCCATGCGTGGTACTGCCGCTGATCATCACATCCCCCAGCGTGTTGCCGCTGATGAGGTTGTTGCCACACTGCCCCACCAGGCCCACGGTGTTGGTCATCGCGCCGCCGCTGATGCGCACGCCGTAGCCGGAGTTGGGGTAGGCGGTCGCGCCGGATAGGTCCGTGCCGATATAGTTGCACACAACTGTGTTATGGTGGGCCGCGCCGGTGATCTCGATCCCGTCATCGCCGTTGAGGGCGATCACGTTGGGCCGGTCGGCGCCGGTGGAGCCGATGCTGTTGTGGGCGGCCTGGTCGGCAATGTGCACGCCGTCAACCGTGTTGCTGATGACGTAGCTGCACGACAGCGTGTTGCTCTGTGCGCCGGAGCCGTGGATGTAGAGGCCGTAGGTGTTTGCGTTGCGCAACACCAGTCCGCTGATGGTGTGGTTGGTCCCGGTGATCTCCATAGCGTAGGAAACGCCAGTGGCGTCGATCACGACGGGCGATGAACAATCCCCTCCTTGTGTCGCGTCTATGATCGTGCCGGGGTCGGCGAGCGCCGGCAACTGTCCTACGCTCAAGTGGATCGTCCACTGACCGGTGTTCAGGTCGTAGCCGGGGTCGCTGGTGGGGATGTCGAAGGTGATAGTGTCGGCCCCTGGATTCGCGTTGGCGGCCTCGATCGCCTGGCGCAGCGAGCAATAGTCCGCCGTACACTCGCCGGTCTCGTCGTCGGTGGTGGTCACCACGAATGTGGTTACAGGCGCTGACGCCCCCGCTGACAGGGCCGCGCCACGCGGCAACGCCGTAGG
>Ga0164318_10008234_pt1 | contig 10134 bp, 7 predicted proteins | sample GuaBasSedimGuay9_FD_113734 | JGI IMG/M metagenome (GOLD analysis project Ga0164318, IMG submission 113734) | Subseafloor sediment microbial communities from Guaymas Basin, Gulf of California, Mexico - Guay9, Core 4571-4, 0-3 cm | ecosystem: Environmental > Aquatic > Marine > Hydrothermal vents >...
CCGTTTCAAATACAATAGGATTATTTGCTTGTTTTGTGTTGGTTTTTCATTTAAAAATAACCAAACGGTTAAAATTTGACAATCGTTTATAAACAGTTAATCCGCCATTAATTAAGAATGCTCAGTACATTTATTCGGAATAATACTATGACAAATGCATCCTTATGCTTAATTAAAACCATTGAATTAAATTTACTACTCTCACACCTCATTATAGAATTACTATAAGGCTATTGTAACATATGTGGGACTTTATGTTCATATGCCATATTTTAGCATAAAATCCAATAATTACTCATAGTAAATCAATATTTATTAGTTTAGTGATAGCAAAACTAACTCCCGTGTTTTACTTTGGCTATTTTTAAATATAGCATACTATTTACGAACCTTTTGCATGACCCATACAACGTATCTACAATACCTTAGGTAACTACTAATCTACTTGCACATTTACTTGTACATAAAAAAAGCAGTTACAAAATTATCTTTGTAACTGCCTAATTATCAGGTGGAGAATATCGGAATCGAACCGATGACCTCTTGACTGCCAGTCAAACGCTCTAGCCAACTGAGCTAATCCCCCATTAAACCAAAGCCTAAGTAATGACTTCATTTTAATTGAGCGGCAAATTTACTAAAATTGACAAGAAATCATAAAAAAAAGTAATTTACTTCGAATATTCATTAAATTAGCACTCTCAAAAAAAAGAATTAATACTATTTTGTTTTACGAACCAACACTACTATCATGAAATTTACTGAGTTTATTACCATTTTTATAGTGATATTATTATCATATTCTTGTAGTGACTCAACTGAAATTATTACCAACCACGCTCCCACTGCAGTTTTTTCATATACACCCGTAATTGCAGACACTTCTACAATAATTCAATTTGATGCAAGCGAAAGTAGTGATTCAGAAGACCTTGCTGGACAATTAATGTTTAAATGGGATTTTTATGGTAGGCAGACTTGGACTAATGGAGAAAATAATCCTACAACAAATTATAGATACGATGAAGCAGGAACATATATTGTTGGTCTAAAAGTAATTGATACAGAAGGCTGGTCTAATGAAACCACAAAAACAATTATTATCCGAGATTCCATTTAAATCGTACAATGAAACGATTATTTATAGCCATCAAGCTAGTTCCTAATGCAAGTATATTAAGTGTTTATAACTCTTTACGTAAAGAACTTAGCTACAATAAAATTAGATGGGTAGAGCCTACAAATTTCCATCTAACTCTCAAATTTATTGGAGAAACGCAAGAAAATAAAATACCTTATATAATAGATATCATTAAAAATACAATTGACAGTTATGGCAAAATTAAACTTGATGTAAATAAAATAGGTATTTTTGGCAGTAGCTACAAACCACGAATTATTTGGCTTGGTATAGCAGAAAATAAAAAGATTGATAATCTTGCAAATGATATGATAAATAATCTTGATGCTGCAGGATTTGTAAAGGATACTCAAAATTTTGTTCCACATTTTACAATTGGAAGAATTACTAATATTATAGATAAAAAAACATTTAACCACAGTATTGAAAAACAAAGAAATGTAATTTTTCAAAAAATAGAAGTGAAAAACATAGTGCTTTATGAGAGTATACTATCTGGTAAAAACACACGTTATAATGAAATATATCGCTTTTCATTAACTAAGCAAATTACCATTACGTAACTACCTTATGCACAGGTTATTATTTAATTTAACATTTGAAAGGCAACAAAAGCACTACTTATTGAGTTATTACTAAGGTTTTTTATATTTTAGCCAATCTTAATTTTTGAAATTGAAGCAAAAATATTTTTACATATTATTACTAGCTATTTTGTTACCAACTGGAGTAACCTATGGTCAGCAAATGCCTGTATTTACGCAGTACAGAGAAGCTCAGATGTTTTTTAACCCTGGCTTTGCAGGGGTACGAGAAGGAATATGTGTAAATGGCTTAATGAGACAACAATGGGCAGGATTTAAAGATTATTATAATGGAGAAAATGCTGCACCCGAGGATTATTTAATTACCATCGACTCACCTATTAAGCTATTGCATGGCGGATTAGGAGCTGCAATTATTCAAGATAAAGCAACATATTATTGGACAGATATTAGTTTATTGTTTGCATATTCATTTCATGCTGAACTTTCAATTGGAACCCTTGGGTTAGGTATTGGTGGAGAATTAAAAAACCTTACAATAGACGGATCAAAATTTAGAATGGTAGATGAAGGAGACGATATTCTTTTAACGTCATCGCAGGGAGATATGCGTTTTGATGCAAATATAGGTGTATATTTTAAGTCGATTAGCAACTACTACATTGGAGTTTCTCTTACAAACCTACTAAAAACAACATTTATAAAACTTGACCCTTCGGGTAATGGTGATATTTCTACTGACAGGACTCTACACATTGTAGGTGGTTATAATTTTATATTACCGAATGACCCAAGATTTGAAATAGAACCTTCTGTTTTAATTCAAAGCAATTTCATTTCAACACAATATAACATAACGACTACCGTTAATTACAATAATCGTTTCCTATTAGGATTAAATTATCGTGTTCAAGAATCCATAGGTGTAATAGTAGGGGTTAAATATAAGGATTTCAGACTTGGGTATTCTTATGATGTGAACACCAAATCGTTAGGCGTTCCTGGTAGTCATGAAATAAGTCTGAATTATTGTTTTAACATTAAACCAGATCGTTCAAAAACAAGTTATAAAAACACAAGATACCTGTAGAATAATACATATTGAAAAAAACAACATAAAGTTCATGTAGTTGTTTTAGTTTTTTATATTTTTGGGCGCTTAAAAAAATTAGTAAAAAGATTAAATCGTAATAAACAAAATTTTAATGATGAAAAGATTGTTTTTATATACATTGGTTGTAGTTTTTCTTGCAAGTTGCAGCAACTCTGGAAACGGAGAACTTGTTGGGACAAGGACGAAATCTAAACCATTTTATCAACCAGATCCATACGGAATGGTATTCGTACCAATGGGTAGTTACACTATGGGAGCTGGTGATGAAGATCTTACACACAGTAATCTAATTCAACCAAAAACAATTTCTGTATCAGCATTTTTTATGGATGAAACAGAAATTACAAATGATAAATACAGACAATTTGTGTACTGGGTTAGGGATTCAATAGCACGTACAATATTAGGTGATGTAAATCCTGAGGAGTATCTTATAGAAGAAAATGAAAAAACAGGAGAAGTTTATGACCCTCCGTATCTAAATTGGAAAACTGATATAGACTGGAACAGCGAAGATCAGGATATTAGAGATGCTCTTGAAGATATGTATCTACCTGTACATGAGCGTTTTTTCCGTCGTAAAGAAATTGACACTCGTAAATTAATGTATGAATACTACTGGGTTGATTTACATGCTGCTGCAAAAAAAGATTTCTCAGAAGATTCAGATTACAGAAATGCTGGCTTAGCTAATCGCCCACAAGGACTACGTGATCGCTCAGTGTATGTTCGTAAAGAAACCATTGCCGTATATCCTGACACTCTTTCGTGGATACATGATTATACTTATTCGTTTAACGACCCCCTTACTCAAAAATATTTTTGGCATCCAGCATATGACCATTATCCCGTTGTTGGAATTAACTGGAATCAAGCTCGTGCATTTAGCGTATGGAGAACTGAATTTCTAAATGCACATTTGAGAAGTAAAAAAGGAAGTGTTGATCTTGCTGAATTTCGCTTACCTACTGAAGCTGAATGGGAATGGGCTGCACGAGGAGGTTACTCTTTAAACCCATATCCATGGGGAGGACCTTATACAAGAAATGAGAAAGGATGTTTCTTAGCTAACTTTAAACCACTTAGAGGTAATTATATAGCTGATGGTGGCATTCGTACAGTTATAGCTGCTCACTATCCACCAAACGATTGGGGATTATATGATATGAGTGGTAATGTAGCCGAATGGACAAGTAGTGCTTTTGACCCTGCATCATATAACTTTACTTGGGATATGAATCCTAATTATACTTACAATGCCAAAGAAGATGATCCTCCAGTAATGAAAAGAAAAGTTATTCGTGGAGGTTCTTGGAAAGACATTGCATATTACCTACAAGTTTCAACACGTGCATATGAATATCAGGATACTTCAAAATGTTATATCGGATTTAGATGTGTTCAACCGTATTTAGGACGAAACAAAGGAGATAATCCAAACAAAGCATCAAGAGTTTACAATTAATATTTAATTCTAATGCAAGCAAAACATTTAATAAACCAAATCATTTAATAACATTAATTATGGGCTTACTAAATTTTACCGAAACACGGGCATATAAAAATTTCATGGCAAAAGTGTATGGAATAGGGGCAGCAATTGTTCTTATTGGTGCATTGTTTAAAATTAACCACTACCCTGGTGCTGATTGGATGTTAATAATTGGGCTGGGAACTGAAGCTGTTATATTTTTCTTTTCAGCATTTGAACCGCCTCACGAAGATCCAAAATGGAGTCTTGTATATCCAGAATTAGAAATGGGTAAAGGTAAAGGTGGACTTAAACCTAAGTTGTCACCAACTGAGCGACTAGATGAAATGCTTGCAAAAGCACAGATAGATGAAGCTACTATTGAAAGATTGGGTAGTGGAATGGAAAAGCTATCTGATAATGCTCTTAAACTAAACAGTGTTACTGACGCAGCAGTTATAAGTGAAGAATTTTATACTAATTTAAAAACTGCTTCGGGTTCAGCTCAAGAGTTAAGCGAAGCTTTTGTTAAAAAGGTTGAAGTTGCAAATGACTATTCAAATAATATGTCAAAAGTTACTGAGGGTGCTGGAGTACTTGCTAGTGCTTATGAGCAGGCAGCTGATGTAATGAAAAATGATGTTGAAGTTACTGAAGTATTTGCTGGTACAGTAAAAGCTGCTACTGCTTCAGCACAAAGTCTTGCTGATAGCTATGAAAAGTCAGCTGAGATATTGTCAAAGTCTGTTTCTGCACTTGATTTTACAGCCGTTGAAGGTGATGCATATAACATCCAATTACGCAAAATTGCAGAGAATCTCTCTTCTTTAAATGCGGTATATGAAATTCAACTACAAGGTACTAATAATGCCGTTGAATCTTCTGAGAAGTTACAAAGTACTATGAATGAGTTTCTTGGCAAACTTGAAGCTTCTACTGCTTCTACTGCCGAATTCTCAGGTCAAATGGAATCACTTACTGAGCGCATGAGTTCTCTAAATAAAGTATATGGTAACATGCTTACAGCCATGAATCCTAACGGTTAATTAGTTAGGATAACTGTATTTTTTTAATTAATAATTAAAACAAAAAAAATGGCTGGATATAAAGAAACCCCAAGGCAGAAAATGATTGCTATGATGTACTTGTTCCTCACAGCAATGCTTGCACTTAATGTTTCTAAAGAAATACTCGATGCTTTCCTTGTTGTAAATGATTCAATGGAAAGTACAAATGAAAGTCTAACTGCGAAAATCCAAGAGGAATATGCTGAGTTTGAAAATCAGTATAATATGAGTACTAATAAAGTTGGTCCATATTGGGAAAGAGCAAAAAATGTTAGACATGAGGCTATTAGTCTTGTTAAGTATCTCGACTATATAAAGTATAAATTAGTTGAGGTAAATGAAGGTAAAGATTCTCTTGAAATAATGAATCTCTATTATGTAGACACAATTATAAATGGTGTTCAGAAAAAAGTATTGAATCTTCCTAGTGTTGATACTAAGGATAAGTACAACGCAACTACTCACTATTTAGTTCGCGAGAATAAAAAGGGTGAAGCATACGAAATGAGTAATAGAATGCAAGTTTATCGTGATACACTACTAAATGTCATGAATTTACCTGCAAATTCTACTAAAGTTGGTCTAATTACTAACGAAGATGGTCGTACTTATACTAACGCTGGCGGAGTAAAGCAGGACTGGGAACAACATAATTTTTATCATACAATTCTTGCTGCTGATATTACAATTATAAATAAAATTATTGCTGAAATACGTGCAGCTGAGTTTAATGCTCTTAATTATTTATATGCATCAGTAAGTGAGAAAGATTTTAAATTTGACAGTATTAAAGCTAAAATAATACCAAAAAGTACTTATGTGTTTCAAGGTCAAGATTACGAAGCAGAAGTTCTAGTAGCTGCATATGACTCGAAAACAGAACTTAAAAGTTTGGTTCTTCAAGGTACAAAAGAGCTTACTGATAAAAATATTAAAAACGCAAAAACTATTGTTGGAGAAAATGGTACAGTAAAGCTTAAATTCCCTACTAACAAAGAGGGAGAACAAAAATACGCTGGTGTTATTGAAATGCGCGATCCCGTTACCGATGAAATTGTTAGATATAATTATGAAGGTGGATATTATGTTGCACCACCATCACTTACCGTTGCCCCTCTAAAAATGAATGTTTTTTATGTAGGAGTTGATAACCCTGTTTCCATTTCAGCTGCTGGTATTTCTAAAGACCAAATTAACCCTGTTATTAGTATGGGTAAACTTAAGAAAAACGGAGATGAATGGACTGTAAGGATCGACAATAAGCCAAAGGGTGCAAGTATTGCTACAGTTAGTGCAACTGCAAAAATTGATAATAAGTTGTTTAATTTAGGTAAATCTGAATTTAGAGTTAAACGCGTGCCTAGTCCTAATGCTGAAATTGCTGGCATGAGTGATGGTAAAATAGATAAAAATGTATTGCTTGGTAGTAGTGCCATTATACCAAATATGGAAGGCTTCGAATTTGATATCTATTTTGTGATAACATCATATAGATTTGGTGCAATCATTAATGGCGATTGGTTCGAGAAAAATATTAAGGGTAATGTTTTTACTGATGAAGTAACTAAAATTATCCGTAGTGGGAAACGTAAACAGAAGTTCTTCTTTGACAATATTCAAGCTAAAGGTCCTGATGGAACAATTAGAAGTCTTAACCCTATTAACTTAGAGCTTAAGTAATATTTAAAATATTATAATATGAGAAAATTAATTGTAGCTACTATTACACTTTCTATGCTGTTTTCGTTGGGAGCAGTATCCCAGATAATTAATGAAGCGCCTGTTGATGGATTATTTCCTGAAGAAAGCTGGAATGTAAATAAAAAGCCAATACCATACCCAACCATCCGTAAAGCAGATGCTATGTGGGCTAAGAGAATTTGGCGTGAAATTGATTTTCGTCAGAAATTCAATCAAAAGTTTTATTACCCTGTTGATTCACAAGCCAACTGGAAATCATTTATAATGGTTATTCTTGACGCATTAAAAGAGGGTGGTCAAATGACTGCGTATGATATTTCAAATACTGATGAATTACTTGTACCTATTACGTATAATGAAATTGTAGGGAAGCAAACAGATACTATTCATAGAGTCAACCGTCGTCCATATCCTCCTTATGAAGAATATGACACCTTGATAATCACTAGTTTCGATCCCTCTAAAGTAATGCGTCTACGCATAAAAGAAGATTGGTATTTTGATAAACAGCGTAGTCAGATGATGGTTCGTATTATTGCTTTATGCCCAGTGCTAATTGTAGAGCGTGACGGACAGGAGCAAACTTCACCAATGTTTTGGGTATCGTATGCCGAAGCAAGAAATGTATTTGCCCAGGCTCTAGTTTTTAATGAGTTTAACTCAGCAATGCGACTTACTTACGACGAATTATTTTGGAAACGATTGTTTGATAGTTACATATACAAAGAGCAAAATGTTTACGACAGGCGGATAAATGCTTATGCAACTGGCGTTGATGCTCTACTAGAATCAGAAAGAGTTAAAAAAGAAATGTTTAGGTTTGAAGAAGACCTTTGGCAGTATTAACTATGCCAACTAAAAAAAGCCTCTCATTTCTGAGAGGCTTTTTTTTTGCCGAAATATTTGGGTATAAATTTTTATACTAATTATATATTAAAATGTTTGATAAATAAATTGACTTAACTTTGTATTGTATTTTATTTTATAACCATGAGCAGGATTCTTGAAAATAACATAACCTACCTTAAAGGTGTTGGACCTAGAAAGGCCGAAATCTTAAAAAAGGAACTAGGTATAGTTGTTTTTGAAGATTTACTTAGTTATTTCCCTTTCCGTTATGTGGATAAAAGTAAAATCTACAAAGTAACAGATGTTGTTACTGATTCAACATATTTTCAGTTAGTTGGTCGGATATCAAACCTCGTGAAGGTAGGTGACAAACGAATGAAATACATAACAGCTACTTTTACCGATGATTCAGGAAGTATTGGGTTAATTTGGTTCCGTGGGTTACAATGGGTTGCGAATCATTTTACTAATCCATCTCAAAAATATATAATATTTGGAAAACCAAATGTATTTCGAAATAAGTTCAGTTTTACCCATCCAGAAATTGAAGATTATCATGAGGAATCATTGAGTGCAGGTGGGCAACGTCTTGAGGGTATTTATAGTTCTACTGAAAAACTTAAAAACTCAGGTTTAGGAAGTCGTGGTATATCTAAACTAATAAAGGAATTATTAAATCAATGTTCCAATGATATTGTTGAAACTTTGCCAGATTATTTAATAAGTAGTCACAAGTTGTTGGATAGGAAAAATGCAATGATAAATATTCATTTTCCTAATGATTCTCAGATAATTTCCCATGCACAAAGACGACTGAAGTTTGAAGAATTACTCTTATTACAATTTCAGTTACTCCAACAAAAAAACTCATTAAGTAGAAAAATTAATGGGCATGTTTTTGGAATTGTTGGAGATTCATTTAATGAGTTTTATAGTAAAAATCTTCCTTTCACGCTTACGGGTGCGCAAAAACGAGTGATAAAGGAGATTCGTTTCAATATGCGAACCGGATATCAAATGAATCGTTTATTGCAGGGTGATGTTGGTAGTGGTAAAACACTGGTTGCATTGATGTGTATGCTTATTGCCATGGATAATGGGTTTCAATCGTGTATAATGGCTCCCACCGAAATTCTGGCAACTCAGCATTACAATAGCATTACCAATATGCTTAAAAACATGAACGTAGAGGTTGAGTTGTTAACAGGTTCTACCAAAAAGAAAAAGCGAATTGATATTCACGAACGTTTACTCAATGGCACTTTACATTTATTAATTGGTACGCATGCGGTTATTGAAGATACTGTAAAGTTTAAAAATCTTGGATTTGTGGTTATAGATGAGCAACACAGATTTGGAGTAGCCCAACGAGCTAAGTTATGGCGTAAAAATAGTATTCCACCGCATGTGCTTGTTATGACGGCAACTCCAATCCCGCGTACTTTGGCAATGACGGTTTATGGTAATCTTGATGTATCGGTTATTGACGAATTACCACCCGGAAGAAAAGCTGTGAAAACAATGCATTTTTTTGATAATAAGAGGTTGAGGGTTATTGGTTTTATGCGTGAGCAGATTAAGAAGGGAAGGCAAATTTATGTGGTTTATCCATTAATTAGCGAATCAGAGAAAGTAGATTTAAAAAATTTGATGGATGGGTATGCAGATATGCTTCATGACTTCCCAATGCCTGAGTATCAGGTTAGTGTGTTGCATGGCAAAATGAAGCCTGACGACAAAGACTTTGAAATGCAGAGATTTGTTTCGGGAAAAACAGATATAATGGTTTCTACCACAGTTATTGAAGTGGGAGTTGATGTGCCAAATGCATCTGTTATGATTATTGAAAATGCAGAGCGTTTTGGATTGTCGCAATTACATCAGTTACGGGGAAGGGTTGGTAGAGGAGCCGACCAGTCCTATTGCTTGTTAATGTCAGGGTATAAGCTATCAGCTGAAGGCAGGAAACGACTTGAAATTATGGTTGAAACCAACGATGGCTTTAAAATTGCTGAAGCTGATTTAAAATTACGCGGGCCTGGTGATTTACAAGGAACTCAGCAATCGGGTGTTCTTGATTTAAAAATTGCTAGCCTTGTACACGATACTGAGTTAATTTCGCAGACCAGAAATATTGCCGAGAAAATACTTTCTGATGATCCACAACTTGTTTCTGTGGAAAATGTAAGATTAAAGTGGCAATTGGAGCAAATAAAAAAAGGGAAAAAGAATTGGGGTAGGATTTC
>Ga0164318_10008235_pt1 | contig 10134 bp, 7 predicted proteins | sample GuaBasSedimGuay9_FD_113734 | JGI IMG/M metagenome (GOLD analysis project Ga0164318, IMG submission 113734) | Subseafloor sediment microbial communities from Guaymas Basin, Gulf of California, Mexico - Guay9, Core 4571-4, 0-3 cm | ecosystem: Environmental > Aquatic > Marine > Hydrothermal vents >...
AGAATACGATCCATAAGGCAAAAGAGAATGTTAAGATAGATGCATCACAGATACATATGGGATAATGGAAAGGGAGTGGAGATATGTTTCTTTTGTCCACAGAGGGAGGGACGAATATGGGTGCACCGGATGTGTGTAATACCCCTGCTGCAGCAGGGGCGCCTGTTCCAACACCTTATGTAAATATTTCAGATTGTGCCACGAGCAATCCGTCAACAACAGCCCTAAGTGTTCTTGCATCAGGGATGCCATCTGTGAACTTGAATACAGAGATACCCCTTAGCAACGGAGATGAAGCAGGAACCCAGTTAGGTGTGATTTCAGGTGAAATTATGAGTTTGACCCGCTTTCAATCAGGGAGCACCAAAGTGTATATAGAAGGTGCACCAGCCCAGAGGCTTACTAGCACTACTGGTCAGAATGGCACAAACATGAACTGTGTAGGCACTACTATTGCACCAGGCCAGACAACTGTTTTGATCCTAAGCTAAGTTTGGCAAAACCCATTTTTATGCTAAACAAGTCACTGATTTCATTAAAAAAATAAAGCCTATTTTCTGTACTACAAAATAGAAAGACCCCCTTGCCCCTATTCTTGATCTATTATTACCGACCTTACCAAAAATATGGGGCTATTTGTGACACTACAAATCATTTTGTATAAGTAAGGGCTAAAATTTTCAATGACTTATGGGGTGGTTGGTGCTGAAAATTGGTGAAAAATGGCTTTTTGGTGCCAAACTTGGGATACGGTGCCCAGATATAGATTTACCCCAGAATTCCTTTGACGAAGTTGTTCTTGCTCAGCAGAAGGGTCAGATCTAATTCCAGATGAGCTGTGCCATAATCTAATTGACAGGAAAGGTCTATATTAGGTATCAATATGTGATAATGGTAATGGTGTAATGGTAAAGGGAGAAATAATCACCATAGGAAATGAGCTTATAAGTGGCAGAACCACTGATGTAAATTCCTGTTATGCTGCGGCTAGGCTCAGTGCTATAGGCGTAAACGTTATAAAGATTACCTCTGTGGGCGATGATTATGAGATGGTTTCTGATGCAATAAGGAAGGCCTTGAAAAGGGCTGATTTCATAATAGTGACGGGCGGGCTTGGCTCTACCAAGGACGATATTACAAATGAAATAGTTGCAAGGGCCTTAAACAGACCATTGGTTTTAAATAATGAGGCATTAAGGCACATAAAACAAAAGATTGAAGAAATGGGCCTATCCATGAACCCATCCCTTGAAAAGATGGCATGGATGCCTGAAGGGGCAGAAATGCTTGATCTTGAAGGGAATGCATGCGGATATTCTCTAAAAAATGGGAATGTATCCCTTTATTTCCTTCCTGGTATTCCTGAACAGATGAGATATCTATTAGACAAGTTTGTTATACCTGACATACAGGGAAAGAGAACAGACCTCCCTCTTATAAGGAAAATGACATTAAAGTCATATGGCTTAAATGAGGCATTAATTGCTGAAGCATTAAAGGATATCAAGCAATCAAAAGAGACCTTATTGGGGTTTTATCCAAGATTTCCAGAGCACCATATTGTCATAACAGTGAAGGGTCGGGACAGGAAAAAGATGGAACAAGAATTAAAGGCTATGGAGTTGGAAATAAGAAAGAGACTTTCTCGCTACATATTTGCTACTAACGATGAGAGAATGGAAGATGTGGTGGGAAAGCTACTAAGGGAAAATGCTCTTACCTTATCGGTCGCTGAATCCTGCACAGGGGGGTTGATTGGGCATAGAATAACAAATGTCCCTGGAAGCTCTGACTATTTTATGGGCGGTGTAGTGGTTTATAGTAATGCTGCAAAGATAAGGATGCTTGGAGTAAATCCTGATACACTAAATAGATTTGGGGCTGTTAGTGCTGAAACCGCCAGAGAGATGGCTCAAGGCATAAGGCAATATATGGATACAGATTTAGGGATTGCTGTTACAGGTATTGCCGGGCCATCTGGCGGAACCAAAGAAAAACCGGTTGGGACGGTATTTATAGGGCTTTCTACAGCAAAAGAAGAGTTTACCAGAAGATACCGTTTTTTTGGCAATAGGGAACAAATAAAGCTAAATACCTCGATGATGGCATTAGACTGGATTAGAAGGTATATAAATGGCTATCCGTTCCTTCCTGGCATTTGAGATACCACCGGAAATAAGGGATACATTAGCTTTAATATATAATGGTCTCAGGGAGACGGCCCTTAATGTGCGGTGGGTAAAGCAAGAAAATATCCATATTACTGTGATATTTATGGGGAATGTGGATGAAAAGAACATAGTTCCTATGGCCAAGGTATTGGAAAAGGCATGTAACAAGTATGCTCCTTTTATGATAAGGATAAAAGGGGCAGGCGTCTTTTCCAATCTCAGGAACCCAAGGGTGCTCTGGATAGGCGTAGATGGCGATATAAAGAGGATGAGATATTTCAGGGATAGACTTCAAAAGGATCTGAAGGCCTTTGGAATAAAGGAAGAAAAAAGGAGATTCACTCCTCATCTTACGGTAGGAAGATTCAAGAGGGGATTTAATCAGGGTGCCAAGCTGAAAGAGCTCATAGAAAAATATAGGGATATTGCAAGTGCTGATGCCATGTTAAAGGAATTGGTGCTATTCAAAAGTGAATTAAGACCTGAAGGTGCTATATATACCAAGCTAAATTCATGGCCCCTTCAGGGAAAAAAATAAAGGGGTGTTTATGATGATGGATAAGGAAAAGGCAGTGGAGCAGGCTATATTGCAAATAGAAAAACAATTTGGCCGTGGCTCCATAATGAAGATGAGTGATCAGAGGGTAATGGATATCCCTGTTATTCCCACAGGCTCACTTTCCCTTGACATAGCATTGGGAACAGGAGGTGTTCCTAGGGGAAGGGTGGTGGAGATATTTGGGCCAGAATCTTCGGGAAAGACAACCCTTGCCCTTCATGTTGCGGCAGAGGCTCAGAAGATGGGAGGAATAGTGGCCTTTGTTGATGCCGAACATGCCCTTGACGTCAGTTATGCAAGAAATCTGGGAGTAAATGTGGATAGCCTTCTGGTATCACAGCCTGATACAGGGGAACAGGCATTGGAGATAGCAGAAATACTGGTAAGAAGCGGGGCTGTAGATGTGCTTGTTGTGGATTCAGTGGCCGCCCTTGTGCCAAAAGCAGAGATAGAAGGAGATATGGGGGATCAGCATGTGGGACTTCAGGCAAGGCTTATGTCTCAGGCATTAAGGAAACTTACTTCTTCAATAAGCAGGTCTATGACATGCGTTATCTTTATAAACCAGATAAGGATGAAGATAGGTGTTATGTTTGGGAATCCGGAGACCACTACTGGAGGAAATGCCCTGAAATTCTATGCATCTCAGAGGCTGGATATAAGAAGGATCGCACCTGTAAAGGAAGGAGACAGGGTTATAGGCAACAAGACAAGGGTAAGGGTGGTCAAAAATAAGATAGCTCCGCCATTTAAGGAGGCAGAGTTTGACATAGTATATGGCAAAGGAATATCAAGGGAAGGGGATGTTCTGGATCTGGCAGTATCTTATGGCATTATTGATAAGAGCGGGGCATGGTATTCCTTTGGAGACAGGAAGATGGGCCAGGGCAGAGCCAATGCTATCCAATTTTTAAGGGAACATCCAGATGCCATCCAGGAACTGGAGGATAGGATAAGGGAAAAGGCAGGACTCAAGAAACCTGAGCCAATAGAAAGGGAAGATACGGAAAAATAATCATGATGGAGTTTAGGAAGATAAGAGAACTATTTCTGGATTTTTTCAGGCAAAAGGGGCATGAAATCGTTCCCAGCTCCCCTCTTATACCCATTGATGATCCCACCTTGCTCTTCACCAATGCTGGCATGGTTCAGTTTAAAAAGGTCTTCTTGGGAGATGAGAAAAGGCCATATAAAAGAGCAGCAAGTGTCCAGAAGTGTATGAGGGCAGGTGGAAAGCATAATGACCTGGAAAATGTGGGATACACAAAAAGACACCATACCTTTTTTGAGATGCTGGGGAATTTTTCCTTTGGCGATTATTTTAAGACAGAGGCCATACTCTGGGCATGGGAACTATTGGTGGAGAAGTATGGCCTGCCACAAGAAAGACTGTATGCCTCTGTTTACTTAGATGATGATGAGGCATATAGCATATGGGAAAGAGAGGTGGGGCTTCCATCAGACAGGATCGTAAGGCTGGGGCAGGAGGACAATTTCTGGACCATGGGGGATACCGGTCCCTGCGGCCCATGCTCTGAGATTATCATTGATCAGGGAGCTGATCTCGGATGCGGCAGACCTGACTGTGCTCCTGGATGTGATTGTGATAGATATTTGGAGATATGGAACCTGGTATTTACAGAATACAACAGGGATAGCTCAGGAAGGCTTACCCCTTTGCCGCGTCCAAATATAGATACAGGAATGGGTCTGGAAAGGCTTGCCGCTGTTGTTCAAGGGGTAAAATCAAATTATGAGACCGATATGTTCAGGGGGATTATATCCTCTATAGAAGATATAGCAGGGTGTGAATATGGAAAGCATGAGAGGAGAGACGTAGCATTTAAGGGAATATCAGATCATTCAAGGGCAACTTCTTTTCTTATTGCAGATGGGGTGATACCTTCAAATGAAGGAAGGGGCTATGTATTGAGAAGGATAATCAGGAGGGCAATCCGATTTGGCCAGCTTCTGGGTATAAAGAGGCCTTTTCTTTCAGAGGTATGTATGAGGGTCATAGAGATAATGGGAAGAGACTACAACGAACTTGTTCAGGCAAAGAATACAATAACCCAGATAGTGAGCAACGAGGAAAAGAGGTTTGCAGATACCCTTAGCTATAGCATGAGCATACTGGAAGAGGAGATAGAAAGGCTTAGGTCTCAAAAACAGGATATCATACCTGGAGAGCTTATATTCAAGCTATACGATACATACGGACTTCCTGTGGACATAGTAGAGGATGTAGCAAGGGATGAGGGATTTAAGCTGGATATGGATGGTTATAAAAAAGCAATGCAAAGGCAAAGGGCCATATCCCAGAGGAGCTGGAAGGCAGATACAGGAGGGGCATCAGAGGGATTGAGGGAGGTTTTATCAAAAGGGATAAGCACAAAATTTTGCGGATATGACACCCTGAGTTCTAATTCCAAGATATTGGGAATAATCTTAGAGGGAAAACTGGCAGATAGGCTGGAAAAAGGCCAGGAGGCGGATATTATTTTGGATTTAACGCCATTTTATGGGGAAGCAGGGGGACAGCTAGGTGACACGGGTTATATCAGGGGAAAGGATTTTCTCTTTAAGGTAAGGGATACCAAAAGACCCACCTTTGATATTATCCTCCATAGAGGAATAGTTGAGCAGGGCTCTGTTTTTACAGGCCAAGAGGTAAGGGCAGAGGTGGACAGAGGCAGGAGAAATGCCATTGCCCTGAATCACACATCTACACATCTTCTACATGCAGTGCTTAGGGAGATACTAGGAGAGCATGTAAAACAGGCTGGATCACTGGTGGCACCAGATAGGCTCAGGTTTGATTTCAGTCATTTTACCCGTATCTCGTGGGATCAGATAGAGGAAATAGAGGAGCTCGTAAATAGGCTTATCAGGGAAAATCATCTGGTAAAGGTAAAGGAGATGCCAAGGGATGAGGCAATAAGATCAGGGGCCATGGCCATATTTGAGGAGAAGTATGGCGAGACCGTGAGGGTTGTGGAGATCGGGGATGGAATAAGCAGAGAGCTGTGTGGAGGAACCCATACAACAAGAACTGGAAATATCGGATTCTTCAAGATCATAAGTGAAGGCTCTGTGGCATCCAATGTAAGGAGGATAGAGGCCCTTACAGGAGAGACAGCTATACGATATATGCAGGAAAAGATAAGGGAATTAAGACATGCCTCTTCTCTGCTAAAGACCTCATTGGAGGATATGTTACCAAGGCTTGAGCGCTTGCTGGCAGAGCACAAGGAAAAGGATAGGCAGATAGAGAGCCTTAAAATGAGGCTTCTGTCAGGAAAGGCCGAGGACATAACCTCTGGCATAAGAGAGATAGGCGGGGTCAAGGTGATAGCAAAGCTCCTGGAGGTAGAATCGCAAAAGGATCTCAGGGATGCAGCAGACAGGATAAAGGATAAGATCAAATCAGGGATAATCGTGGTGGGTGCCGAGGCAAAGGGAAAGGCCATGCTTACATGCATGATAACAAAGGATCTTACAGATAGGTTTAATGCCGGTGAAATTATCAAAGAGATCTCTGCCATTGTGGGAGGGAAGGGCGGTGGAAGGCCTGACATGGCACAGGGGGGTGGTAACAAGCCTCAGGAATTGAAAAGGGCCATTGATACGGTGTATGAAATAGTCAAGAGGAAGAATTCTTAGTGGATGAAAAGATACACATACAGACAAGCACTAAGAGACATATATAGTCTTCAAAAATTTGGCATAAAGTTTGGCCTTTCAAAGACCTCCAATATATTAAAGGCATTTGGAAGTCCTCATAAGAAGAAAACATATATCCATATTGCAGGCACAAATGGAAAGGGATCTGTTGCTGCATTTATTTCCTCTGTTTTAAAGGAGGCAGGATACAAGGTAGGTCTTTATACCTCTCCCCATCTGGTAAGGTTCACTGAAAGGCTCAAGATAAATGGAGATGAGATATCTCGGGATGAGGCAGCAAGGCTTATTTTCAGGATAAAGGAGGCCTTTGTCCCGGATGAGCCCCCTACCTTTTTTGAGGCAGTAACCGCAATGGCCATTATATATTTCTCTGAGCAGGAGACAGATATCGATGTAATGGAGGTGGGAATGGGGGGAAGGCTTGATGCAACCAATGTGGTAAACCCCATTGTGTCTGTAATAACTAATATAGGCCTTGAGCATCAGCAATTTCTTGGCTCAAGGCTGATAGACATAGCCAGAGAAAAGGCAGGGATAATAAAGGAAGGGGTGGACCTGATTACAGGTGTAAGCCAGCCTGAGATTATAAGATTTTTTCTGGATACAACAAGAGAAAAAAGGTCACCCTTCTTCAGGATTGGTGAGCATATCAGATACAGGATGTGCAATGGAAAGATAAATTATTATGGTATAAATCAGACCCTAAAGGGAATAGAATCAGGTATAAGGGGGATCTTTCAGCCAAGGAATGTGGCTATTGCTATAGGAGCCTTGGAGATAGTAAAGGAAAGAGGTTTTCAGATCCCTGAGGATGCGATATATAGGGGGATAAAAAAGACCTTCTGGCCTGGAAGGATGCATGTGCTATCAGGTCGTAGAAAGATAATCCTGGATGGCGCCCATAATCCATTTGCAATAAGGATGCTTGCTAAAGCTATTAAAAAGGAGTTTGCTGGTAAAAGATTTGTTCTTGTTATGGGGGTTATGAAGGATAAGGATATAAAAGGGATGCTCAGCAAGATTGTTCCATTAGCGCATCATGTCATATACACAAGGCCATTATATTCAAGGTCTGCGCCGGCCGAGCTTCTTGAGTTTTATGGCAGGAAGTTCCATAAGTCAGGTGAAATCGTATCTGATCTAAAGGATGCCATTAATAGGGCAGGGGAGGTGGCCAAGGAAGAGGACCTCATCCTTATAACCGGTTCCCTTTTTACTGTGGGTGAGGCATTGGCCTATTTGGATCCTGAAAACTATAGACCTGATGAAATAACAGAATGCTAAGAAGACCTGTCATCTTTATATCCATTCTTATCCTTGCCTGGCTTATACCAGTGTCAGGATCCTCTGCTCTGGATAAGAGGCTTCCATGGGAGATAAAAGCAAATGTATTGAGTTATGATGCAGAGAATAAGGTCTATACTGGAGAAGGAGATGTTATCCTGAGGAAAGGAGACAATTACCTATATGCAAATCATGTTTCATATAGTGAAAAGACAGGGGTTGCAAGGTTAAAGGGAAATATCTGGTTTGAAACCCCTGAAGATATAATGGTGGGAGAAGAAGGTGTAATTAATCTGAAAAAAGGGACAGGCACGTTAAAGAAGGGCTGTATATTTGTAAAGGGAGGGCATTATTATATAAGCGGTAAAGAGATAAAGAAGATAGCCAAAAACACATACATGATAAACAAGTGTAGGGTAACCACATGCGATTCTGATAGACCTGCCTGGAGCTTGGATAGTTCTGAAGTAAAGGTTACTATTAAAGGATATGGAAAGGTAAAGCATGCCATATTCAGGGTAAAAGGGATACCTGTATTCTATATTCCATATATCATGTTTTCCACGAGATCAAAGAGACAGACCGGATTACTTCCTCCAAGAGCAGGATATTTTGGCAGAAATGGTATGGATATAGAGGTCCCGTTCTTCTGGGCCATATCAGACAACACAGACGCTACCTTTTACCAGAGATACATGGATAAGAGAGGATATATGCAGGGAGTAGAATTTAGGCATATAAAGGATGAAAACTCAAGGGTTTCTTTTCTTATGGATATCCTGAGGGATAAAGAGGGAGACAAGGACATGGCAGATGAGGATGATATAGAATTAAGTCCATATAATAGGTCTAATAAGACAAGATATTGGCTTAGAGGAAAAATGAACCAAGAGCTTCCCTTTGATATAACGGCCAGGATGGATATGGACTATGTAAGTGATCAAGACTACCTACTGGAATTTGAAAGGGGGCTCTTTGGATTTAATGCAAGGACAGACATAGAGGACGATCTAAAAAGACCCATGGATGAGATCAGATCCCCCACCAGGAGAACAGCACTAAGGCTTAGTAGAGACAGGGCTGACTATAGCCTGCAACTTATGAGCAGTTATTATCAAAGGCCTGAAAATATTCATGATGATAACACTCCTGAACCATTGACAGAACTTTATTACCAGAAACTCCCCCAGCGGATAGGATCCCTTCCTATATTCTATAGCCTCCAGACAGGCTATGGATATGTATGGAGAGAAACAGGTGATAAGGGAAGCAGATTCAATATTGATCCGGAACTTAGTTTTCCTTTTTGGCTTAATGATGCTGTGGAATTTGAGCCATGGTTTAAGTATAGCTACACAGGCCAGATTATAAACGAGGAGCATGGCGGAAACACTTATCAAACAAAGGATGCCTATGAGTTTGGCACCAGGCTTTCTACAAAGGCAAGAAGGTCATTTGACATAAACTGGAGAGATGCCAGACAGCTAAGTCACTATATATGGCCAGAACTCACATATCGGTATAAAGAAAATATGGGAGATAGCAAAGACAAGGGATGGTTTGAGCCAATAGACAGCGAACCTGATGTAAATCTTCTCCAGTTCTCTTTAAGAAACTTTTTGGATGCAAAGCTCATGGATAAAAAAGGAGAGTTCAGATACAGGCAGTGGGCCAGCTTTGTCCTGAATCAGGCCTATGATTTTAAGGGATATGGAGATGATGGTGACAGACACTTCAGCCCATTATTTATGGGGCTCGTGGTAACACCATTTTCTGATATAGACTTGCGAGGAAATTTCAGTTGGGATCATTATGATAAGCAGATCAATTCTGCCCTGCTTTCTGCAAATATGCAGTTTCCAAGGAGAGGCGGGAGAACAGATACCTATAGATTGGATTATGTATATTCAAGGGGCAGCAGGGAGAGTATAGAAGGTTATTTTAATATAAACCTTGCTTATGGATTTAGCTTTGGTAGTCAGTTTGCCCTTGAGATGAGGTCAGATACCACGGTATCCAATTCATACTGGCTCACATATCAAAGCCAGTGCTGGGCAGTTACCTTTAAATTGGAAAGACAGGATGAACAAAGCAGCGTTGGTGTTGGTTTTCATCTTCTTGGGCTTGGGGACATAAATAAGGTGCAATAAGAAAAAGCCATCATCTACCAACCCAAGTTTGGCAAAACCCATTTTTATACCAAACAAGTCACTGATTTCATTAAAAAAATAGAACCTATGCCCCTATTCCACATTCGCTGTTATCTCTATATGATATATGGTATAAAATAAAAATTTTTGTGTAAGGTCAGTTAATGAAAGATGCTATGAAGGGCTTTTTTTATTCCTTGGTAGGGGTATTTCTTTTATCCACCAACTTTATTACCGCTAAGTTTGGTCTTTCGGGCTTTAATCCAGACAGCTTTAGCCTTATATG
>Ga0164318_10008237_pt1 | contig 10133 bp, 6 predicted proteins | sample GuaBasSedimGuay9_FD_113734 | JGI IMG/M metagenome (GOLD analysis project Ga0164318, IMG submission 113734) | Subseafloor sediment microbial communities from Guaymas Basin, Gulf of California, Mexico - Guay9, Core 4571-4, 0-3 cm | ecosystem: Environmental > Aquatic > Marine > Hydrothermal vents >...
ATAAAAGCTCAAAAGTAGTTTACGTTTTTAACGGTTCCTGCTTTCTCGTTCCCACGCTCCAGCGTGGGAACCAGGCGAAAAGCAGCATAACTGCCTGCTGCAGGCAGGTAAAAGTGTAAACCAAGGTTGAAAGATGCCCCCCTCGTGTTTTAATTTATCGGCATTGCATCAATAAATTTTAAATTTTTGAGGGGCTCTTTCAGAAAGACGTAATGCACCGATTTTGTCGGATTTACTTTTCTTAATAATTGCCAATGGTTTTCAAGCTGTTAGCTTGCTTCTGCAAGAGCCTCCTTGAATAAGGGATTTAATAAGAGAGTAGCTTGAGTACCGGCAGCTATCAGAATGACAAGTGAAACCTGAACCTTTTCATCACTTTACCGTAACTCTCATCGCTTTGGCTCATAAAATTGATAAATCAGATTATACCTCTGAAAATTAGCAAAAGATGGTGCATCTAATATTCAGACCGTCTTTTTCCAAACAGTCATTCTATAATCCAAAACTTTATACTTCCTGAAGCAATGACCTTTTCACCGCAGGATATCTTTCCTTCGACCATTGCAAAATTCTCAAATATCCCTGCTGTCTTCACAAAAATTTGCAGCTTGTCTCCGGTAAAGGCTCTGCCCAAAAAATCAAACTCGCTGATACCAACCAGAAAACCCTGCTTCACAGGCTTACCGTTGAGTCTATCCTCATACCCTTTTACGGCAGCATAGGACTGGGCAACCAGCTCCACCATAGCTGACGGTTCCAAAACGCCGCTTTCATCTATAAAAATACTTTCAGACAAAATGATCGATTCAAGAATGCCGGAACCATTCCCGAATTCAAGCAACCTGTCAATCATACAGATCGGAGGCCCGTGGGGAATAATATCTTTTACCGGCATCGGAAGTAAAGAGTCTGTCTTCATAAATTTTAAAATCCAATAGTTTTAACCTGGTCAACTACTGTCAGCTAAAGCAGACGGCTTGCGGTGACACGCACTCTGCAACCAGGCGCGTTAAGTCACCCAGGAGCGAAGCATCCCTATGGAAAGGGAAAGTTTTTTATTTTCCTCTTTGAAAAGGCGGGTTTTGAGACCAAATAAACAACATCTTTCCTTGTTACACTCAGGGAAGAGCTTTTGAAAGGAATTAACGGCCGGTAGAGACACGATATATCATGCTTCTACTCTTCCTTCGGAAGTGGTTTACGCGATCTTTAGTCGTCAAAAAGCTGTTTTAAAAGCAGGGGATCGAAGCGAAAAGTGTCAGAGGGAGGGTAAATCGTTGCAAATTTGATATAAATAGCGGGCCTGTTTGCCAAAAATTTGCGATAATTTAAACCGAAGTTTACGCTTTTGCAGCCGATTCATCAATTTTAAAACAGCTTTTTAGAACTTTGCACAGACTTTGAGCTGCTTCTTTTACATCGGCATTTATGAGTCTGTTGATTTATGAAGATTTTCGTTCAAGATCAAGGCATGCGAAAAAATAACCGGAGGCATGTACTTGATATTCCAAGGATATTTTTTCACATAATCTGTCTGCGCCTGCCTGTGAGTGTCTCTGTCTGCGTCGCAACCGCGACAGGCAGGAGCAGAGATCGGGCGAAAAGACCATAAATCAACAGACTCATTTATTAAAATACCGTTGCCGGAACAAAAAGAACTGTGTTTGATTTAGTACTTGGCGTACTACCAAATCTGCCGGACTTTGCCGTTTTGATCAAATTCAACCCTCATGGTAACGAATCGATTCCGCCAATAAGTCCATCTGTTTTCGGTTAAAGATGGTGTTCGATGAGTTGCAGGATATCCAAGAGCGATCTGGATTCCTTTTTTACTCATTCCAATATAAGCGGTGCCATCTTTGATCCCTTTTAGATCTATTTTTGAAAGTCCCGTCAGTGGCACCATTGCAGGGGATGTGATAATCTGAAGGTATTCATTAATACTCATACCCATATTTACCTGATTGAACTCGAAAAGAATATTCATTCCATTTTCATGATTTTTAATTATAAACCCTCTTTTCCATTTTTTGATTTCAACCGGTGTATTTACAGGTAAAACAAAATGACCGGCCATGGAACTTACCCAGTTGGCATAACTTGCTTTATAATCACGCCCTGTTTTTTGAACGTGTATATTATTTTTCAGATAAACAACCTTCTTGGCGGCAAAAAGGGTATCATTAGGACCGGAATGAGTGGAACAACCAAAGGTCAAAAACATAGAAAAAAGAAAAATTAATTGTATTAATATTCTTATTGTTCGCATTTTTCAACTCCTTTGAAAAAAGGTTTAAAAAACAGTTACTTCAAAACTCTTTTTTTAAAACAGACTAACTGAAAGGCAGCTGCGTGTCAAGATGAAAAGGAATAGGAGTTTACAGAATAAATTTGCAACAATTTATCATAGCTCTCATATTTTCTCGCTTTGATCCCCTGCTTTTAAAACAGCTTCTAAGAAAAAGATACTTGTGTCATGTAAAATTTCCAATTATGAAAAAAAACAAATCAAAAGCATCCTTCATTTATCAGTTTACGCTTTTTGCCTGCCTGCAGCAGGCAGGGATGCTGATTTTCGCATGGTTCACATGCTCTTTGTGCGGAAACCCGTATGGCATGCATTCCCACGCAAAGAGCGTGGGAACGAGAAAGCGATAAATATTCCGTATTTGCTTGCAAAATAAGGTTAATTTTCATAATTAGAATTGCCGGAATCCTGAACTCGCCCTTAGCTGCAATGATGTCCGGTGTTAAGTTTAAAAAATTGATCAGAGCTGATTTGTCCCCACACCTTAAGTTAAACGCCAGAGTTTTAAGCTCTGCTTGTGAAATATGATAACTTCTTAAAAAGTTCCGGGCAACGATGAGAAAATCCCCCTCAATCCCTTTTTTTCAAAAAGAGAAGCACACAGGTGCCAGAACTTATTTAGAATTTACGAAATATGCGGGTTAGTATTCATAATCTTTCTATTTTGCAGGGCAATTGCATCAAAATCCCAGATTCTTAAAAATCAAATAGTTACGTAATACAGAAAGCAGCTTGTCAGCGTTTATTTTTGAAGTGGTGTTTGCAATTTATTGACTTATATAGAATCAAAAATCATGCCAAATTTTGATGCAATCGCCCTGTTCTATTTTGTCTTCTTTGTCTTCGGCCTTTAACTTAATTGTTTAATATGTTATAATGTTTTTTATGATATGATCATTTTTCTTATTTCCGTATGGATACTATATATGGTTCTGATAAATGAAGGATGCCAATATCCGGGTCAAAGGAAATTATTATGAAAAATGTAAAGGCACTCATCCTTTACGGATATGGATTAAACTGTGATTATGAAACGGCTTACGCTTTTGAACTTGCCGGTGCATCAGCAGTTCGTGTTCATATAAATTCTCTTATTGACGGGTCTGTAAAACTAAATGATTTTCATATACTTACTTTTACAGGAGGATTTAGCTGGGGAGACGACCATGGTGCCGGCGTCATTCAGGCGCTGTGCTTAAAAACAAATATCGGTGCAAAGATTCAAACTTTTATAGAAAAAGGAAATCTTATGCTCGGGATTTGCAATGGGTTCCAAACCCTGGTCAACATGGGTCTTCTGCCTGGTATTAACAGGGACTACAAAAGACGCTCTACCGCTCTTATCTTTAATGACTGTGGAAATTTCAGAGATGACTGGGTAACGCTTAAGGTTAATAATAAATCACCCTGCATCTTTACCAAAGGAATGGATCTTATAGAACTGCCTGTCCGTCATGGCGAAGGAAAGTTCTATTCAGATGAAACCACCATTAGACAGCTTATTGTCAATCAACAGGTAGCAATCCAGTATGCCATGCCTGACGGCAGGCCTGCGGACTGCTGTTTTCCCTTCAATCCCAATGGATCTGTTTATGATATTGCAGGGATATGTGATATGACGGGACGAATTTTCGGACTGATGCCGCATCCTGAGGCCTATAACCATTGGACAAATCATCCTGACTGGACTCGTAAAAAAGAATGGTCAAAACGTAAGGGAAAGTTAATGGGCAATTGTTCAACAGACGGCATACGAATCTTTCAAAATGCAGTTGATTTTGTTGCCTCCTGCGGGGAATCAGTATAGACTGATAAAGGAATAACCATGGACTCTTTTGAAAAGAACATCGAACAGACAGACGAAACAATCCTTGTTAAAATGGTCATTGACGCTTTTCGCAGAATTGTTGTTCATTACGGTTTATGGTTTGCAGAAGTAGAGCACCAGCTTGGGATGGAAAAGGCCGTAGAAGTAGAACAAGAGGTATGGGATACCAGTTTAAACAACCAGATGAAACGGCTTGCCAAAACACTTGATTTTTCCTTTGATAAAGGAATCTGCGGAGTAATCAAATCAATACCGAAAGAAGATCTATTTAATTTGATCAAAAATATCGGCGTAAACTGGCTGGCGAATGACGGCATATGGTTTCAGGCGGTAGAGAAAAAATTCGGCATGTTCGATGCTAAACGCTGCAATGATACCTGTTGGACACGCTTTTCCCCATTTGAAGCCTCAAGGATTAAAGAGACGCTGAATCTTCCGGAAAAGGGAGGGATTCCGGCTCTGAAAAAAGCTCTATCTTTCCGCATGTATGCATTTATAAATAAACAATCCATTGAAGATATCGATGATGAATCTATTATATTTCGCATGAACGATTGCCGGGTGCAGGCAGCCAGAAAACAGCGCGGCCTGCCGGATTATCCGTGCAAATCGGCGGGCATGGTAGAATATCCATATTTTGCCAGAACAATAGATCCCGAAATCCATACCGAATGTATAGGATGTCCTCCTGACGAACATCCAAAAGAATGGTTCTGTGCCTGGAAGTTCACACTCCTTAAAACTCCAGCCAATCCTCCTGACCGCGATAACTCTGTATCACCGACTTAATGAGATTAACACGATTCATAAAATATTAGGATAGATTTATGCATAAAAAAAATAAAGAGAAACTTATTAATATATTTGATATTGTTCCTGGATTAAAAGAAATTTTTATTTCCACGGATCCATTAGAAACAAAAAGAAAAAGACTTGTCCATTTTTTAACCGACAAGCTTGTCGCAGCATTTAATGAAAATCCTGGGATTCCTTCTCTTGAATGGGTATTGACCAGGGATGCCACAAGAATTTTCATAAATATTTTATCTGTAAGAAATGAAAATCTTACAGGTTTCAGCTTTCTTAAATATACCAACGACTTAATATTTGACAATAGCTCGTCAGATATCGAAAAACCAAGTCTCGGCTTTTTTGCCGAACTTGAACACCTTATGAAAGGGATTTTCGGAAAGACAGGGATCTATTCCGGGAAGTCTTCCTCATTTTTGAAATACGAAGGAATTGAGGCTGCCAAGATAAGATCGACAGACCTGTCAAAAATGGGAAAGGCGGCTCATAACCGCATCAATTCTTATCCCAGCGGTCTGGACAATAAAACAGTTCGTAGAAGGAGTCTCAATAAATCTAGAATTTTAAAATATTTTGACGCGACTGATCTTGAATGGAACAGATGGCAATGGCAGGTCAGACATATCATAAGAGATGCCGATGTCCTGAAAGAACTGATTGAATTAACGGACGAACAGTATAATGCGGTAAAACTCGCACGAGAATACAGAATTCCTTTCGGCATTACCCCCTATTACCTGTCATTAATGGACTTCAAGCCCGACCAGGGCAAAGATTATGCTTTGAGGGCCCAGGTTATCCCGAGTCTTCACTACGTTGAGAAATTAAAAGAATACAGAGAACGCACCGACATTTCGATGGATTTCATGCAGGAACAGAGCACATCTCCTATTAAGGGTATTACCAGGCGGTATCCCATGATTGTCATCTTAAAGCCTATTTTAACATGTCCCCAGATCTGTGTATATTGTCAGAGAAACTGGGAAATAGAAGACGTTTATTCACCAAATGCTGTGTTGTTAAAAGAAAAGCTTGAAAATGCGCTTGAATGGATAGCCAACACACCTGAAATCAATGAAGTGCTGATCACAGGAGGCGATCCGTTTCTGCTGTCAAATGCCAAAATTGAAAATCTCCTCTATAAACTCTCCCGCAACAAAAATATAAAAAGAATCAGAATCGGAACCCGCACGCCGGTTACCCTTCCACAAAGAATAACCGATTCTTTGGTAAAAGATATAAATCATTTTCACAATCCAGGAAAAAGAGAGATCATTATTATTACACATTTCGAACATCCCTATGAAATTACTCCCCAGTCCATGGAGGCTGTCCAAAAATTCAGGCGTTACGGTATTGATGTTTACAACCAACTGGTATATACGTTCTATAATTCTAAAAAGTTTGAAGCCGCCGCCCTTAGACAGAATCTGAGATTAATCGGTGTTACACCTTATTATACATTCAACACAAAAGGAAAAGAAGAAACAGATGATTTTCGTGTACCGATTGCAAGGCTCATGCAGGAGCAGAAGGAAGAAGCCCGACTGATGCCCGGAACCGTGCGTACAGATGATATTGTCTTTAATGTGCCTGGGCTCGGCAAAAATAATTTAAACGCCATGCAGCATCATGATGTCATTTCTATTCTGCCTAATGGCTGCAGGGTTTACGAGTTCCATCCCTGGGAAAAAATATTGTCTCTGTCAGATACCTTTATTCACACGGACGTTTCAATCTATGATTATCTTAAAAGATTAAAAACAGCAGGTGAAAATAAAGCCCACTATAAAACAATATGGTATTATTATTAAGATATCTTTTCAAACAGAGAGGCTGTCCTAAAATGGCTGTTTTCCGCAATCTCTGCGTCAGGCTCAGATTTTAACATTCAAAATACATGGGGCGTATTCAAAGCGGTTAAAATCTTCGCCTTCCTCGCCCTTGTAAAAAATTTCTCATTTCCGGACAACCTTCAAAGTAAAATTATATGAAAATGGCGGACTTATGAGTGGTGAATTATGAACAGAGGTTCAGTTATCTGGAGCCACCGCCGTAAAAAGATGGAGCTAAATTGAAAGGCTTTGCATGTTTACGTTTCTTCATGCCGCAGATATTCACATAGATAGTCCTTTGCAGAAACTCGAACGTTATGAAGGCGCACCTGTGGAGGAGATACGCCATGCAGCGAGAAGAGCGCTGGAAAATCTCGTAAAGCTGGCGATTGACGAAAAGGTCGCCTTTGTTCTTATTTCCGGCGATTTGTACGATGGAGACTGGAAAGACTACAATACAGGCCTTTATTTTGTCTCGCAGATGACAAAGCTTCGCAAGGCAGATATTCCTGTCTATATTATCACCGGGAATCATGATGCTGCAAACAAGATCACAAAAAATATCAGGCTTCCGGAAGGTATCCACATGTTCCCTGCAGGCAAGCCGGGCTCTTTCTATTTAGACGATCTTGATGTTGCCATTCATGGTCAGGGTTTTGCTGCACAGGCTGTGAAAAAGGATTTGTCAGCCGGCTATCCCTCACCGGCAGCCGGCTGTTTTAACATAGGGATGCTGCATACCAGCGTAACCGGCCGTGAAGGCCACGAACCTTATGCCCCTTGCACAATTGAGGGACTCTTGTCAAAGGGTTACGACTACTGGGCTCTTGGACATGTACATAAACGGGAGATACTTTACGAAGATCCGATGATCGTTTTCCCTGGAAATATCCAGGGCAGAAACATACGTGAAACAGGCCCAAAAGGATGCCTTCTTGTAACTGTCGATGAAAAAAGAGGGACCACCGCTGATTTTCATTCCCTTGATGTGATTCGATGGATACATTGCGAGGTTGATGCAGCCAAAGCAGAATCCGGCTATGACGTTGTTGATCTCGTATGCAGTAATCTTGAGAAAATACTGGAACAATCAGGCAGCCTCCCATTTATAGCAAGAATTGAAATAAATGGGCTGACCCCGGTTCATGTTGAACTCTCGGCTGACCCGGAGCGGTGGATAAATGAAATCAGATCGACAGCCATTGATTCAGGCGGCGGCCGCATCTGGATCGAAAAGGTGAAATTTGCCACAAAGCTTCCAATAAAAAAAGAGCCGGCCGAATTAACGGATGGACCGGTAGGGGAGATTCTCAGCTTTTTAGATGAGGTCAGATCCAATCCAGAGATGCTGAAAACGTTCGGCGAACCGCTGAACGAGCTTATGAAAAAACTTCCAAGAGAACTCAAAGACGGCTCCGACCCAATCTTTCCAGGCGATTCAAAATGGCTGCAAGAAATTCTTGATGAAGTACAGCCGCTTTTGCTTCACCGTCTTATGTCAAAAGAAGAGACCAAATGAAAATTATCGAATTGAAACTTTTAGCTTTTGGTCCTTTTACAAATAAAATCCTCGAACTTGGCGATGGCCAGGAAGGTCTGCATATCATCTACGGCCCCAATGAAGCAGGCAAAACATCCTCGCTGCGAGCGCTTCGCCAGATGCTTTACGGTATTGATACAAAATCCTCGGACAATTTTATCCATTCATACGAAAAACTGAGAATCGGTGCAATTCTTAGACGAACCAACGGAAGCAGACTGGAATTTGTCCGCAGAAAAGGCAGAATAAATACATTGAGGACATTGGATGACGAAACATTAATAGATGAATCAGAGCTAAAATCTTTTTTAGGCGGAGTTGATGAAGACCTTTTCACCACCATGTTCGGTATTGATCATGCTAATCTGGTAAAAGGCGGGGAAGAGATCATTCAGGGAGGGGGAAATATCGGCCAGATGCTTTTTGCAGCCGGTTCCGGGATTTCCGACCTGCGAAAGGTCCGGAACGAACTGCAAAATGAGGCCGACAACCTGTTCAAACCTTCAGGGAAAAAGCCTCTCATCAATGAAGCTGTTTCACGGTTAAGAAAAAACAAAAAGGAGGTACGTGAAGCGCAGCTGTCCGGTCAAAAATGGGTTGAACATGATCAGTCCCTCAGTAAAGCGTTAAATTCAAAACAGTCATATGAACTGGAACGGGAATACAAACTAAAGGAACTTAGTCGTCTGGGAAGAATTAAAGAGGCCCTTCCTGTAATCAGCCGCCGCAAAAAATTGTTGGAAGATTTAAAAACTTGCGCTGATGCTGTAATTCTGCCCAAAGATTTCGGCAACCGGCGAAAAGAGGCTTTGACAAAGCTCAAAATTGAGAAAAAAATTGAAACCGAAGCTGAAAAAAATATCGAAAAAATAGAACAAAGATTAATGGAGCTAAATGTTCCTGAATATCTTCTTAATAATGCAAAGCTGATTGAACAGCTTTACCTTGATTTTGGAAGCCATAAAAAAGCCCAAAAGGACCGAACCGGATTAGTCATCCGGAAAAACAGCGCCAAGGCCGATGCCATAGCGATTCTCAAGGAACTGAAAGGGGGCATGACCCTTGATCAGGCTAAGCAGATGCGGCTTGGGAAAGCTGAAAGCGTCAGAATTAAAGAGCTGAGCAGCAGCTTTGAACGGCTGACGGTAAAGAATGAAAACATCAGTGATGAAATTGAGAAACTTTCCATCCAGGCTGATCAATTAAGCAGGAAAATTTCCAAGCTTGAAAGACCGACAGATACAACAGAACTTGGCGAAGCAATAAGGCAAGCATTGAGGCATGGGGATTTGGAAGAAATTTACAATAATGAGTGCAAAAACATTCTTAAAGCTGAAAAATCGATAAAGACCGCACTGAAAAGAGAGCCGCTCTGGAAGGGACCCTTTGAAAGATTTGAAAAGCTGCCTGTACCGTCTCTTGAAACTATTGACAGGTTTGAACATCAATTCAGCAAAGTAGAATTGGCTCTGGAAAAATATAAATCGGAAGAAGAGAAGCTCCAGCGCACGCTTCTAAATATTGAAGGACAGATTAAACGGTTGAAGCTGGAGCAGGAAGTGCCCACTGAAGATGATCTTCGCCTGGCAAGGTTAAAGCGTGACGAGGGCTGGCATCTTGTACTTCGTGAATGGAAAGATAAAGAGAAATTCGAAGAAGATATTCAAAAATTTGCGGCATCTTGTTACCCTGCAAAGAGTCTGGACGAAGCGTATGAATTGAGTGTAAAAAAAGCAGATACCATCGCAGACCGGCTTCGCCGCGAAGCAGACAGAGTTGCAAAAAAAGCCTCGCTTATTGCAGAAAGAGAAG
>Ga0164318_10008238_pt1 | contig 10133 bp, 9 predicted proteins | sample GuaBasSedimGuay9_FD_113734 | JGI IMG/M metagenome (GOLD analysis project Ga0164318, IMG submission 113734) | Subseafloor sediment microbial communities from Guaymas Basin, Gulf of California, Mexico - Guay9, Core 4571-4, 0-3 cm | ecosystem: Environmental > Aquatic > Marine > Hydrothermal vents >...
GATCAAAAAGGATATAGAGCTTAATTGATTTAAACTAAAAGATTCTAAAAAGATAAGAGGAATAAATGGACAAATTTTATATACCAGATGAACATTGGTCTGAAAATAGTCTTGTTGTAATGCGACAGAGATATTTAAAAAGAAAGGATGATGGTTCAGTTGAGGCTCCATGGGAGATGTTCTATAGAGTTGCAAAGGCAGTAGCATTGGCTGAAGAAATATGGGGTGGCTCGTCATCTTTTATAGAGGATTTAACAAAAAAATTTTATCATATGATGACAGATAAAAGATTTCTTCCAAACTCTCCAACCCTTATGAATGCAGGTCGGGAGACCAAACTTCAATATGCAGCATGCTATGTAATAGATGTTCATGATTCTATGGAAGGGATATTTGAAGCATTAAAGAGGGCAGCGGTAATTCACAAATCAGGCGGTGGGACTGGTTTTTCTTTTTCAAAACTTAGGGAAAAAGGTGCTTTGGTGAAATCAAGCCAAGGGAAGGCATCTGGTCCTATTTCATTTATGTCCATTTTTGATAAAGCTACAGATGCTATTAAACAGGGTGGAACAAGAAGAGGCGCTAATATGGGAATACTTTCTGTACATCATCCTGATATAGAAGAGTTTATACGATGTAAATCTGGTGGCGGTTTTCCAAATTTTAATATTAGTGTTGCTGTAACAGAGAGCTTTATGAAAGCGCTTGAGAAGGGGGATACCATTTCCCTTATAAGCCCTGTTGATAAAAAAGAGGTATCTAAAAGAAAGGCGAGGGATATTTTTAATAGTATAGTAGATAATGCTTGGAAGGTGGGAGACCCTGGAATAATATTTATAGACCTGATAAATAAATCCCCTTCTAATCCTGTGCCTAAACTTGGACCAATTGAAGCTACTAATCCATGTGGTGAACAACCTCTTTATGCAAATGAAGCATGTCATTTAGGTTCTATTAATCTTGCATCTTTTGTAAAAAATAGAATGATTAATTGGGTAGAGCTTAAAGAAACAGTTAAGTTAGCAACACGTTTTTTAGATAATTTGGTAGAGATTAATCCCTATCCTTTTCCTGACATTGAAGATATGGTAAAGAAAAATAGAAGGATAGGGTTGGGTGTAATGGGTTTTGCTGATCTTCTTTTTTTGCTTCGTATTCCATATGCGTCAACAGAAGCTACTGCGCTTGCAGAAAAATTAATGTCTTTTATAACTGAGGAGGCGCGAAAGACCTCTATGGAGCTGGCTAAAGAAAGGGGTGCTTTTCCTTTATTTAAGGAGAGCATATATAAAGATGGACCACCTATTCGTAATAGTGCTCTTACCACAATAGCTCCAACAGGGACAATAAGCCTTTTAGTTGATACTTCTTCAGGTATTGAACCTATTTATGGTTTACATTTTTATCACAAGGGACTCTCATCTTTTGTGGCAAATAAAAGGTTTGAAGAGATATCCAAGGAAGAGGGATTTTATTCGTCTCAATTGATGAAAGAAGTGGCAAAAAGAGGAACGCTTAATGGGATAAAAGGAATTCCAACTGAAATGAAAAAACTTTTTGCCACTGCTCATGAAATTCCTTATACCTGGCATATCAAAATGCAGGCTGCCTTTCAGCGCGCAACAGATAATGCGGTTTCAAAAACCATAAATTTTCCTAATCAAGCAAGCAGGGAGGAGGTAGAAAAGGCTTTTCTCCTTGCTTATAAAACTGGATGTAAAGGGATAACAATATTTAGGGATGGATGCAGAGAAGAACAGGTGCTTACAAAAGGAGAACAAAGGGAAGCAATAAAAAAGAGAGAAAGACCTAAAGTACTTTCAGGAATAACCACTAAGGTTGAAACACCTGCAGGAACAATGTATGTGAATTTGAATTTTGAACCATCCACTGGAGAACCTTTTGAACTATTTGCTAATATTGGTAAGGCAGGCAGTGATATAGCCGCTTTAGCCGAAGCAGAAGGAAGACTTATATCACTTATATTAAGGCTTCCTTCAGAGATGGATCGAATATCAAGGGTAAGAGAGATTATAAGGGAACTTGAAGATATTGGGGGAAGTAGTTCTATTGGCTTTGGCAAGGAACGGATTAGATCTATACCAGATGGGATTGCTCATGTTTTACGGGAAGTGATAGAAGGAGGGCTTCCTCCGGGGACTATTCTTCCCTCTAAAAAGAAGAAGAAAACCAAGTATCAACTTAAAGGTGATATATGTCCACAATGTGGAAATGCAACATTAATAAGGCAGGAAGGCTGTACTTCCTGCATGATATGTGATTATAATCTTTGTTAAATTAAAAAAGGAAAGATTTTGAAAGGAGCGCAAGGTGAAAGGTTTTTTTGGTAAGATTTTAAACATCGATGTAGAAAAGAAAAAGTTTTTTTCAGAAGAAATTCCTTCATCAGTGTATGAAAACTATTTAGGAGGGAAAGGGCTTTGTAGTTGGCTTCTGTTAAAAAGAAATAAACCAAAGGTAGACCCTTTTTCCAAGGAAAATCATTTTATTATTGGAACAGGATGTATAACTGATACTACAGTTCTTGGTTCAAGCCGTTATGGTATATATACAAAGTCTCCTTTAACCGGTATATATTCAGAGTCTTACTCTGGTGGCAAACCTGCATCCGCAATTTCAAAAACAGGTTATGATGCTATAATAATAAAAGGGAAAAGCGATACCCCAATTTACCTTGAGATCTCTGATAAAGGTGTAGAGTTTAAAGATGCAACTCATTTATGGGGAAAAGGAACATTTGAAACAGAGGAGAGAATCATTAAAGAAACAGATAAAAAAGGGGCAAAAGCAATAGTAATTGGGCCTGCTGGAGAAAACTTGGTAAAATATGCCCTTATTGAAAACGATAAATGGAGATCTGCAGGACGAACAGGTGTTGGTGCTGTATTAGGTTCAAAAAAGATAAAAGGGATAGTTTTCCATGGAGAAGCTAAACGAGAGATAGCAGATCCTTCTATGCTAAAAGAGTTTGTAGCAAATTCAAGAGAAAAAGCAAAAACAGATGGTGCAGCAAAGGCATATAAAAGATTAGGGACACCTATGATGGTTTCTCTTCTTATAAATTTTACCTCCTTTCCTACAAAATATTGGCAGCAGGGAACTTATGAAAAATGGGAAGAGATTTCAGGTGAGACTCTTTTAGAAAGATTTTCTCCTACTCCAAAAGCATGCCCAAATTGCTTATTTGCATGTGGGAGATATATTCAAATCAAAGAAGGAAGACACAAAGGTTTAGTAATAGAAGGCCCAGAATATGAAACCATATATGCTTTTGGAGGCCTTTGCCTTATTGATAAATTAGATGAGATAGCTTATCTTAATCATTTATGTGATGATCTTGGGATTGATACAATAACAGCAGGCAATATTGCTGGGTTTGCTATAGAAGCAGCAAAAAGAGGGAAGCTAAGCCTTGAGATTGATTATGGTGAAGTCGATAAAATAGCTGATCTCATAAAAAAGATTGTATATAGAGAAGATGTTGGAGATCTTTTAGCAGAAGGGGTAAGGGAAGTATCTAAGAGGTTAAATCTTGAAGATATTGCTATCCATGTTAAAGGGCTTGAACCACCAGGATATGATCCAAGAGCTCTTAAAGGCATGGGGCTTGCCTATGCAACTTCAGATAGAGGGGCATGTCATTTAAGGACAACATTTTATAAGCCAGAGATGGCTGGCATTAGCCCTCCAGATAAATTGGATGATAAAGCAAAGATCTTTGTTGATTATGAAGATAAATTAAATATCTTTGATACATTTATTCTTTGTCGCTTTTTCAGAGATTTCTATGATTTCAATGATTTTTCTACTATACTTAAGGCTACTACTGGAATGAAGTTTACTGAAGATGATTTAAGGAAAATATCTGCTAATATCCAGAATACAACAAGATCATTCAATTTAAGGGAAGGAATAACAAAAAAAGATGATACCCTTCCTAAAAGATTTTTTGAGGAACCACAGAAAGATAGTGGGAAGGTATTTAAAAGGGAAGACTTTGAAAAACTGCTTGATGAATATTATGAATTAAGGAACTGGAGTAAAGAAGGAATACCAAAAGATCCTTTACCTTAAAAGCAATTTTTGGAGCTAAATTTATGTTCCCATTTATGGAATTCATGGAGAAGGGTGGCCCTATCATGTGGGTTATCCTTTTATGTTCAATCATTGCGTTTGCAATTATTATGGATAGAGCTCTCTTCTTTTCTCTTCATCGGATTAACATTAATAGGTTCAAGGAGAGACTTTTATCTTATCTTATGAGGAATAAAAACCCTGTTTCTTTGCCTGAGAATCTAACAAGAGCAAAACATCCAGTAGAAAGGATAGCAAAGCTTTATTTAGAACATTTAGATAAAGAAAAAGAATTAAGAGAAGAAATCTTAAGAAGAGAGGGGATGGCAGAGCTGGAAAAGGCTGAAAAAAGGTTATGGGGATTATCGATTATTGCTCATATAACCCCTTTGCTTGGTCTTTTAGGCACAGTAACAGGTATGATCTCACTTTTTCATAGTATTGAGATGGTTCAAGGACAGCCAACATTTCATCTTCTTTCAGGGGGAATATGGGAGGCACTTCTTACAACAGCATTTGGTCTTTCTGTTGCTGTCCCATCTCTTATGGCTTACCATTTTTTTGAAAAACAGATAGAAAATCTTTCAAGGCAGATGATGGCAATAGTATCATTTCTTAATGAACATCTAAAAGAAGTTCCTTATGCTATCATACCTGAAGGAGAAGAGGACACCGTTACCAATAAGGAGATAAAGGATTATTCCTTTTAAATGAAAAGAGATATGTTTTATCTTCCCTATAAAAAAAGGTCCCGTATTGGTTTAGATATTGCTCCTTTGGTAGATATTGTTTTTATGCTCTTGATATTCTTTATTTTAACTTCGTCATATTTGAATCCTTCTATTGGGATAAAGTTGCCAGAAGCTGAGAACAAAAGAACAATATCATCACAAAAGGTTATTATAACTGTGACTAGGGATCAGAAGATATATCTTAATCGTGAAAAAGTAACCCTTGAAAATTTAAAAAAATTGTTGGTTAATAAATTAAAATATTCAGAAAAAAAAGAGATCTTTTTTAGAGGAGATGAAAATATACCTTATAGGATCTTTGTGCGTATTATGGATATAGCAAAAGCAAGCGGTGCTAATGATATCCATGTTGTCCATAGGTGGGCTAAAGGTGAAAAAAGAGAGTAATATACATTTTTCTTTACTTATTCTTTTTTCTTTTGTGATACATATTTTTATTATTTTTTATAGTACTAAGTTTGAAGCTCTAAAACAAAAAAAGAGGTCTATATTTCCTCAAGAGGATATTGTGTTAAATATGAGAGATTTTTCCTTTACACCTTCTTTTTCATCAACTTTAGCCACACAACATTTTTTTAATAATTCAACCTATAATATTAAAGCCCCATCTCTTTCTTTAAGCAAAAAAAAGAAGATTTTTTTAAAGGGGGCAAAATTTTCACCATTTAATACTATTATTAATACCAAAATAAAGAAAAGAGCTGCTTTATTTTCGCCTTTGGTTTCAGCTCCTAAGAGGTTGAAAAAACAGAAAACAGTCTATGAAATTGCTCAGGGATATCTATCATTAATAAGAAGAAGGATCATGAGAAATCAAATATACCCTCTTTTAGCACGAAGAAAAAATCAAAAAGGAAAAGTAATAATCAAGTTTACACTTAAATCATCAGGGGAGATTATAGGAAATATAGAGGTAGTTTCTCCTGCTAAATATGATATACTAAATATATCTGCAATAAAAATGGTAAAAAAATCAGCTCCATTTCCACCTTTTCCAAGGGATTTAAAGAAAGATAAGATGAGTTTTATCGTGCCAATAGATTTTAGTTTGTTTTAACTTTTTAATCATTTTGTGCTAAAAAATAGAGTGCGAACTAATTAAGTCTAAAAATTTTACTTATATATGATAGAACTATTGCAAAATAATTAAAAAAATAACAGAAAATTAAATAAATAACTTTTTCTTTTATTTTTGGCTGAATTTATCATCCTAAACTTAATTATTCCGTTTTTCAGTACGGAATAAATAGGAAAGGAGATTTTAATTGAAAAAGGTATTCATCTTTTCTCTGCTTTTTTTTATCATTTCAACTTTTTCTTTTGCCGATCTTTGGGATGATCCAGCTTTTAAACTTTATAAAAAAGCAGTTTATTTTTTTAACCAAAAACAATATATAAAAGCTGAATCTTTATTAAAGAGATCCCTTAAAATATTTCCTGATAATTTTCTTACTCTTTTCCTCATGGGTGATACCCTTTTTGTTCAAAAAAGGTATAAGGAAGCAAAATTATTTTATCAAAAGACACTTAAAATTTATCCCTCTTTTTTAGAAGGATATGAACGTATGGCTGCAGTGGAAGAGGCATTGGGGAATTACTACGATGCTAAAAAATATTATCTTAATATTATAAAAAGAAAACCTAACAATAAGGAAGCAATTAAAGGGATTATAAGAATTGGCCTTTATCAAAAGGATTTAGATAATACTTTAAATATAATTACCCCACTAGTCAAAAATCGAAAGGATAAAGATATATTACTCTTATATAGTCGTCTTTTTAAAAACAAGGGTAAGCTTTTAGCTGAAGCAGATGTTTTAAAAAGAATAGATAATAAAGATAATCAAATAAAAAAGGAATTAGGGTTTATCTATTTTAAACTAAAGCGATGGGATGAAAGTGAAAAATGGTTTAATACTTTACTTAACAAGGATGAGGAAGTGCTTTTTGCATTAGGCATAATATATTATAACAAAAAAGCAAAGGATAAAGCTTTATTATTCTTTAAAAAAGCAAGTTCTAAGATGAAAAATCCCGCAAGAGCTTTTTATAACATTGCTATGATCTTAATAGAAAAAGAAAAGTATAAAAAGGCAAGGGAATGGTTGTTAAAAAGTGTAGATGCGGATCCAAATTTTAAAGAAGCATACCTTGAACTTGGACATCTTGAAGAGGATATATTTTTGAATATAAAAAAGGCAAAATTTTATTATAGCAAGGCGAATAAGATCAAATGACAAGGGATTATAAACCATTATGTCTGTAATCGTAATAGAAGAAGAAGATCGTGAAGAGATGGAGAAAATCCTTAGCAATATTGAGCAGGATTTTCTTAAATTAAAAAGAAAGCCTGAAAATGAATTTATAACTGAAAGGCTTTACAGAAATATCCATTCCTTTAAAGGGATAGCATCCCTTTTTAATCTTTTTAAGATAGAGCAAATAACATCAAAGCTTGAAAGCATACTACGAGAGGTGAAAGAGAAAAGATTCAAGATAAATAACGAAATCCTTGAAGCGCTCTTAAATAGTGTTGATATGATAAAACTCCTTTTCTACTCTATTGATCTGAAGAAGGAGAAGAATAAAGAGCGAAAAAGATGGGATGTAGAGCCTATAATTGAACTTCTCGATAGAGTTGTGGAGGAAAAAGAGAAATTTTCACTCGTTAAAGATACAGATAAAGCCTTTGCTGGAAATGGGGCATCTCAAGAAGAACAGATTATTGCTGAGATTCTTGCAAGATTTTCTTCTGCCAAACAATATGATGAAATAATAAATATAAAATATTCCAAACTTAAAGAGATGATCTCGCTTTCAGAACAAATGATGATGCAACATAAGGTATTAGAAGACATTTCGTCTTCTTTAAAGTCTAAAGCTATTAAAACCATTATAGAGAATCAGAAAAAGATTATTCAACAACTTATTCACTCCCTTAAGGATTCTTCTGTTCAACCAGTAAGCAGTATTCTAACAGATCTTTCTGCCAATATCTGGAAACTTGCAAGATACGCTGGGAAAGAAGTTGAATTGGTTATTTTTGGAGGGGAGGCAGAGTTAGAAAGATATATTCTTGCTCATATAAGAGAACCTATTATCCATATCATAAGGAATAGTATAGATCATGGTATAGAAGAGCCAGAGGAGAGGATAAAGGTAGGAAAACCTACTAAAGGAATTATATCAGTTGTAATTACAGAACTTCCTACCAGGGTTGATATAGCTATTGAAGATGATGGTAGAGGAATAGATTGGGAAAAAATAAGAGAAAAGGCAATTGAAAATGGATTGGTTAATGCAAATGTTGCAGCCAATCTTACTGAAAAAGAGCTAAAAAAGTTTCTTTTTTATCCTGGTTTTAGTACTGCAAGAAAGGTCACAAGGATTTCAGGGCGTGGGATTGGTTTGGATGTAGTGAAAGGGAAGATGGATCAGATAGGTGGCGAAGTAGATGTTAAAACAAAAAAAGGCAGAAGAACAACTGTTGTACTTAGAATTCCTCGAAACAGGAAGATAATATAAAATTATGGTTTCTGCTATCCTTTTGGCAGCTGGTGCTTCATTACGTATGGGGTATGATAAACTTCTTTTGCCTCTTAGTGGAAAACCTATTCTATTCCATTGTATAGAAAATATATTGCTCTCAAAAGCAAAGGAACTTGTTTTGGTATTAAGAAAGGAGAATAAAAAGATTATATCATCCTTAATAAACAAAAATATTCGTGTTATTATAAATTCAGAACCTGAAAGAGGTATAAGCAGCTCATTGATTTTGGGTTGGTCTAACATTTCATCTGAATCAAAAGGTGGCATGATTATGTTAGGTGATATGCCGTTTATATCTTTTAGGGTAATAGATGATTTAATATCAAAATTTTTAAGAGGGAAAAAAGGAATAGTTTATCCTGTATATAAAGGGAAAAAAGGTCACCCTGTGATATTGGATAAAAAATATGATCATGATATAAAATCTCTTAGAGGGGATGAAGGTGCCAGATCAATAGTAGAAAAAAATAAAAATGATGTAGAAGAGGTTGAAGTTAATGATAAAGGGGTTATTTTAGATATAGATAATTATAAGGATTATATAAGGTTAAAGGATAGTATAATATAATTTAAATGATTTTTTGATAAAATATAAAAAATTTGAATTATATCAGGAGGTAGAGTTGAAAAAGGTTAAGGTTGAAAACGCTATTGGTATGATGATAGGTCATGACTTAACAGAGATTGTACCAGGCTTATTTAAAGGCGCAGCTTTTAAAAAAGGGCATCTTATAAAAGAGGAAGATATTCCAAGGCTTTTAAAGATGGGCAAAGAACATATATATGTTATTGAGATTCCTCCTGATTCTATGCACGAAAATGATGCTGCTTTAAGGATTGCAAAGGCGATAGCTGGGCCTGGTTTGGAAACGGAAGGTCCTGAGGAGGGGAAAATAATTTTTAAAAGCAAGTTAAAAGGTATTCTAAATATAAATCTTGATGGATTAAATAGAATAAATAGGATTCCAGATGTAATAGTTTCTACTCTTCATAAAAATATGCCAATAGATGTTGGCGAAACAGTTGCTGCAACCAGGGCAATCCCTTTAATTATTAAAGAAAAATATATAAAAAAGGTTGAAGAAGTTGCTAAGAAATTCTTTCCTATACTTAGAATACTTCCTTATAGAACAAAAAAGATTGGGGCATTAGTTACAGGATCTGAAATATATAAAGGAAGAATAAAAGATAATTTTGATAATATGGTTGGTAGGAAGATCTACTCTTTTGGTTCGCACCTTTTACAAAAGATTATTCTGCCTGATGATGTAAAGATGATAGCTAATGGCATTCATTCCTTGATAAATTATGGGTGCGATCTAATCCTTGTTACTGGGGGGCTTTCTGTTGATCCTGACGATGTAACAAGAAAAGGGATAAAAAAATCAGGGGCAAAAATAATATTATATGGCACGCCTGTTTTGCCTGGTGCTATGTTTCTTTATGCTGAAATGGGGAAAATACCGATTTTAGGCTTGCCTGCCTGTGTTTTTTTTAATAAACGGACAGTATTTGATTTGGTATTTCCAATGGTATTAGCAGGGGTAAAGATAACCAAAGATGAAATAGCAACTTGGGGACATGGGGGACTATGTCTTAATTGTGATGTATGTCGTTACCCTATTTGTCCCTTTGGTAAGGGGTAATATAAAATGAGCAATTTAAATGGTTTAAAAGTATTAATTAGAGGAGCAGGAGAGATAGCTTCAGGTGTAGCTCATCGTTTACACATGGCAC
>Ga0164318_10008239_pt1 | contig 10133 bp, 6 predicted proteins | sample GuaBasSedimGuay9_FD_113734 | JGI IMG/M metagenome (GOLD analysis project Ga0164318, IMG submission 113734) | Subseafloor sediment microbial communities from Guaymas Basin, Gulf of California, Mexico - Guay9, Core 4571-4, 0-3 cm | ecosystem: Environmental > Aquatic > Marine > Hydrothermal vents >...
CCGTGGATCCCTATGGCCTGAAACATCTCTACGTGGGAGAAACAGCCGCCGGGCTGGCCTTCGCCTCGGACCTGACGGGCCTGGCCCGTTCCGGGTTCATTCCCCTGGATATCGGTGAGCAGGGAATCCTGGAATATTTCTCCCTGGGGTTCGTCAGCCCTCCCTGGACGATCTACGGGGGGATCTCCAGTTTGTGTGTGGGGGAATTCCTGGTCCGCGAGCCCACGGGCACGACCCGTGAACATTACCATCACGTCATCGGGAAGAACTGGGAGTTCAGCGACGTGTCGCGCATGAGCGAACAGGCCCTGGTGGACCAACTCGAGAAGTTGATGGTGGAGGCTGTGAGCGCCCGCCTGCCCCGCGACGGGGCTCCGGTGGCCGCCTATCTGAGCGGAGGGCTCGACACGGGCATGCTGGCGGCGGTGTTGCAGCGGATAGGCGGGCATCCGGTGACGGCCTTCACCCTGGGCTCCCGGAATCCCCGTTACGACGAGATCCCCCGGGCGCGAAATCTCGCGCGCCATCTGGGGATCCATGACCACAACTGCATTTACCTGCACGAGGAGGATTGTTTCGAGGCCCTGGATGATCTGGCCGAGGTCTTCGGCCAGCCCATGGCCGACATCTCGGCCATCCCCAACCTGGTGGTCACGCGTGTCGTGGCGGAGAATTTCAGGCAGGTCATGGCGGGCGACGGTCCCGACGGATTGTACGGGAACTGGGATCTGCGGCCCTGGCACTATTACTACAGGTTCACCCCGCCGGTGCTGCGCAGGCCCGTGGCCCGGCTCATCGATGCTCTCGACCGCTGGGCGAAAATCGGCTTGAGTACGCCGACCAGGAACATCTACGAACTCCTGAGTCACAGCGAATTCTCCTGGGTCTTCCACAAGAAGTTCACGGATCATCGGCTGGCGGCCCTGCTGGGCAGGGAGGTGGCCGCGACCGAGTTCGAGGTGGGACGCTACCTGCGCGACCGTACGGACATCCCCCTGTATGAACGCCTGAGAATGGGGTTCGCCAAGTACTTCGTCATGCACGGAGTCCTGCTGAAAGCCGGCGTCATCCACGATGGGTTGCAGGTGGATCAGATCTGCCCTTTCTACGATCGCGACGTGGTGGATTTCATCTGCGCCCTGCCGACCCGTTTCAAGACCCGGGGTCGGGGCTATGGCAAGTACCTGCACAAGAAGCTCCTGGAGCGCTATGCGCCCAAGAGTGTTTGGAAAGGGCCCAAACAGGGTTTCATCTTCGATATCGATGATTTCGATCCCAGGCGGATGAGAGCGCTGCTGGACCGTTACATGTCAGGGAACCGGATCCGGCAGGCCGGTTTGCTGGATGCCCACGAGGTGGATCGCCTGAAGAACGCTTACCTGGCGGGCGACCGGCGTCAGGGAGCCCTCGTGATGACCATCCTGAATTTCGAGATGTGGCGGGAAAAGTTCCTGGGTTGAGGAGTTTCATCGACGTGTTCGCTGCCGGAAATTTTCCCCGCATCGCTGCTCCTCTCCTGGTGTGCGCCCTGTTGTCGGCCGGGCCCGTAGCCGCCCAGGAAACGTCCATCATCCCCGGCAGCACCTTGACGGGGGTCAACACGGGGGTGCCCACCGGCGATCCCGACCACGGGCTGCCTGCGACCGGTGGTCTGGACATGGCTGTGGAGACGGCCGTGGTATTCAAGAACCTGGAGCTGTTCTCCCTGCCGGACATCCTGGGTCGGACATATTTCCTGTACCTGGCGGCGCCCCGCCTGCGTTACCGGGCCGCGGACGACCTGTTCCTGGAAGGAGGCGTGCTGGTGGGCCGCAACCTGGGGGACGACGCGCCCCTGGATATCCACCGGCCCCTTCTGCGCCTGGTCCACCGCGCCCTGCCGGGGGTGCAGGTGATCGCCGGCACTCTCTATCCCACCCACCGGATCCACGACGCCATCCTGGATGACGTGCAGAAGTTCAGGACCGAGATCGAGGAGGGATTCCAGTTGCGCACCGACCGCGTGCACTACCAGGAAGATACCTGGCTGAACTGGCGTGTGCGCGAGGGGGAAGTCAGGGCCGAGGAATTCGAGATCGCCTCCTGTCACCGTCTGTGCCTGCTTGCAGATAGGCTTCACCTGGAAGGCCAGTTCATGTGGTCCCATGCGGGCGGTCAGGTCAGCAGCAGCGGGCAGGTCAGCCAGAACCTGATGTACCTGGCGGGTGCGTCGCTGGGAACTCCCTGCGATTCGGGGAAGGGGCTTATGGGGGGGCGGCTCGGTTATCATCACCTGTATTCCCGGGACGACTCGGACATCAAGCCCCTGACCACGGGCGGCGGCCAGGAGCTGTGGGGCCGCCTGGACCTGCGGCCGCGCCGGGGCATGCTGATGCGGCTGGGAGGTGCGCGCTGGTGGGGTGACGGTCTCGAATCGGGCCGCGGCGACCCTCTGTACGGCCTGGACGACTATTCCCAGCTCGGGGTCAACCTGTTTTTGCAGCCGGTGGGGACAGGCCTGGCCATCGAGGCGGGCTTCGTCAAGCAGTGGACCGATGCCCACCGGAACCTCACCTACCAGCTGACCATGACCTGGGGCCGGGTGTTCAGCCTCGGTCGGCCACGGCTCTCAGCACATCCAGGAACTGCACCGTAGCGGTCACGTCGTGCACGCGGACCACGGCGGCTCCGGCGTTGAAAGCGGCGGCGGCGGCGGCCAGGCTGCCCGGCAGACGACGTTCCACCTCGGCCCCTGTGATCTCGCCGATGAACCGCTTGCGGCTGGCTCCCAGCACCAGGGGCCGGCCGCCGGCGACTTTCCGCAGCGCAGCCAGCAGGTCCAGGTTGTGCGCCAGGGTCTTGCCGAAACCGATGCCGGGATCCACGGCGATGCGGTCGGGGGCGACGCCGACCGCTTCCGCCGCTTTGCTGCGTTCGGCCAGGAAGGCGCCCACTTCGGCCCTCACGTCGCTGTAGCGGGGATCGTCCTGCATGGTGCGGGGCACGCCCTGCATGTGCATCAGTACTAGGCCGCACCCGGAGGTGGAGATAACCTTCAGCATGTCGGTGTCCGTCCGGCCCGCACTGATGTCGTTGACCGCGTCGGCCCCGGCCGCCAGGGCCAGTCTGGCCGTCTCCGCGTGCACCGTATCTATGGAGACAGGAATACCGGACTGGGCGCGCAGGGTTTCCAGCACCGGCAGCAGGCGGTCCTGTTCCTCGGCCTCGGACACGGGTTTCGCGCCCGGCCGGGAGGATTCGGCACCCAGATCCAGGATGTCCGCGCCGTCGGCGATCATGGCTTCGGCGGCGGCCAGGGCCTGTTCCGGGGACGGTACACGCGAACCCGGGTGGAAGCTGTCGGGTGTGAGGTTGAGGATCCCCATGACAAGGGGCCGCCCGGCCGGGCGCAGCACGAGGCGACCCAGGTCCCAGGCGGGTGCCGCGTAGGGCGGCAGGGTCGGCTGGGCCCGGTCAGGTGGCATGGGCTCAGTCGATCTGTTCGTCGCCGGGGGACGAGGTGCCGTCGTCCCCGCCGACTGGAGGGTTGCCGGTGCCGGAAGATGATCCATGGTCGGGTTCGTCTTCGGCCGGAGCATGTTCCCGGTCCTCGCCGGTGGAGTGATCGATCTCGAGTTCCACCTCCGGCAGCTCCTTGCCTTCCATCAGCAGGTTGAATTCCTCGGCGTCGATGGATTCGCGTTCCATGAGGGCTGCGGTCAGGGTCTCCACCGTGTCGCGGTTCTCGGCGAGGATGTGCCGGGCCCGCTCGAGCTGCTCCTCGACGATGCGCCGGATCTCCGCGTCGATCTCCTGCAGGGTCTTCTCGCTGTGGGTGGTGTGCTGGGCGAAGTCGCGGCCCAGGAATACCTGCTGGGATCCCTCCTCGTAGGAGATCGGTCCCAGCTTGCGGCTCATGCCCAGCCGGGTGACCATGGTGCGGGCATGGCCGGTGACCATCTTGATGTCGGCGTAGGCGCCCGAGCCGATCTTGCCCAGGAAGATCTCCTCGGCCACGCGGCCGCCCAGCCCGACGCAGATCTCGTCCAGGAACTTCTGCTCGTCCTTGGTATACTGGTCTTCCACCGGCAGCATGTGGGTAAGGCCCAGGGCCTGGCCGCGGGGGATGATGGTCACCTTGTGGACCGGATCGGCGTCGGGACAGTGGTAGGCCACCACCGCGTGGCCGGCTTCGTGGTAGGCCGTCTCACGTTTGACCTTCTCGGTGAAGACCCGGCTGCGGCGCTCGGGCCCGAGCATGACCTTCTCCTTGGCGTCCTCGAAATCCTGGGTGGTCACGAAGTCGTGGTTTTTGCGGGCGGCCAGCAGGGCCGCCTCGTTGACCAGGTTCTCCAGGTCGGCGCCTGCCATGCCTGGCGTGCCGGCGGCGATCTTCTGGGCCGAGACCTCGGGGGAGATACGCACCTTCTTCATGTGGACCTTCAGGATGGCCTCGCGGCCGTTGAGGTCGGGCATATCGACCACGATCTGGCGGTCGAAACGACCCGGCCGCAACAGGGCCGGATCCAGCACGTCCGGGCGGTTGGTGGCGGCCACCAGGATCACACCCTCGTTGGACTCGAAACCGTCCATCTCCACCAGCAGCTGGTTGAGGGTCTGCTCGCGTTCATCATGACCGCCGCCCAGGCCGGCGCCGCGATGGCGGCCCACGGCGTCGATCTCGTCGATGAAGATGATGCACGGGGCGTTCTTCTTGCCCTGCTCGAACAGGTCGCGCACGCGGCTGGCGCCCACGCCCACGAACATCTCCACGAAATCCGAACCGCTCATGCTGAAGAACGGCACGCCCGCCTCGCCAGCCACGGCGCGGGCCAGCAGGGTCTTGCCCGTGCCGGGGGACCCCACCAGCAGGGCACCCTTGGGGATGCGGCCGCCCAGGCGCTGGAACTTCTGGGGCGCCCTGAGGAAGTCGATGATCTCCTGCAGCTCGTACTTGGCCTCGTCGCAGCCGGCGACGTCCTCGAAGGTCACCTCCGGCTTGTCCATGTTGAACATCTTGGCCTTGGACTTGCCGAAGCTGAAAGCCTTGTTGCCGCCGCCCTGCATCTGGCGCAGGAAGAACAGCCACAGCACCAGGATCAGCAGGAAGGGGATGTAGTAGCTGACGTACGCCCACCAGTCCTTCTTGGGGGGCTCGCCGGTCAAGGTGGCGTCCGGGTTGGTGGCCTGGATCCACTCCGGGAAATCGTCACGTTCGTTCATCAGCATGGTGTGGAAACGGTCCACTTCCTGCAGGGAACCGTCCTTGACCGTCAGGGTGGTCTTTTCCTTCAGCTCGCCGAAGATATCCAGGCCGGTCTTGGTGATGGAGGCGATGTTGCCCTTTAGCACCTGTTCCTTGAAGGCGGAATAGCGCAGTTCATATACGGGCGAGCGGTCGATGTAGATCATCTGGTAGACCAGGAATACCAGGAATACCAGCAGGATCCAGAACCCGGCCGTCTTGCCGGGAAACTGGGGCGTGCGCGGTCCGGGGTTGCGGGGCGGCTTCGGAGGCCCGGGATTGTTGCTCATGGGGTTCAAGTCCCTCGCTTAAAGTCAGGATGACGTTCAATGACGTTGATAGTAACGATCTTGCCCGGTCTCGGCAACAACCGCGTACGTTCGCTACGGACAAGACCCACGACCCAGAGCACGCCCTGGTCGTCCCTGACCGTCAGCACCTGGGAGCGCCGGGTGGCCGGGACGCGCTTTTCCCGCAGAAGATCGCTCAATTTCTTGGAACCTTCCAGTCCCAAGGGCCTGATCCTGTCACCGGGCAGCGGATTTCCCACCCTGAGATTTCCCCTCAGGGCCGCAGCGGGGCAGTGCAGCCGCCAGCCGCCGGCCACGGTTTCCCCGGCGCCCTCGGTTCGGCCCAGCCGTGGCGGATCATCGGGCGGGTCGGCGTCCGTCACCAGCACCCGGTAATCCGCGGCGTCCCGGGGGACAGGGACGGGGTCGCCTGCATGGGTCATGGTGATGCGGTCGAACACGCGCTCCAGGCGGATGCCCCCGGGCAGATCCAGCCCCGTTCCCGATTGTCCCGTGTCGATCCAGGCAAGAGCAGCGTCGAGGTGGACGAGACCGCAGGTCTGGAGGACCTTGCCCTGCCGGGCCGCCGCCGATGCGGGCACGTCCAGCCAGGCGCGCAGGACCCGGCGGGCGAGGATCGGGTCCAGTTCCCGCAACCTGTTGCAATCCAGGTCCCCGGGATGATCCGGATCCTGGACCGAGGCCAGGGCGCGGTCCGTGATCCCTGTCAGCAGCTCGAGATCGTCGGCCAGCAGCTCGGCCGTGCGCACGGGCCTGATGTGGGCGTCGGGACCGAAAACATCGTTCAGGACCGGAATGACCCGGCGCCGCAGCTTGGCGCGCAGGTTCTCGCCGTCCAGGTTCGTCGTGTCGATCCGCCAGGTCTCGCCCAGGCCCTGCAGGCAGGCCAGGATGTCCTTGCGCCTTATCTCCAGCAGGGGACGGATGATGTCGTTCCGCACCGGCAGCATGCCCCTCAGGCCGTCGGGGCCCGTGCCCCGCAGCAGCCGCATCCAGACGGTCTCGGCCTGGTCGTCGCGATGGTGGCCCAGGGCGATGCAGTGGAGCCGATCGCTGTCCCTCAGAATACCCTGCAGGAATTCATACCGCAGGCTCCGGGCCGCCTCTTCCAGGCCCAACCCCCGACGGCGGGCTACCGGTCGGGGATCCTGCCGGGACTCGTGCAGCCTGATGCCGAGCTCCGCGCACCGTTGCCGACAGAATTCCAGGTCCTCGTCGGCGTGCCCGGGTCGCAGCTGATGGTGCAGATGCGCCGCTTCCACGGTGCCGGATCCCCGTTCGGTCCACAGGTGGGCGCCCAGGAGCAGCGCCAGGGAATCCGGCCCTCCCGAAAAGCCCACCAGGATCCCTGGCACGGCCACCTGCGGCCGACTACGGCCCACCAGGTCGTCCAGGCGGTCGGCGATGCGCTGCAACAAGGGATGGCCGGTCAAGGTATCTCCCAGGAAGGCGGGTCAGGAAGCCGGCATCGGGAGTATCATCGAGCAGGAAAATGGGCGCAGCTGGTCGGCAAAAAAAATGGTAGCGGCTCAGGGACTCGAACCCCGGACACTCGGATTATGATTCCGATGCTCTAACCAACTGAGCTAAGCCGCCACCATATGATCCGTTCCGGCATCGGCCGCGAGGCCTCCACCGGGCAGGGAGGCAATTTATCCTATGAGGGGATTCTTGTCAAGAATGCCGCCCTCGCCTATGGTGCGGGCATGAAAACGCGATTTTTTCCCGCCTATCCGCCGTCGCCGGGCACCGTCATCGAGCCCGAGATGGTTGACTTTGCACCCCTGGCGGGCCGTACGGTGGCGATCATCGGTTACGGCACCATGGGCCGGGCCCAGGCGCTGAACCTGCGCCGCAGCGGCCTGGATGTCGTGGTCGGCGCACGCCAAGGATCCCCGCGCGGGGCCCTGGCAGTGCAGGAAGGTTTTACGGTCCTTGATCCCGCTCCCGCGGCCGCGGCGGGTGATCCGGTCATGCTCATGCTGCCGGACGAGGCGGTGGCCGGGGTCTTCGACGCCGTCATCGCCCCCTACCTGAGACCCGGCGCCACGGTGGGTTTCGCCCACGGCTTCGGTCTGGCCTTCGCGGGCATCACCGCGACCCGGGACCACCCCTGTTTCCTGGCCGCCCCCAAGGGCCAGGGGGACATGCTGCTTTCCGCCCATGCAGCGGGCGGAGGCGTGCCGGGGCTGCTGGCTGCGGTCCCGGAGGAATCCGCCGCAACCTGGGACCTCGCCGCCTCGTATGCCAAGGCTGTGGGGTGTCTGGCGGGCGGCGGATTCGTCACGACCTTCAGGGACGAATGCGTCAGCGACCAGTTCGGCGAGCAGGCCGTGCTGTGCGGCGGGGTGATCGAACTGCTCAAGGCCGCCTTCGACATCATGGTCGAGGCCGGGTACGGCCGGGAGAACGCCTACTTCGAGTGCGTGCACGAGCTGAAGCTGATCACGGACCTGATCCACGGCCACGGCATCGACGGCATGCGCCGCCGGATCAGCGGCACCGCGGCCTACGGCGGCCTGACCCGCGGTCCGGAGATCATCGACCAAGGTGTCCGGGAACGGATGCGCGACGTCCTGGCCCGGATCGAGAACGGCGAGTTCGCCCGCGAGTTCCTGGCCCGGCACGACGACCCGGTGCGGGGCACCGATGCGCTGGCCGAGGCCGAGGCCGCCGGACCCCTGGCGGCCGCCGGCAGGGAACTCCAGCGCCGGTTGAACCGCTTCCACCCCCGTCAGGATCCTGCTTCCCGCAAGAAGGACCCCGAGCGGAAAGACGAAAGTTGAGAGACCATGAATGATTCCCTGGGCCGGCGGTTGAAGGATCTTTTCGCCGCCCCGGCGCGTCTGATGGACAGGGTGGGCGAGGCGCCCCGATACCTGATCCCGGGGCTGATCGTCCTGGTGATCATGGGTGGGTTCAGCTACCTGACCATGCCGATCACCGCACCGGAGCAGATGGAACTCATGAGGGACTCCAAGATCATGCGCCTGATGCCCGAAGACGCCTGGCAGCAGCAATACGAGCAGGCCATGAATCCCACGCCTCTCAAGCGTACCCTGCAGTCGGTAGGGTCGGCGTTCTCCATCTGGATCTCGATGCTGCTGTTCGGGTTCATTCTGGGCTTCTTCGCCCGCATGAGCGGGGGGCAGGGGAGCATGCGGCAGGCCCTGGGCATCGTCTCCTGGGCGTCCCTCATCCCCTTCGGCGTGGCGATGGTCATCAAGTTGCCGCTCATCATGATGACCGAATCCGCGTTCCGGATCACCCTGGGTCTGGCGGCGTTCGCTCCCGGGGACAACCCCATGTCGCCCTTGCACCAGTTCCTCATGACCTACGGTGATTTCTTCACCTGGTGGGGTCTCGCGGTGCTGGTGGTGGGTTTCGAGCGGGTATTCAAGCTCAGCCGCGGCACCGCCGCCGTGGCCGTAATCCTGCCCTGGGCGGTGGCCTCGGCCATCCCCCTGGGCATCAGCCTGATCATGATGTAGCTGAAGGAACGAGGTTGGCGTGAAGAAAATCATCCTGATCGCGGCGGGCCTGCTGGTCGTGGCCGCCATCGTGGTGTCGGTGATGCGTTCGCGGGACAAGGCCGAGGCCACGGTCGAGGTCGCCAAGGTGGTCCGCAAGGACCTGGTGGCCAAGGTCAACTGTTCGGGCACCGTCCAGCCCCAGCGCAAGGTGGATGTGAGCGCCAACGCCATGGGTACCATCGTCAACCTGGCCGTCAAGGAGGGACAAGAGGTACGGCAGGGCGATCTGCTGTTGGAGATCGACCCTTCCGAGTACCAGGCGGCCGTGCAGGCCCTCGAGGCCAACCTGCGCGCGGCCCGGGCGGATCTGGAACTGGCCCAGGCCAACCTCGACAAGGCGATCCTGGACCGGGACCGCGCCCGGAAGCTCTTCGACGAGGGCCTTTCCTCGCAGGAACAGATGGATGCCGCCGTGACCACGGCTCGCATCGAGCAGGCCCGATTCGATGCCGCGGCCAACCGCATCGCCCAGTACCAGGCCAACCTGGAGAAGGCGCGTCACGACCTGGAAAAGGTGACCATCACCGCGCCCATGAGCGGGGTGATCACGCGGCTCAACGTAGAGGAGGGCGAGAACGCCATCATGGGCACCCTGAACAATCCCGGGACGGTGCTGCTGGTGATCTCGGACCTGAGCACCATGGAGGCGTGGGTGGACGTGGACGAGACCGAAGTGGTCGGGCTGCACGGCGGCCAGCGGGCCGAGGTGACCATCGACGCGTTTCCCGATTCGACCTTCACCGGTACGGTGACGGAGATCGACCACAGCCCCCTGCGCGTCAACACCGGCGGCGCCAGCGAGGCGGTGGAGTTCCAGGTCAAGGTCACCCTGGATGACGCTCCGGTCGGCATCCGACCGGGATTGACGGCCAAGGCCGAGATCACCGTCGCCCGGCGCAGCGACGCCCTCGCGGTGCCCCTGGGCGCGGTCACGGTCAGGGAGTGGCCGCTCAAGAACAGCGATATACGGCGGTACCGGGGCCGGCGCGCCCGCAAACAGGCCCGGGCCCTGGACGACCTGGGCTTCGGGGCCCGGGTCCAGGTGGCGGATTCCACCGACAGGGC
>Ga0164318_10008241_pt1 | contig 10133 bp, 8 predicted proteins | sample GuaBasSedimGuay9_FD_113734 | JGI IMG/M metagenome (GOLD analysis project Ga0164318, IMG submission 113734) | Subseafloor sediment microbial communities from Guaymas Basin, Gulf of California, Mexico - Guay9, Core 4571-4, 0-3 cm | ecosystem: Environmental > Aquatic > Marine > Hydrothermal vents >...
AATTACGATTCAATGATTACAAAACTGATGGTTCACGGCAGAGATAGAATGTCGGCAATTCGGAGAATGCTGCGCGCGCTTGGAGAGTTTCAAATTGAGGGAGTGAAGACGACGATACCATTTCAATATAATTTAATAAAGCATCCTTCGTTTGTGCGCGGCACACGTTATTCGACGCATTTTGTTGATGAATGGATGTCAAAAGTATAGAAAATAATATGTGGAAAGCTATTTCGAAATTTTGTTATCTGATTTTATGGTTTCTTTCGATAGGAATCGGCATTGTTTTGTACGTGCTGAATATATTTCCGTCATTGAAAACACATTTTAACAGTTACATACTTGAAGTGGAAAAAATAATTAAAAGTGATGATATAAGAATTGTTGCTACGATACTTATTCTGGTTCCTCTTATTGCTTTGTTTGCAAAGTTGCGCTCAAGGAAACGAAAAATCGAGCCGCTGATTTATCATACGGCGGAAGGACCAGTGGTAATTGAAACGGCAACATTGAGTAATTTTGTAAAATCGGTTATAAAAGCTTACAAACCTGTAAATCACGCTTCGGTAACAACAGAAGAAGATCATAAAAAAGTAAACGTTATCGCAAGAGTTTATTTGAATGATAATCAACCTGTTGCTTCGGTTGTGGCAGAACTTCAGCTTGCCGTACGGCGGAGTGTTCGTGAAGCGTTCGGATTAGATCTTTTAAGGGATATACGAATAGAAGTAGCCCGTCTCACAGCCGGAAGGCATCGACTGCAGAAGTTACTTGATAATAATAAGGATGAAGTTACAAAATTATCGAATGAGCAAGGACAAGACATGCAGGAAGATATCGAAATAGCAGATTATAATTCTGTAAACACAACTGAAAAGTCCTGATTAAAAACAGCCACAAGCGAATCGGACTTTTATTCTTTTTTCATTTAAACTAATAAAATTAACAGGCGATTTTTTTTGCCGATATGATAGACCTACATACTCACAGCAGTTTTTCAGATGGTACTTTTACACCCACACAGCTCGTTGAAGAAGCTGTGAAACGAAGTGTGGATGTCATTTCGCTTACCGACCATGATTCTATTGACGGGAATCATGAATTTTTGTTAAGTGCTGAAAATCATAATATAAAGGCGATTGCCGGTCTCGAAATCAGCGCGGAATATACTGTGCCTTCAAATGGCAATGTAAATGGAGCGATGCACATTCTCGGATATTTTCCGTTTTGGGATGAACGAACAGAAAAAGCGTTAAGTAACCTTGAAGAAATTCGTGATAATAGAAATATAAGAAATCCTAAAATTATTGATTTGCTGCAAGAAAAAGGTTTTGATATTACTCTTGAAGAAGTGGCTGAATTTGCAGATAATAATGTTGTTGGACGACCGCATATTGCGGCTGTGATGATGAAGAAGAATTATGTAAGAAATATGAAACAGGCTTTTGATGATTATCTCGCAAAAGGAAGATTGGCTTATGTATCAAGAACTCTGCCTACTCCTGAAAACGCCATTAAAATGATTTTGGAAGCAGGAGGCGTTCCTGTGCTTGCTCATCCTGTTTCACTTAGGATAAACTCTGAAGATGTTTTCAGAAATGTTCTTGAAGAGCTTGTAAATTACGGGTTGCAGGGGATTGAAGTTATTACCGCTTCAAGCAGATGGGATGAAACACAAAGCTATCTTGGTTACGCATATTTGTATGATCTTGTTGCAACAGTAGGGTCGGATTTTCACGGGAATAATAAACCGTCGATTTCGCTTGGAATAAAATATGACCGAAAAGAGAAAGCGGAGGAAGATTGTATTGAACAAATAATTCACAGGGCGCGTTATCGTTCTTGTTTGAAAATAAATTAAAAATATTAAATAAAGAGTTGTAATATTATGAAAAAAAAGAAAAAAAATGATAGTAATGAATTGAATGAAGAACAAACTCAGGAAACTTTAGATGAAAATCAAGTTGACAATGTTTCCGAAAATAAAGTTGATGAGTGCGAAGAATGGAAACAAAAATATCTTTATACTCTTGCCGAACTCGAAAATTTCAGAAAAAGAGTCGTTAAAGAAAGAAGCGAATTAATCAAATACGGCTCTAGAGATGTGTTTTACGACTTACTCGAAATCACTGATAATTTCGGTCGCGTGATTGAAGCGGACAAAAAAGAAAGTGATCCAAAAGTAATAGTTCAGGGGATTGAAATGATTTATAATCAACTAATAAAATTGCTTAAGAAAAATGAAGTAAAACCTATTGAAGCTGAAAAAAAAGAGTTTGACCCTAATGTTCATGACGCTATGCAAATGGTGCCGACAGATGAATACAAACCCGGAACGGTAATTCAGGAAATTCAAAAAGGTTATAAATATCGTGATAGAATTCTTAGACCGGCAAGAGTCGTTGTTGCCGCCGAACCGGAAGGGCGCTAACGCACGAATTGCACTTTATGCAATGGCGTTCAATATAATCGGCAATTGACAATCCGATTAAATATTTAATAACGAAGTGAATCCAATTAATTCAGTAATTTAGTAATCCAAATAATCCAATTTTAACTATGTCTCAGGAAGATTATTATAAACTTCTCAAAGTATCGAAAACAGCTACGGCTGATGAAATTAAAAAAGCTTATCGTAAAAAAGCTCTGAAATATCATCCGGATAAAAATCAGGGCGATAAGCACGCGGAAGAAATGTTCAAAAAAGTTTCTGAAGCTTATGAGGTGCTTAGTGATGAAAACAAACGCAGAATGTATGACCAGTATGGTGCCGAAGGAGTAAAACAACAGTTTGGCGCCGGTGGATTTCAATGGAACAATTTTTCACATGCGGATGAGTTCGGTGATATCTTTGAAAGTTTTTTCGGCGGTCGTGGCGGTGGTGGAGGAAGTATTTTTGAAACTTTATTTGGTGGCGGCGGTGGTGGCGCAAGACGAACAAGAACCGGCGGACAAATTGGTTCAAATCTTCGAGTAGAAGTGCAGATAGATTTTATGGAATCTGTTCGCGGAACGGAAAAACATATTGAAATAAATAAATATGCCGTGTGCGGGAAGTGCCACGGTACTGGCGCGCAGGAAGGGTGTAAACCAACGACTTGCAGGCATTGCGGCGGTCAGGGGCAGGTTCATGTAACTCGCGGCTTCTTCTCTGTTGCACAAGCGTGCCCGATTTGTAAAGGCACGGGTGTTGTTATCGAAAAACCGTGTCATGAATGTAACGGAACAGGAAGAATTCGTAAAAAGAAAAAATTGAAAATTAAAATTCCTGCCGGTGTTGATAACGGCTCGCGTTTAAAAATTTCAGGAGAAGGAGAAGCGGGGACTCTTAGCGCTCCATCCGGTGATCTTTATGTAATAATTCATGTTCGCGAACATGAGATTTTTCATCGTGAAGGAAATAACATTATTTGCGAAGTGCCTATTTCTTTCCCGCAGGCCGCACTCGGCTGCCAAATTGAAGTTCCTACAGTTCATGGAAAAGTAATGCTTAAGATTCCTGCCGGAACACAATCGGGTAAACTTTTCCGGATGAAGAAAAAAGGTGTGCGCGACTTACATGGATATACAGGCGACCAATTTGTAAGAGTAAATATTGAAACGCCAACCGGTTTAACGCGCGATCAAAAAGAGATGCTTGAGAAATTTGATAAATCATGCGCAGAAACATCTCATCCACACATGCACGATTTTCTGGGTAAACTTAAAAATCTTTTTAAGAAGTAAGAATTATTTTGCTGAAATCAATGCGGAAACCTGCCCAAAGAGGCAAAACATGAATAGCCATACGTGACTACGTGTAGCTTACTTTGTATTGTTTCTATATTTATAATAAAGCGACAAATCAATTGACACCAGCACTAAATTAAGAGCGTAAAGAGAAGTTATCCAATCATAAGAATAGAGAAGTTTATGTATAAGTCCACTTGAGTATCCAACCATCAAAATTATCATAAATAAGGGACTTTTTCCCGTAACAATTTTTGTTCGCAGGGATTTTGTGATTGATATTGGCCAGCTTAATCCGAAACATATTAACATTATAGCTTCATATATACTCATTATCGCTTTGTTTGTTTTTATTTAATGTCGTTCGGAAGAAATTCTTCGCTATCGTGAAGAATTTATTTTCATGTACCTGTTTTTATTTTTTGAGAAGTAAAACTAATGAATATTTAAATACCTTACGCTTTCCCGCAGCACTTCTTATATTTCTTGCCGCTGCCGCATGGGCAGGGGTCGTTGCGGCCGACTTTCGGTTGAGCCCGCACGAGTGTTTGTTGTCTGTGTGCTCCTCCGGCTCCTGAATAAGCGGCATCACTCATCTGTAAATTCATATCTTTTTGACCAACTGCTTGTGCGGCTGTATGGGCATCTGACAAGTCGTCAAATTTATAAGTTGCCCGTGAAAGGTCGATCAATTGTTCTGTTTTTTCCGGAGCGGTAGTTAAAGAGAAAAGATTGCTTGATATATCCCCGGCCAGATTTTCCATCATTTGGGTAAATAAAATATGAGATTCACGTTTGTATTCAATCAATGGATCTTTTTGACCGTATGAACGAAGGTAAACCGATTCGCGAAGCCCGTCCATTGCGTACAACTGGTCTTTCCAGAAATGGTCGATAGTAGTAAGGAAAACATAATGTTCAAGTTTTTTGATATTTTCCTCACCTTCGATTTCGATTTTCCTTTGATAAGCTTTAAAAACAGCGTCTTTTAAATATTGATAAAGAGCTTCGGGCTCTTTTAATCTTGATTTTATGTCTTCGGAGTCTAATCTTACAGGGAATCTTACAAAAACAGCTTCCAAAAATTTATTTACATCATCAGTTGTCGGATCATCAAGCATTGGATGTGTTGCCGTAAAATCATCAACGATGTTTCCGGCAGTATCACCAAGAAATTGATATACATCTTCACGAATGTCGTCGGCTTGAAGCAGATGTGATCTGAAGTCATAAATAACAGACCGTTGCCGGTTCATAACATCATCGAATTCAAGTGTATGTTTTCTTGTTCCGAAGTTCCGCTCCTCAATTCTTTTTTGAGCATTGCTGATAGAGCGATTCAACAAAGGATGCTGAAGTTCTTCACCTTCTTTCATTCCAAGTCGTTCCATAACTTTAGCAATTCTTTCCGAGCCGAAAAGTCTCATCAGGTCATCTTCAAGAGAAACGTAGAATCTTGAAGAACCGGGATCACCCTGTCTTCCCGCGCGGCCACGCAACTGCCGGTCAATTCTTCTTGATTCGTGTCGTTCGGTGCCTATAATGTGCAGACCGCCGACTTCTTTAACGCCGTCGCCGAGTTTAATATCGGTTCCTCGACCTGCCATATTTGTTGCAATCGTAACGACACTTTTTTGCCCGGCTTTTGCTACAATTTCTGCTTCCCGATGGTGATGTTTCGCGTTAAGAACACTATGAGAAATTCCACGCCGCTGAAGCATTCGGCTAAGAAGTTCCGATTGGTCAACAGTAACAGTTCCAACCAGAACCGGCTGACCTATTTTGTGACATTCAATTATCTCGTTTACTACAGCATTATATTTTTCACGTCGCGTTTTGTATATTACATCATTAAAATCATCGCGCGCTATCGGTCGGTTAGTTGGAATAACAAGAACGTCAAGTTTATAAATCTGAATAAATTCATCAGCCTCAGTTTCGGCCGTTCCGGTCATTCCGGCAAGCTTTTCATAAAGTCTGAAATAATTTTGAATAGTAATGGTAGCATAAGTTTGTGTTTCGGCTTCAACTTTCACATTTTCCTTAGCTTCGAGAGCGCCGTGCAAACCATCTGAATAGCGTCTTCCGGCAAGAACTCTTCCAGTGTATTCATCTACAATCATCACGCGATTATCCTGAACAACATAATTTATATCTTTTTCAAACAGTACATAAGCTCTAAGTAATTGGGAAAGACTGTGCAATCTTTCACTAACCACCTGGTAATGTTGTTGGATTTTTGCTTTTAATTCATTTTTTTCAGTAAGAGTCAGCGAATCATCTTCATCAACCTTTTGTATCTCAACAATGATATCCGGAAGCGTGAATTTATTTTTATCATCCGGTGAGAGTTCTGTGAGGCCGAAATCCGTAAGATGCACTTCATTTGATTTTTCATCCATAGAAAAATACAAATCTTCAAGAATTTTATGCATTTCTCGCCGGCGCATATCAGAAATAAGATCCGCGTGAACCCGATCAATTAATCTTCTGCATTTGGGATCTTCAAGCAATTTATGTAACTGTTTGTGTTTTGGCATTCCTTTTTGAGCTTTGTACATAAGTCTGCCTGCCTCAAAATCACTATCATCATCACCTTTGGTAAGAAGTTCTTTCGCCTCGCGGAGCATATCGTTACATTTTATCTGCTGCTTATGGACAATAGATTGCACAAGCATTTTAAGTTCTCCGTAATCCCTCGCTTTTGAATCTCCAACCGGACCGGAAATGATAAGTGGAGTTCTTGCTTCGTCAATTAAAATTGAATCCACTTCATCAACAATTGCGTAATGGTGGCCGCGCTGCACTTGGTCTTCTTTTCTCATTGCCATGCCGTTATCGCGGAGATAATCGAAGCCGAATTCGCTATTTGTGCCGTAAGTAACATCACAATTATATTGTTCACGTCTTTGTGCCGGGTCCATTTGATTTTGAATACATCCGACTGTAAGCCCGAGAAATTCGAATATTCCCTTGTTCCATTCGGAATCTCGTTTGGCAAGATAATCATTAACTGTAACGATATGGGCACCTTTGCCTGTAAGCGCGTTGAGGTATAACGGCATGATAGCGACAAGGGTTTTTCCTTCTCCGGTTGCCATTTCAGCTATACAGCCGCGATGAAGAACAATTGCTCCAACTAACTGAACATCGTAAGGAACCATATTCCATTCACGCATTTCCCCGCACACATCCCAGCATTTCCCAAGCATTCTTCTACAGGCATTTTTAACAACAGCGAAAGCTTCTTCCATCAGATCGTCAGTAGTTTCGCCTGCGGTGATTCTCTGTCGAAATTCGTCTGTTTTGGCTTGAAGCTGTTCGTCAGTTAATTGCTTAAGTTGTTCATCGATTTCGTTTATTTTTGCAATAGTAGGTTTGATCTTTTTCAAATACCTGTCATTGCGTGAGCCAATAATCTTTTTTACTATCCAATTGTACATAAATTAATTTTTTTCCATTTATTATTTAATATATTTCAATTTAAAATTTTACTTTATTTATCAAAGGTTGACAAGTTTTGCAAAATTCGTTATATTATAACATAAATAACAATAAAAAACATTATGGGAATTGCAAAACACTTAGAAAAATCATTATGGGAATTACAAAACACTTAGAAAAATCATTATTACTCTTCATAACACTTAATATCATATTTCTACTTCTTACATCGTCATTACTTAATGCGGCAGTTATTATTAATGAAATCGTTTATAAAGACGGCTCGACTTTTGACAGCGGTGACTGGGTAGAACTCTTTAATAATGATAATGAAATAAAAGATATTAGCGGATGGATTATTGAAGACGGCAGCGGCAATCAATTTACTAATCCGCCTGCAACGACAATTTACCCCTACGATTTTTTAGTTTTCTACTCCAGTGATAAATTTAAAACTGCTTATCCTGCTGTAACGAATATTGTCGGACCACTTCCTTTCAAATTCGGCAGCAATGATACTGTTATTGTTCGCAGCTCTGCAGGCAATAAAAAAGACAAGGTGGAATATAATGACGGACAAAATTGGCCCGATGCTTACGGTAATGGTCATTCAATCGAACTTGTCTATCCCTATAATGACAATGCTCTTGCTGCCAATTGGCAGAAAAGCATTAATCTCGGCGGAACTCCAGGTATGAAAAATTCCGGCGAAAACGGAATCTATTTTACAGCTCATGACAGAACTCCCGACGGTCCGAGAAGCGATGAACAAGTTAATATTTTAATTACAGTTAAAGATGCTTTTGCAACGTTGACTTCTGTCGTTATTAATGTAAATTATAATGGCGGAACCTTTGCAGGTTCGGAAATGATTGCCGGAGCGAATAATCAATACAGTGCCACAATCCAACCTACTAATAATGGAATGGTTGTCCGTTACTATTTTGATTTCGTCGATAATGACGGGAACACGGCACAACGCTGGTGGACCGACAGTACTAATGAGCCATATTTGTATATTGTGAATGACAATCCTGTTTTGTCGGGTATGGTTATAAATGAAATTATGTACAATTCATCAAATGTTTGGATTCAAAATGCCGCGATAACTTCCGATTATGAATATGTGGAAATATTTAATCTTAATACCCAAGCCGTTGATGTTAGTTATTGGCAGCTTCACGATGAAAAAAATAAATACAGACTGCCGAGCCCTTTAATGGTTCCTGCAAACGGTTACATTGTGCTCGCGGATAAAACACAAGCTGTCATAGATGTTTACGGAGCGGTTCCGGACAATGCATTATTAGTTTCTATTCCGGAATTAGGACTTGATAACGGCGGTGAATTAATTAATTGGCAAACTGCCAACGGTGAAAAAATTAATGAACTGACTTATGATGATAAATCACCCTGGCCGACAGAACCGGATGGTGATGGTCCATCATTAGAATTACTTGACTGGAATCTTAATAATAGTCTTCCGGGTTCGTGGGCTGCATCAATTAATTTAGGAACACCCGGAAGGGTAAACAGTGTAGTTCCGGAAGGGGGGATTTGGATTATTGGGTTGTTGGCTATGAACTTTATTTTAAAAGAACGAAAAAGCGCTTGATAAAAATTATGAATTATTGGAAGGGAATATGTTTGATGTCAAATATCCACGTCTAACATCAAATAAAATTTACTTTTCATAGAACCAAATGAAAAAATAATCAACATGAAATTACACTCCGAATCTATTAAAAGATTCTTCCGCTTCGCTTTGCTTTTTATCGCAATGAGCGTTGTTATTATTTTACTAATGCGAGCGCAAACCACCACTCTTACCGGCCCCTTCGAGCTGGAAGCTTCGGAACAATGGATTGTCAGACAAGACCGCCCGGGTGAAATAGTAACTCGTCACACACTTGGCAGAAGAAAAGCAATTCAGGAGATGAGGCTTTATCGTTTTCCCGATGAAGATATCTTAACGGTTAATTTAGTATCGAATCTAACTGAAGGAACGTGGGTTAAAGAAAATGAGAATGTTCTTGACTTTTATTCTTTAACCGATAAAGCAAATGAAAAAATATTTGAAGCACGCGTTAGAAAATTAACTGAACAAACAAACGTCTTACATAACGGTGAACTTCAAGCAAGATACGAACAGGCACTCGCTAATGTGGCTCTCGCGGAAACGAATCTTGCCACTTATGTTCCTTTGATTAAGCGTCGGCGGGGTCTTGTTAAAACAGGTGTCCTTTCCGAAGATGAACTTCAAACATACGAATCTGAATATTACAATCGACTTCAAGATGTTCAAGTAGCCAGATCAGCCGCACTATACAGAAAATCGCAAGCCGCGCCGGGTGTTATTGCCATGGCTGATGCTGAACTTGATGAAGCGGAAAGAGAGTTGGATTTGGTTCGCAGCCGTCTTGCAGCTCATTTGGTTAAAACTCCCATTGAAGGTCGTATAACAAGATCAAGCGGTGATTCGGCAATTTTATTGAGAGTCATGAATGAGGAAAAACTTGTTGCACGAGTTGTTGTTCCAATAGTTTTTAAAGATAAAATTCATATCGGCGATAAAGTTTTACTTAATTTTAAAGGATATCAAAATTATTCTATAGAATCTAAAGTTGAATATATTATTGTGCAAAGTGTGCCTATGCTCGGTCAGTCTATACTTCATTTGCTTGTGCCAATTGATAATTCTAATAGGGAATTAAGTGTTTCAATGACCGGTAATGCTATATTCACGACTGTGGAAATGAATCCGTTGCAATTGCTTATTAGTAGGATAAAATTGGTGTTTCAGAAAAAAAAGGTGAGTAAGTGAAAAAAGACAGATATGGACGTTATGAACTGAAATATTTCTTGCCGCCCAATCAAGTTAAAACTCTGATATCGTGGTCTAAATTATATATTAAACCTGACGATCATGCTGAGATTACTGATGGAATCCCAAAATATAA
>Ga0164318_10008242_pt1 | contig 10131 bp, 6 predicted proteins | sample GuaBasSedimGuay9_FD_113734 | JGI IMG/M metagenome (GOLD analysis project Ga0164318, IMG submission 113734) | Subseafloor sediment microbial communities from Guaymas Basin, Gulf of California, Mexico - Guay9, Core 4571-4, 0-3 cm | ecosystem: Environmental > Aquatic > Marine > Hydrothermal vents >...
AAGCTGTTTAAATGTAAATCTTTTTGTATGGTTTGCAAAATTCTATCAACATGTTTAGTGTGGTTGATTTTTTCATATTGTTTGTGGCGCTCAAGACGGAATATTTTTGTATTTCTCTCCGACAGGTCAAGCAGCTTTTTTTTATCTCCCTGTTTGGGGATTATAAATTTTACATCGTTTAACGAATAATCAATTTTAAAAGGAACAATAATTTCTTTTGAGAAACTCTGCACTCTTTGTCTGATTTCTGTAATTGCAATTGGAAGAAGTAAAGATTTGTCTTCGTCTAATTTCTTTTTTATTTCAATGTTTTGAGCTTGAATAATTGAACCGTTTACTACTTTTAAAAAATTTACATAAGCATATTCTTCATCATCAATAATTGAAAACACATCAACATTGTTAATTTTTGGATTGACCACGGTGGATTTTTTTTGAAAATTTTCGAGAAACAAAATTTTTTCTTTTACCTCATTTGCTAATTCAAACTTATATTGTTCCGAATATTTAATCATTAACTTGCGAAGATGTTTCGTAACTGAGCTGATGTTACCGCTTAAAATATTTTTTATTTCATTTATTGAATTGTTATAATTTTGGGCAGTTTGTTTTCCGACGCAAGGTGCTTTGCAATTTCCAATATGATATTCTAAACAAACCTTATATTTTCTTTTTTGAATATTTTCATCGCTTAATTTTAATTTACAGGTTCTTGTTTTATAGTGATGGCGAAGCATATCGAGTATGTTGCGAACCAAACGAACAGAAGTGTAAGGTCCAAAATATTGCGAACCGTCTTTAATAACTCTTCTTGTTAAAAAAATTCTTGGAAATTCTTCATTTTTGATGCAAATCCACGGATAGGTCTTGTCATCTTTTAATAAGACATTATATTTGGGGCGATATTTTTTTATTAAATTATTTTCAAGCAACAGCGCTTCTTCCTCTGTATCAACAATAGTGTGTTTAATATCATTTATTTTTTTTACAAGAAGTTGTGTTTTGGCACTATTGTGTTTCTTATTAAAATAAGAAGAAACGCGTTTTTTTAAATTTTTTGCCTTACCAATATAAATTATTTTGCCTGTCTTGTCAAAAAACTGATATATACCGGGTTTACTTGGCAACACATTAAGTAATGATTTAATATGTTCAATATTGTTGTTTATATTTATCAAGTTTTTTAAATAATTAAGAAAATTTATGTAAATTTAATTATTAACTTTGGATTTTCAACATAAAATTGCCTATGTCATCATTAGATTTGATTAAGTCACCGATTATTGAAGAATTGAAAAGATTTGAACCGGTTTTTAAGTCTTCAATGAAAAGCAACAAAAAACTTTTAAATATAATTATTAATTATATTATTAAGAGTAAAGGAAAGCAATTGAGACCGACCATTGTTTTTTTGACTGCAAAGATGTTAGGCGAAATAAATAAATCGACCCACCATGCTGCAGCATTAATTGAGTTGATGCACACAGCCACTTTAGTTCACGATGATGTTGTTGATGAAGCAAATAAACGACGAGGAGTTTTTTCAATTAATGCTTTATGGAAAAACAAAGTGTCTGTTCTTGTTGGTGATTATTTGTTGGCAAAAGGTTTGCTTTTGGCTGTTGATAATGATGAATTTGATTTGCTCAGAATAGTTTCTTTATCTGTTAAGGATATGAGTGAGGGCGAATTATTACAAATTGAAAAGTCAAGGAAACTGAATATTAACGAAGAAACTTATTTTGAGATAATAAGAAAGAAAACGGCATCTTTAATTTCGTCTTGCGCTGCAATAGGAGCAAAGTCGGTTGGTGCTGATAGCGAAACCGTTGAAAAGCTAAGTCTTTTTGGTGAAAATCTTGGAATAGCATTTCAAATAAAGGATGATATTTTTGATTATCAAAATAATAAGATAATTGGTAAACCCACAGGAAACGATCTTAAAGAACAAAAATTAACTTTGCCGGTTATTTATGCTTTAGAAAAAGCAACAAATTCCGAAAAACGAAAAATTATTAGTATTATAAAAAATCATAATAAGGAACCTAAAAAAGTTAAGCACGTAATTGATTTTGCAATTAAAAATAACGGTTTGGAATATTCTACTAAAAAAATGATTGACTACAAAAACAAGGCAATTCAAATTCTTAATGAATTTCCTGACAACGAAGCAAAAACGGCATTGATTAATTTATCAGAATTTGTTACCGAAAGAAAAAAATAACTTTTTTAATTGTGTCGCTTGATATTTGAGCAAAGCTGCCCGACTATTGCATATTTATAATAATTTAAACAAACCTGCGTTTTGATAATTAAATTGATAGTCTAAATTTTGAAAGAAAATTTAATTTAAAGACAATAATTACAGAGCAAAATTAAAAACAAGAAATCGTTTATGAACAAGAAACCCGTGAGAACAATTGCTTTTATATTATTTTTATGTTTGATGCAGATTAATGTATATTCTCAAACAAAAGTCGGAACATGGCGAGAACATTTGCCTTTTTCACATGCAATATGTGTTGCCGAAGCCGAAAATAAAATTTTTTGTGCTTCTGAGGCAGGTTTGTTTTTATATAATAAATCAGACAACTCAATTGAAACTTTAACAAAGATTAAAGGTCTGTCTGATAATTTAATAAGTACAATTAATTACAGCAACAATTTTAATACTTTAATTGTTGCTTACTCAAATGGAAATATTGACTTAGTGAGCGATTATTCTATTTATAATATTTCAGATATTAAACGAAAAGATTTGTCAGGATCAAAAAAAATAAACAGTATTTTATTTATTGATAACTATGCTTATTTGGGATGTGATTTTGGAGTAGTAGTTTTAGATGTTGATAAAAAAGAAATTAAAGACACTTATTTTATTGGCGAAGGAGGAGCTTCGGTAAAAATTTTTGACATGACTTATGATGGCACTTATCTTTATGCTGCTACAGAAATCGGAATATATCAGGCAGACATTAATTCTTCAAATTTATTAAATTATCAAAATTGGCATCGTTTTACTAATTTGCCAATTTACGATAAATCATTTAATACAATTACATTTTTTAACAACAAAATTTTTGCAAATTATTCTGCAGAACAGACCGATTCAGATACTATTTATGTTTATAATGGAACTAGTTGGAATTATTTTGATACTACTATTACAACAACAAATGCTCTCGATAATTATTACGACAATTTAATAGTTGTTGAAAATTGGCATGTTGATGTTTTTAATCAAGCAAATGAAAGAATTAGACATTTTTCTACACCCGAAAGTAAACACGCAATTATTGATAAAGACGATATTCTTTGGATTGCCGATTATCAGGAAGGCTTAATTCAAAACGAAGAATCGTGGCATAAATTGGTAATTTGTCCAAACGGACCTATTGATACAAAAGTATTTGACATGGTTTGTGTTAACGAAAATTTGTGGGTAGCTTCAGGAGGAAGAACGGGTATTGGGGGAAATGTGTATAATACGGCAAAGGCATATTCTTTTATTGAAGAAAAATGGACGTCTTTTACAGAAAAAACAATACCCGAAATCGCAGATATACGAGATATTGTTAATGTAGCAATAAGTCCAAACAACACAAATAAAGTGTTTTTGGGAACATGGGGATATGGAATAATCGAATTTAACAATAATGCTTTTACCAAAATTTATAATGAAGACAATACAGATAATGCCCTTCAAAATATTTCGAATTTAACACCACACGCATATGTTCGTATTGCAGGTATGGCTTTCGACAACAATAATAATTTATGGATAACAAATTCATCCGTTCAGAATCCTATTGCAGTAAGAAAAGCAAATGGTGATTGGCTTAATTATAATTTTCAAAATCAAATTAGTAATATCGTTATTGGTAATATTATTATTACACAGAATGATGATAAGTGGGTTGTTTTACCAAGGGGAAAAGGATTATTCGTGTTTAATACAAACAACACAATTGATAATTTTAGTGACGATAGATATAAAAAAATCAGCCTTTTAAATGATAAAGGGAAAGTAATTGCAAATGAAATTTATTCAATAGCTGAAGATTTAGACGGAGAAATATGGGTGGGAACAGATATGGGCGTTGTGGTTTTTTACAATCCGCAAAACATATTGTCAAATAATAGTTATTATGCTACACAACCAATAATTGAAGTAAATGGAAATGCTCAGTATTTATTGTCAACAGAAACCGTTTCTGCAATAGCAGTTGATGGCGCAAACCGTAAGTGGTTTGGAACACAAAACGGAGGTGTTTTTTTAGTTTCGGAAGATGGGGAAAAACAAATTCTTAATTTTAATGTTGATAATAGCCCTTTGCCGTCAAATAATATTACAAGCATTTCAATTAATCAAAATACAGGAGAAGTTTTTTTTGGCACAAGTTCGGGCATTGTTTCTTACAAAAGCACAGCTACTAAAGGAAATAAAGATTATAGCGGAGTATATGTTTACCCAAATCCTGTGAAACCAAACTATGATGGATTAATTACAATAAAGGGGCTTGTTGCCGATGTCAATGTCAAAATTACTGATATCTCAGGAAATCTTGTTTATGAAACAAATGCAAACGGAGGTGAAGCTGTTTGGAATGGCAGAAATTTTTCAGGAAACAAAGTCCATACCGGAGTATATATTGTTTTTTGTACTAACGAAGATGGCTCACAATCATTCATAACTAAATTGTTATTCGTTAATTAACCCGCTTTATTCATGCAAAAACGAAGTGAATTGCATGAATAAGCGATGGATAGTGGGAAGTAAAGCGGGAAACCCCGCATTAGAAGTACCCAAATTTGGGGTTTAAAAAACACCAAATTTGTTGGTAATTCTTAAGCGTAGAAAAATTATGAATTTTTCGGGTTAACAGACTGCTAAGTATTCAATCTGTAAAAAATAACAATTCAGTTTTTTATTGACTTGCAAACACAAACGAAAAAAATTACAACCCAAAAATAAATGCTTAATAAAACCCGAGGAATAATTTTGCATCAAATAAAGTATTCAGATTCAAGTAAAATTGTAAATGTGTATACTGAAAAATTTGGTAGGCAAGATTTTATAATCTCCGAATCTAGAAACAAAAAATCAAAAAGCAAACACAACGTTTTGCAGGCATTGTTTTTGGTCGAAATAGATGCTTATGTGAAAAACAGTCGTCAGTTACAGCGAATAAAGGAAATAAAAAACATATATCCGTTTAAGACAATTCCTTATAATATTACGAAAAGCACTATTGTTCAGTTTATTGCCGAAATATTATATAAATCATTGCATCATGACGATATAAACGAGAATTTGTTTAATTTTTTATTTCAATCAATTCAATTATTTGATGAAGAAATACAAGGTGTTGCAAATTTTCATCTGTTTTTGTTGGTTCATCTGACAAAATTTTTGGGGTTTTTCCCAAATGGACAATATTCCGAAGAATCAACTTTTTTCGATTTGCTCGAAGGACGTTTTGTTATGTTGCCACCAACACACAATAAATTTATTAATGCAGAAAACTGTTTTGTTTTCGACAAGATTTTAAATTTATCTTTTGATAAATTAAACCAAATTAAAATTTCAAAAAATATAAGAAGCCAACTTTTAGATAATATTATAGAATATTATCAACTTCATATTCTTTCTTTTAAAGAAATTAAATCATTGCAAGTTTTTAAATCTGTTTTTGAATAATAAATTACTTTATTTTGCGTACTGATATAATTGTTGAAAATTTTTATATTTTTGTCGACCTGAAATTAAAAAATAGTTTTTGAATTGAAATAATATAAAATGATATATCCAAACACATTGGCATCAAAATTACCAAATATAGAGACAACCATTTTTGCAGTTATGTCAAACTTGGCAGACGAACACAATGCAATTAATTTGTCAAGAGGTTTTCCTGATTTTAATTGTTCCCCAAAGCTTATCAAGCTTGTAAATAAATATATGAAAAAAGGCTTTAATCAATATTGCCCAATTGAGGGAATAATGCCATTGCGCGAAGCTATTTCGAGAAAAACAGAAGAATTGTATTCTGCAAAATATAATCCCGAAACAGAAATAACAATTACGAGTGGAGCAACAGAAGCCATAAATGCAGCAATAACAGCATTTGTGCAAGAAGACGATCAAGTTATTGTAATAGAGCCTGCTTACGACTGTTATGTTCCTGCAATTAAACTTGCTGGTGGTCAACCTATTTTTTCCCCACTTAAAGAACCCGATTATAAAATTGATTGGGAGGAACTGCAAAGTAATATTACGCCGAAAACAAAAATGATTATTCTTAATACTCCACAAAATCCTACAGGTGCAGTATTCAATGCAGGGGATATGGAGAAATTGAGTAGAATTATTGCAGGAACAAATATTATTATTCTTAGCGACGAAGTTTATGAGCATATTATTTTCGATAATTTGGAACATCAGAGTATCGCCAGATATCCTAAATTAGCCGAACGATCTATTATTATTTCTTCTTTTGGAAAAACGTTTCATGTTACCGGATGGAGATTAGGTTATTGCATTGCTCCTGAAAATATAATGAAGGAATTCCGAAAAGTACATCAGTTTTCAATGTATACTGTTAACACACCTATTCAGTATGCTATTGCTGAATTCTTGAAAGATAAAGATGAGTATCTCAAACTAGGAGAGTTCTTTCAACAAAAACGCGATGTTTTTATCAATGGATTAAAAGACACTAATTTTATAATTCGTCCTTCTCAAGGAACATATTTTCAATTACTAGATTACAGTAAAATATCTGACGAAAAAGATACTGTTTTTGCAGAGCGACTTACTAAAGAGTTAGGTGTTGCGTCAATACCCGTGTCTGTTTTTTATCACGATAAGATCGATAACAAGGTTTTGCGATTTTGTTTTGCTAAAAATAACGATACTCTTGAAAAAGCGGTTGAAAAATTACTTAAATTAAAATAAATAAAATAATTTTGTAAAAAATTGGCCCCGTAGTTCAATGGATAGAATAGAAGTTTCCTAAACTTTAGATATGAGTTCGATTCTCGTCGGGGCTACAAAAAACATTTCTAATATCGGGTATTTATATTTTACTCCGTAGTATTGTATAGGTATTATTTCAAAAATTAAATTTACCTCATATGAAAAAAATTATATCATTATTATTTGTTTGTGCTTTTGCATTAAATCTTGAAGCACAGGAAAAAGCAGACACAACAAACCCCGAAGGCTACAAATTCACTATGCTTAAGCAGATTAAAACAACGCCGGTTAAAAATCAATATCGCTCGGGAACATGTTGGAGCTTTGCCAGTATGAGTTTTATTGAAACAGAAATGCTTCGTGAGGGAAAAGATTCTGTTGATTTGTCAGAAATGTTTACTATTTATCATGTTTATTCAGACAAAGCCGTAAAAGATGTTCGCATGCACGGAGAGTTTAATTTCGGTGGCGGTGGCGGAGACAATGACGTTTTTGATGTAATTGAAAAATACGGAATCGTACCCGAAAGTGTTTATTCCGGTTTGAATTATGGCGAAGAAAATCATGTTCACGGAGAAATGGACGAAGTTTTGAAAGATTATGTAGCCGGAGTTATTAAAAACAAAAATAAAAAATTAACCCCTGTTTGGCATAAAGGCTTTGATGGAATATTAGATGCTTACCTGGGAAAAATCCCCGAAAAATTTACTTACAAAGGTAAAGAATATACTCCCAAAACATTTGCTGAAAAAGTTGTCGATATTAATACCGGCGATTATGTTTTTATTACTTCTTTTTCACACCATCCATTTTATAAACAATTTATTTTAGAAGTTGAAGACAATTGGTCTTACAGCAAAATTTATAATGTGCCACTTGATGATTTAATAAGAATTATGGATAACTCCATTAATAATGGTTATTCTGTTGTTTGGGGAGCCGATGTAAGCGAAAAAGGTTTTTCTTCTCGAAACGGTATAGCCGTTGTTCCCGAAAAAGATATTGCAAACATGTCTGACAGCGAACGCTCAAAATGGGAAAAATTATCAAAAAGAGAAAAAAACGCACAGCTATATAAATTTGATAAACCCGGAAAAGAAAAAGTAATTACACAAGAACTCAGACAAGAAGCTTTTGATAATTATGAAACAACAGATGATCATGGTATGCACATAACCGGAATCGCTAAAGACCAAAACGGAACAAAATATTATTATGTGAAAAATTCATGGGGTACTTCTTATAATGATTATAATGGATATTTTTATGCCTCAGAAGCTTTTGCCAGATATAAAACAATATCAATTGTTGTTAACAAAGACGCTTTACCAAAAGATATTGCCAAAAAATTAGGAATTAAAAAATAAAAAGTCAATCGTGTTATTAAATGTAACATTTTAAATTTTTATTCGTCTAATAGTTATTCTTTAACTATTAGTTATAATTAAAGAATTGTTTATTAACTTATTAATTTAAATTTAGATGAAAAAAATTATCTCATTATTGTTTGTTTGTGCTTTTACATTAAATCTTGTAGCACAAGAAAAAGCAGACACAACAAAGCCGGAAGGTTACAAATTCACAATGGAAAAGCAAGTAAAAACCACTTCTGTAAAAAATCAATATCGTTCAGGAACATGTTGGAGTTTTTCAAGCTTAGGTTTTATCGAATCTGAGATGATTCGTCTTGGAAGAGATTCTGCCGATTTATCTGAGATGTTTGCTGTTTATCACGTTTATTCAGATAAAGCAGTTAAAGATGTTCGTATGCACGGAGAATTTAATTTTGGTGGCGGCGGTGCTGTTAACGACCCTATTGATGTAATTGCAAAATACGGAATGGTTCCCGAAAGTGCTTATTCAGGTTTGAATTATGGCGAAGAAAATCATGTTCACGGAGAAATGGACGAAGTGTTGAAAGATTATGTAGCCGGAGTTATTAAAAACAAAAACAGAAAATTAACCCCAGTTTGGCATAAAGGTTTTGAAGCAATTTTGGATGCTTATCTTGGAAAAATTCCCGAAAAATTTACTTATAAAGGGAAAGAATACACACCAAAAACTTTTGCTGAAAAAGTAGTTGGTATCAATCCTGAAGATTATGTTTATATTACATCTTTTTCTCATCACCCATTTTATAAGCAATTTATTTTAGAGGTTCCTGACAACTGGTCATACAAAGAATTTTATAATCTTCCTCTTGACGATATGCAGAGGGTTATTGATAATGCAATAAACAATGGATATTCTGTTGGTTGGGCTTCTGACGTAAGCGAAAAAGGGTTTTCTTCTCGAAACGGTATAGCCGTTGTTCCCGAAAAAGATATTGCAAACATGTCTGACAGCGAACGCTCAAAATGGGAAAAATTATCAAAAAAAGAAAAAAATGCTCAATTATATAAATTTGATAAGCCGGGAAAAGAAAAAGTAATTACACAAGAACTTAGACAAGAAGCTTTTGATAATTATGAAACAACCGACGACCACGGTATGCAAATTGCAGGAATTGCCAAAGACCAAAACGGAACAAAATATTATTATGTGAAAAATTCTTGGGGTACTACATATAACGATTACAACGGATATTTTTATGCTTCAGAATCTTTCGTAAGATATAAAACAATGTCTATGGTTGTTCACAAAGATGCATTACCAAAAGACATTGCCAAAAAATTAGGAATTAAATAACAACCAAATATATGAATCTACTCCGAAAAGTGTTTTTCGTCATTGCGAACGGAGTGAAGCAATCTCAATATGGTGAATTACAAAGCTATAGATTGCTTCGTTCCTCGCAATGACGTGCTTTTTTTACTTTTCGGAGTAGATTCTATTATTTATTTTATTTGCTTAACTGCCGGGGTTTTCTATAACTTCGGCATTTTTTTTATTAGCAAAAAAAATATGGCACTAAAACCGTAGCTATAGTTCTTATATGATCGTCCGTCTTTCCGAACTTGTTTCGGAATCTTGCTGTGGCACGTATAAATAAACAAATAACAAATTGTTAATCAATGTTATACAGTAAATTAACCCGCTTTATTCATGCAAAAACGAAGTGAATTGCATGAATTAGCGATGGATAGTGGAAAGTAAAGCGGGGAACCCCGCATTAGAAGTACCCAAATTTGGGGTTTTAAAAACACCAAATT
>Ga0164318_10008243_pt1 | contig 10131 bp, 3 predicted proteins | sample GuaBasSedimGuay9_FD_113734 | JGI IMG/M metagenome (GOLD analysis project Ga0164318, IMG submission 113734) | Subseafloor sediment microbial communities from Guaymas Basin, Gulf of California, Mexico - Guay9, Core 4571-4, 0-3 cm | ecosystem: Environmental > Aquatic > Marine > Hydrothermal vents >...
GGAAGTGTGCTCGGCAATAATGACCTGGATCAAATATTAGTTGACCCTGAGGATGATGCAGTCTGGTATGTCACTTCTATTGAGAAGGGTCTGTATGTTACCTGGGATAGCGGCGCAACCTGGGTTCATGCTATTTCCGGAAAAGGACTTGATGCAGAGGGTCTGCATATTGATCCGGCTAATCCGGATATTGTTTATGCTGCAGTGTGGGATAAACTGTACAAATCAATCGACCGCGGTAAAAACTGGAGTGTTGTTTACACATGTCCAGAGTATATCCGTTCGGTACTGGTGAGCAGAGTTGACGGCAGTATTTATCTTGGCCCTCAGACAGAACAAAATTCATCCCCCGGAATTTACAAGTCAACTGACGGAGGACAGAATTTCAGCGTTATGCATTTTGGTGTTTCTACCCATTATTTAATCTGCTGGGATATTGTCGAAGATTCGGCAAATAATGTTATTTATGTCTCTACAGAACTTGCAGACCATCCTCAGCCGTACAATCCTCCTTTATTCAGATCTTCAAACGGCGGCAGTACCTGGGACAATATCGCTTTTATTGGCTGGCATGCACAGAAAATGGCAGTTGACAATGCAGACGGTTTTGTCTATTTCTTAAAGGAAGGCGGAGGTTTTTACAAATCATCAGATTCAGGAGATACCTGGAAACTGCTTAACGCACAGAGCATGATGTATTTTTTATTGGATCCCAATAATCCCAACCGGATTTTCGGATCTGATTATCAGGACTATGGTTCAAAATGTGCGTGGATGTCAGAAAACAGAGGCCGTGCATTCTCTTCATTGGGGCTTGAAGGATTAAAAGTAACGAGTATTAATATAAATAAAACAGGTACAAAATTGTACGCTTCTACATGGGGAGCCGGTTTGTGGACTGCTGATGTCCCTGAATATGTTTCGTTTAACGCTATAAGAGTGGCCAATACAAATGACAGCGGTTTGTGGTCTTTAAGGGAAGCAGTAAATCTTGCAAATAACGGAGTCGGGCCGGATACAATCAGGTTTGATATCCCGAAGAGTGATCCTGGTTATGACGCTTCCTCAGGAACGTGGACAATTGTAAGCGCTGAGGATCAGATAACAATCAGTGATGACAGCCTTTTTATTGACGGCGATTCACAGAAGGAAAATACCGGAGAAGATACAAATACAAGCGGGCCCGAAATAGTACTGACAGCGGCAACCAGTGATATTCAGGCCGGATTGTATATTACAAGTGCATACAACCATATTTCTCATCTTGTGGTTAACGGGATTACAGGCTCAGGAATAGCTGTTATGAATCAATCTGCTCATCATAATCTGATTGAAGGGTGTTATCTCGGTACTGACGGAACAGGTGAGACGAGCAAACCCAATCAGTTTGGAATTTACATCTACAATTCTGCTGATAATCAAATAGGTGCACAGGACAGCAGCAGCCGTAATATCATTTCCGGAAACTCAAACCACGGTGTTGTAATGTCAGGCCCGCAAAGCCAGTATAATCTTATAACAGGGAATTACATAGGGTTAACTCCTGCAGGAGAAAAGCGGGGCAACGGAAGTTACGGTGTGTTTATCGGAGGCAGCGCTTCTGATAATGCTGTTACGAAAAACGAAATTGCATATAACGCAATTGGTGTTACTGTCTGGGATTCAGGAAGCAGCAGGAACAAAATTTCACAAAACAGTATCTATGGGAATTTAAGTAATGGTATTCTTATTTATACAGGCGCAAACGGAGGCATGCAGCCGCCTGTGCTGAATGTAAATGGCAATGTTATAACAGGCGTTACTCAACCCGGAGCTGCTGTTGAACTGTTTTCCGATAAGGAATCGCAGGGAGAAAAGTATGAGGACACAGTAACTGCTGATGCAAACGGTGATTTTGAATGGAGCGCAAATGCGTATGGTCCCTTTGTAACAGCAACAGCAACTGATGCCTTGGGAAATACGTCTGCATTCTCAGCCCCTGTCAGTGCTCCCTCCGGCGGAGAGATAAAAATCATTATTGTAACAACTACAAGTGAAACAGGATCCGGATCAATAACAGAGGCTATGCACACGGCAAAAAACCTGTCCGGCTCAAAATGCATTAAATTCAATATTCCCAAATCCGATCAGGGATATGATGCAGGAACAGGAGTCTGGAAAATCAGAACAACTCAAAAACTGTATGTCAATACAGACAGTCTTTATATTGACGGCCGTTCTCAGAAAGCGTTTATTGGTGAGGACTGTAATCCCCACGGGCCGGAGATTATGTTCAGCGGAGAACTTATGAGCGGAATAAAAGATGATTGTTTCTTTGCAAGAGAAGTTAACAGGTTTAATGTGTATGATCTTATAATTTCCGGATATTCCGGAGGCATTAATATGACAAATGTCAATGGGGGCACTATCAGCGGCTGTTACATCGGGTCAGATCCGTCTGGTATGGATTCAATTGGCAATGTTTTCGCTGTATATCTTACCAAGAGTTCTGATATCACTGTAGGATTTTCAGATTCATCAGGAGGTAATCTCTGTTTTGGCAGCAGTCAGGCGGATATGTATATTGACTTTTGCAGCAACATTGATGTTACAGATAATATTTTTGGCTTAAACCGCGCGTTGGAACGCTCTTGCTCCTCATATCACGGCGCTGCAGTGGCCTGGCATTCGGAAAGAATAAATTTTAAAAATAATACTGTGGGAGGCAGTAATGTGGGCCTGAGCCTGTATCAGGATTCCCTGTCCTTTGTCACGAATAACCTCTTTAATGTGTCACAGTCCTGGGAAAAGATCGGGAATTTGAATACAGGAGTCTGGCTGACGAATGGATCCCACGATAATTCCGTGAAAGACAATAAAATCGGATTCTGCGAGTTGTATGGTATCGCGCTTCAGGAAGGAGCAGTGCGAAACAGACTGAGCAGAAATCTATTAACCGGTAACGATTTTACAGGAATATATTTAAGCTTAGGGACTAATAATAATATTTCTGCGCCTGTCATTACGGCAGCTCTTTCGGATAAAGTGGAAGGCCATGCGGGGCAGGGAAATGTTATTGAAATATTTAATGATAACGACGGTCAGGCAAAAGAGTATATCGGTAAAACAACTGCTGACAATGCAGGCAATTTCAGCCTTGCTCTGTCATTGGTTCCTGTTCTTTCCAATATCACTGCAACAGCTACTGATGCGGACAGTAATACTTCAGCCTTGTCTGCTCCAATGAAGATAAGCGAGACAGGTATTGAAGATCCTGCAAAAATATCGGAGTTAAGATACTATCTGAGGCAGAACTTCCCGAATCCGTTTAATCCTTCAACAACAATATCATTCGGCCTGGCACAGAGCGGACTTGTTGATATCCGGGTTTATAATCTTAGAGGTGAAGAGGTAGCAGAGCTTCTGCATAAAGTGATGCATGCAGGAACTTACAGGGTGGTTTTTGACGGTTCATCTCTTGCTACAGGAGTTTATCTGGTACGGCTCTGTGCGGGAAAATTTGAGAGTATTGAGAAAATTCTGCTGGTGCGGTGAAGCTGCAGGGGGAGTGGTCAGTTGGTTACGCTCTTTCGGAATGAGGGTTATTGGCTTGTCATGCCCATGAAAATGGGCATCCAGAGGTATGGTGTGAAGGTATATACAATTTGTGATTAAACCCCTCAGCCCCTGGATTCCCGCTTAAAACATGCGGAAAGCCCCCCCCGGAGCACCGCAGATGGCGTAAATTTCCTGATGCCGGCAAAATATATCCGTCATATACCTTTACACCTATACCTCTTTGTCTTTTTTTGTCTTATTCCTTTTTTACCTCAATTGATTTTGTAACAGAAAAATCACCTGCTGTGAGTTTGATATTGTAAGTGCCGGGCTTTACGAATTTGCTTTTATTTTTATCTGATTCTGCATCTGTTGTAATATCCCACACAGCATAGTTAATGCCTTTATCTCCTGTTGCCTTAAGTTTTTTAACTGTGTTTCCCGAATTGTCCTCAATTACAATGCTGCACTCAGTATTTGATTTAAGATAGTAGAATATTGATACAGGTTTTGGCTTTGCCCACCACCAGCCGGGAAGTTTTACAGGTTCAGTATCAAAAAGAACTGTTTCAGATGAGAGAACCGAATCATTTAGTGCCTGAATGTATCTTACATCCATAGCCCACATACCCCTGCCGTGAGTTGCAATTACCATAATATCGTCTCTCGGATGAATAATCAGGTCATGCACAAAAGTTACAGGCAGATTATCAGCAAGAGTATTCCATGACCTACCTTTGTTAATAGAAACGTACACACCCCAGTCTGTGCCAACATACAAAACATTGGGATTTTCAGGATCTTCTTTGATTACATTAACAGGTCCGGCAGGAATATTGGCTGAGATATCTTCCCATGTTCTGCCGTAATCTGTTGATTTCCACACATAGGGAGTAAACTCGTCGTCTCTTTTTCCGTTTTGAGTTACATAAACAGTAGATTCGTCATACTTAGAAGCAACAATTTCCGATACCCATTTGCCGCTGGGCAGACCCTTTGTTATCTCTTTCCATTGTTCTCCGGAATCTTTTGTGAGCCATACTCTGCCGTCATCAGTTCCCACATAAATGAGCCCGAACTTGAGAGGAGATTCCGAAATGCTGAAAATTGTCTGATACGGGATGTCTCCGGATTTTTTCGGATCATTGTATGTCATATCCATACTCAGACGTTCCCACTTGTCTCCTCTGTTAAGAGAGCGGTACAGGTACTGAGTTCCGAAATAAATTATCCGCGGATTATGAGGAGAAATAATGAACGGAGCAAGCCACTGGCCCCTTAATTTAGGCTGGCCTTTTTTAATTTCCGGATAGATATTTTTCCTGTTTCCTGTTTTCAGGTCAGATCTGGTTATGTGTCCGTAAAAGCCTGCAGAATAGACAATGTCAGGATCTGTCGGGTCAATTGCATGGCACGAGCCTTCTCCTCCGGGTACATTTTCCCACTTTGTTTCAGGTATTGAGTTTCTTCCATTTGAAAGATCTACAACACCTCTGTAACTTCCGTGATCCTGAACAGAGCCGTAAACATGGAATGGAGTATCCATGTCATATCCCACATTAAAAAACTGAACAACTGGGAAATTGTTGTAAAATGTTCTCCAGTTTTCTCCTCCGTCGTAGGATATTGCAAGACCGCCGTCATTTACATTTACAAGGTAGTCGGTATTTTCCGGATCGATCCATAGTCCGTGGTGATCCATGTGCATTCCGTTGAGAGTTCTGTAGGTTTTACCTCCGTCTTCAGATACATTAAGAAAAAGTCCCATAACGTAGATTTTGTTCTCATCTACAGGATCAACCTTTATCTGCCCGAAAACCCAGCCGTAGGTTCCGGAGAGGCCTTCCATGTATTTGTTGTATTCGCTTACTCTTGTCCATGATTCACCGCTGTCATTGCTTCTGAAAACAGTAGCGCCTCTTATAACTCCGCCTTTAGGACGTCCATATGAATCAGTCTCTCCTCCGTAAGATTCTCTTGCTATCTCATAATTGTCAATAAATGCATAAATTACATTTGGTTTTGCTGCACAGAGATCAATCCCTATCCTGCCCCTGTATTTTGCTTCAGGCAGACCTGTATTTATGGGGCGCCAGGTTTCGCCTCCGTCTGTTGTTTTATAAATTCCGCTTCCTGTGTAATCCTTCTCATTCCTCGGATCATTCCATTTTTTTCTGATTCTCTGCCATGTTGCAGCGTAAAGAATGTTTGGGTCAGAAGGATCCATAACAAGATCAGTTGCTCCTGTTCTCTCATTGATATAGAGTATCTTCTGCCAGGTTTTACCTCCGTCTGTTGTTTTATAAACACCTCTTTCCGGATTATTTGTCCACTCGTGTCCTGACGCAGCAATATAAACTATGTCAGGATTTTTCGGATGAATTATGATTCTTGCAATTGTAAGGGTATTTTCAAGTCCCATATGCTGCCAGGTTTTACCTCCGTCAAGAGATTTAAATACACCGGCTCCGCAGTTTGAACTTCGGAATATGTTCTGCTCTCCGGTTCCTGCCCAGATAATATTCTGATCTGAAGGAGCAATTGCAATATCTCCGAATGCTGCAGAAGGCTCATTCTCAAAAATCGGTTCCCAGGTTATTCCCTCATTTTCCGTTTTCCATAAACCACCTGATGCAGTTGCTGCATAAATGGTATAATATTTACCTTTGGGGCTGCAAACTGCAATGTCAGTCATTCGTCCGCTGATATTAGTAGGGCCAATAAACTGCCATGGAAGATGGCGGAACAGAGAATTTTTTTCCATTAGGTTTTGTTTTTGAAAAGCAATAATTCTTTGGGATGAGTTGATTATTTCCCCTCTATGTCTTTTCCCGGATAAAGCATTGCCGGAAAATGAAAAAACAATCAACAGGCATAAAAACAGAAAACTTTTTATTCTACTCATTTTGTTCCTCCTGTTTTCAGGTTTATTGGAAAATTAACAAACAAGGGATAGTTCAATAAACATGTAAATTTATTTTAAATTAAGATTTTATTCGGAAAAATCAAACATAGTTTTTATTTTGTAAATTGATATTTTTGTTGTTGAGTAAGTAAAAAGTGTTATTTTGAATGTTACCCAGAATTTTCGTATTGCAGAAGGCGTGAGTTTTAAATATATTAACAGAGTTTACCATCCATATTTTATAGATAATGATATATCCGGAGTGTCAACTAATATAAGCCTTAGGTACGGACATGTTTAATAGAGGCAGTAATTTACCTGTGTTGTTTATCTATCAGGGCTGTTGTCCCAATTTTCAGGAGACATTTATAAAGAAGATAGTAAGTGTTATGATTTTTATTTTTGCTTTTTCACTAAGTACACAGGGAAGAGACTTTGTTTAAGGGAAAGATAAAAAGCGGGTGGTCGGTTGATACGTTTACAGGTCTCTGTATGCTAATCTGTCATTTCAAATCTACAGCATGCGGAAGCGAAATATTTTATCTTGCAAAGCTTGAGGATTTTTCAGTTATTTACACTTTTTCGGGATGACACTCAAACACGTAATTCCATATTAGCAGAGATTTTAAATATACCTGAGAAATGTTTCAATTGTTTTGCTTTTAGGCCAGATACTTTTTCCCTCAATTCGAATTATTATATTTTCTTACTGAAAGAAAATCGGGGCGGAAAAGAAAAATAATGAGGCACAATAAAAAAACTTGACAATTAAGATTTAATATATTATTTTAACAAATATAATTTAATGAGTTTATAGCCATAATAGAATATTTGTGGCTGAATAGTAAAATCAGCACTGCATCCTAAGCACGGACATCTTGTAAAATAAGAAAGGGGGATATTATGTCCAAAACTTTCCGTGCTGGGATTATATTAATCTTTGCCTCAATTTTTCTTGTATTTGCCTCAACAACACCACCTTCCGGCTCAATTATTGAAAATCATGAAACTTCTGCATCAAGTTCTTACATTGGCACCTATTCAGGTAATCTTTTAAAACAGGCTCAGCAGTTTTATCTTGACCCAGAGGATGCACAACCGGTTACAGGAATTGGGATTCTTTTAAAGTCTACTGACAGAGGTTCACCTGTTGGTGATATTACTTTGTCAATTTATACAAATGCAAGTGGTAACGTACCAGGTGATAAGGTAAGTGGTACGGAGAAATCTTTTACACCGGAGCTTGGCACATGGAACTATATTTCTTTTGATCAAGGTGTTACTCTGAATACAGGGTCAGACAACAAATACTGGATTGTAGCGGAAACTCAGAATCAGTCCGGAGATAATGATGCATATTGCTGGTTAAGGTCAACATCAAATACCTACACAAGAGGGTACAGAAAGACATTTAATAAGGATGGTACAGCACAGTGGAGTGGTTCTCAAACAGGAGATTTTTCTTTCCGAATTTATGGGGATGCTTCTCTTTCGGTTCTGCTTTACAGTGCAGAAGCAAAAAGAGAAGAAAAAAGTATAATTATAAGATGGATTACTGAATCGGAAACAGATGTTGAGGGATTTAATATTTTACGGTCACAAACAGAAGATGGTGTGTACCATAAAATTAACACAAGGTTGATTTTGTCAAAAGGTACAAGTTCAGGCAGGCAGTTTTACACTTATGTTGACAGAAGCATATCAGACTTACAAACTTACTGGTACAGAATTGAAGAAGTGAGTGCAAATAAAGCAAGTGTATTATGTACAATTAAAGCTGATGTGGTTTCTTTTAATCAGGGAGTAAGCAGAATTACAGGAATTGTTCCCAATCCTTTTAACCCGATAGCTGAAATTCATTTTTCTGCAGGCAAGGATGTTGTTAATGGAGATTTATCACTAAAAATTTATAATTTATTGGGCCAGGTTATTAAAACAATTGGCTTTAGAACTGTGAAAAGGCCAGGTAAATACACTGTAAAATGGGACGGCAGGGACGATAAAGGGAGTGACGTCCCTGCAGGATTGTACTTGTGTAGTATTGTTGTAAACGGAGTTATTATCACATCAGAGAAAATGTATAAGGTTAAATAATTTTAAAAGAAAAACGGGATTTTTACGCAGAACACGAATACAGGGAACGATCGCAACCGTTCCCTGTATGAATATCAGCGATACAGAACAATTTTATAAATTATTGAAAATGAATATCAATAAAAGGGGGAGGGGGGAGTTTTATAGCAAATTAATCTGTAATCAGAAATCGATGTTCGGTTATGATCCACTAATTACACGAATTAACACAAATTAAAAAAATAATCTTTGGGGATTTATTTGGCCTTCAATATATTCGTGAGAATTTGTGTAACGGTGTCCGGCTTTTGACGGATTCGTGGATCAGCTAATCCCGCAGTGGCCGGACGCAGTTACTTGAATTAACACAAAGTTCAAAAAGTCAGATTTCCTGTTTCTGCTAATAATTCTATATAACGTTATGCATTTACTGTTTGTGAAATGAAAAATAAAAATATAATTATGTTGACAGTAGTTTATTAATAATGTCAGTTGCTGTAATTCCTTCTGCTTCTGCGTTAAAATTTATAACAATTCTGTGCCGTAAAACAGGTTTAGCCACAAGTTTTACGTCTTCAATGTCCGGAGTTACTCTTCCGTTTAAAGCAGCTACGACTTTTGCACCGAGAATCAGATACTGAGATGCTCTGGGGCCGGCTCCCCAGCTGATAAAATCATTTACAAATGAAGATGATTCATTTTTATCAGGCCTGGTTTTTCTGGCAAGATCAACTGCAAAATTAACTACATTGTCCGATACAGGTATTCTTCTTACAAGATGTTGAAGTTCCAGAATATCATTTTTTGTTATTATTTTATTTAAAAAAGGTTCAGTACCGGTTGTTGTTGAATTTACAATTTCAATTTCTTCTTCTTTTGAAGGATAGTTTATAAAAAGAGAAAACATAAACCTGTCAAGTTGTGCTTCTGGCAGGGGATATGTTCCTTCCTGTTCAATAGGATTTTGTGTTGCAAGCACAAAAAAAGGCTCATCCAGGGGAAAAGTCTGTCCTGCAATACTGATTTCGTGTTCCTGCATTGCCTGAAGAAGTGCTGCCTGTGTCTTGGGAGGAGTTCTGTTTATTTCATCAGCAAGAATAATGTTTGAAAAAACAGGCCCTTTAATAAACCTGAATACTTTCTTCCCTGTGGTTTTGTCCTCTTCCAGAATTTCAGTGCCTGTTATGTCAGAAGGCATTAAATCCGGAGTAAACTGAATCCTGCTGAATTTTAAATCCATAACTTTTGCAATTGAAGAAATAAGCAGAGTTTTTGCAAGCCCCGGAACGCCTATTAAAAGACAGTGCCCCTTAGACAGAAGAGAAATAATCAGGTTTCTGATAATGTTCTCCTGCCCCACAATTATTTTATTTACTTCATTTAAAATTTCAGAGTATCCGGTTTGAAGAGCTTCTAAAAGCTCAAGGTCTTTCTTGTTTACATTTTCAGACATCAGTTACCTCGATAAGTGTTATGAATGGATATAAATTAGTTTAAAATAACCATAAAGTCAATTAAAAATAATCAGGGTATCCCCCGAAAATTTAAGGGAATTTGAAGAGGGAAGTTTGTAAGCAAGGTTTATTTTTTGCAGGAATAAATTTATTTGTTCCTGA
>Ga0164318_10008244_pt1 | contig 10130 bp, 5 predicted proteins | sample GuaBasSedimGuay9_FD_113734 | JGI IMG/M metagenome (GOLD analysis project Ga0164318, IMG submission 113734) | Subseafloor sediment microbial communities from Guaymas Basin, Gulf of California, Mexico - Guay9, Core 4571-4, 0-3 cm | ecosystem: Environmental > Aquatic > Marine > Hydrothermal vents >...
GAGAAGAACGAAGAGGAGGCAGGTCTTATCAAGATTTATGAGTATAAGGTCGGTGGGACTGTAAATAAATTCGAAGAGAAGTTCTGAACGCGAAAAGTGTACGCGATGTTATGAGCCTTACCACCTTACTGATATAAAAATATTGCTCTGGCAACAGGCGGGGAAGAGATATCAACACATTTACATCCCATAACCACCAACATTAGCACCGTGACACCTGACAGTACGCGACTATATTTTGATGCTCTTGAAAGCGATTTGGAGCGCGCCGTCGAGATTGCATCAGAGGCACGTCTGCGCGGTAAAGACCCCGAGACATACCCTGAGATCCCGATGGCGAAAGACCTTGCAGATCGGGTCGAGAACCTGATCGGCATTCCGGTTGCTGACCGGATTCGTGAACTGGCTTATGATCTTAAGATGAGCAGGGAGGAGTCTGCGATGCAACTTGGTGCTGACCTCGCAGGGATGCGCATCCACACCTTCGAGAGCAGGGATGAGGCTGTGGAGATGGCGATACGGGCCGCTGTTGCGCTCCTGACCGAAGGGGTCGTTGCAGCGCCGATAGAAGGGATTGCTAAGATTACTATAGAAAAGAACGACGACGGCACCGAATTTATCCGTATCTTCTACGCAGGACCGATCAGGAGTGCTGGAGGTACTGCGCAGGCGCTATCTGTGCTGGTTGCCGACTATGTGCGGCGGGAGCTCGGGATCAACAGGTACATGCCGAGAACTGAAGAGATCGAGCGGTGTGTGGAAGAGATAACGAAGTATCGGACGGTCGCAAACCTGCAGTACACGCCAAGCGACGAGGAGGTTAGGTTGATCACGACAAACTGCCCGATCTGCATCGATGGAGAGCCGACCGAGGAAGAGGAGGTCGAAGGCTACCGGAATCTGGCACGGATCGAGACGAACCGCGTTCGCGGCGGGATGGCTCTCGTCATCGCAGAAGGCATGGCACTCAAGGCGCCAAAGATCCTGAAACATGTGGCGAAACTGCATCTCGATGGCTGGGATTTTCTAAACCGGCTCGTCACGAAAGGAACAAGTGACGACAGCGGCATTACGGTAATCGAACCGAAGAGCAAATATCTAAATGACCTTATTGCGGGAAGACCGGTCTTTTCACATCCATCGAGGCCCGGTGGTTTCCGGCTCAGGTACGGAAGGGCGAGAAACACCGGATTTGCTGCCGCGGGCATCTCTCCTGCGACGATGATCATAACCGATAGCTTTCTGGCCACCGGAACCCAGACGCGTGTCGAACGGCCTGGAAAGGCGGCAGGCATCTCTCCTGTAACCGGCATCGAGGGTCCAACCGTGCGCCTCTTTAGCGGGGATGTGGTGCGCATTGACGATGAAAATGGTGCGGTGCTGCTGCATGACCGGGTCGAGGAGATCCTCGATGTCGGTGAGATTCTCATCAATTACGGCGATTTCCTTGAGAACAACCATCCGCTGATGCCGCCATCATACTCGTTTGAGTGGTGGATATCAGAACTTAAAGAGCTGGCAGGCACTGAGACTGTGAGTGAAATGTCAGACGCCGATCTCAAGGATCCGGATCAGGAATTTGCGCTCGAACTCTGCGACCGCTATGGTGTACCGCTCCACCCTAAGTTCACATACCTCTGGCACGATATCTCAATTGGGGATTTCAGAACCCTATCCGCACATATCTCCTTGCACGGCAGGGTTGATGACCGGGTTCTTCTGATCCCATACGATTCGGGCGTGAAAAAGATTCTCGAGACGATCCTTCTCCCGCACAGGGTCGTGGATGGCGGGATAACGCCCGTTAAAAATTCTCCGTCCCTGGCGTCGGCGCCGGAGGCGTTAGCGATATCTGATCCACTTCCGCTGATGCGATGCGTCGGCACAGGGACTAGGGGTGACGGAAGGCAGGATTCCAAAGAACAAAACGTTCTTGATGCGATATTTAAGATAAGCGGCATCCGTGTCAGACCAAGGGCACCAACCAGGATCGGTGCGCGAATGGGGCGACCTGAAAAATCAGATAGACGGGAGATGAAGCCGGCGCCCCATGTTCTATTCCCTGTCGGGACTACCGGCGGGAAATCAAGGTTGCTTGCAAAGGCATCGAACTATACCCAATCGATGAACGCAGGAATCGGCGTGATCCCTGTCGAGATCGGGATGCGCAAATGTCCATCCTGCGGAAACGAGACCTACGAATATAGTTGCGGATGCGGGATGAGAACAGAGCCAGTACTCTTCTGCCCGCGGTGCAACATCCATGTTGAGAGCCGCACCTGTCCAAAATGCGGTCTGCAGACGACGTCTGCCCGGAAGATCGACCTCGATCTGAAGACGCGGTACGCATCAGCGTTCGCAAACCTAGGGGAGCGGGACAATCTTCCGAGTTTCAAGGGGGTTCAGGGCATGATATCGAAGGATAAAAGTCCGGAATCGCTTGAGAAAGGAATTCTCCGCGCAAAACACCGCGTATTCGTCTTCAAGGACGGCACTGTGAGGTACGACCTGACAGACCTGCCGCTCACACACTTCAACGCAGAGGAGATCGGGGTAGATCTCGATACGTTGAAGCGTATCGGATATGAATATGATATCAACGGACTTCCACTAACCGATAAGAGCCAGATACTGGACCTCCGTGTGCAGGATATTATATTATCAATCGATGCTGGCGAATATCTGCTCAGGGTCTCTCATTTCATCGATGACCTTCTCGTGAAGTACTACGGAGGCGTTGCATACTACAACGCCTCGAAGAGGAACGATCTCATCGGCAGACTGGTGATCGGGCTTGCCCCACACACCTCTGCTGGCGTACTCGGGCGGCTCATTGGGTTTACGAGGAGCTCGGTCGGGTATGCGCACCCGTTTTTTCATGCCGCGAAACGGAGGAACTGCCTCGCCCCTGACACCGATGTCCTGGTTCTGAATTCCAAAAAACCTGTTTTTGCGAGACTTAAGGACATTTACGATTCAGCAGAGTCTCCGAAGATTATCGATGATTTTGGCACGGTGCAGAAGTTGGTCAAAGGAGTCGAAACGTACGCGATGAACCCGGAAAGTGGCAGATTCGAGGTAAAGAAGGTAAAATCAGTCATTAAAACTCCTGCACCCTCCAATCTGGTGCGAATAACGTCAAAGTCCGGGCGGGCATTCGTTGCCTCGCCAGAGCACAGGATGATGGTGCATTCGGAAGGGGGGTATGAGTTTAAGAAGATACTGGAACTCTCCGAGAGCGACAGACTCCTTCTGCCGAAGAGAATCGATATCGCCGAACACGATTCCGAAGAGATAGACCTGCTCATGGAATTTTTGAGGATCGGCGGATCATCAGGGGATATCATGGTCAGGGAAGTCAGATCATGTACTGAAAAGTGTATAGGCGATCTCGGAGGGTTGAAATCCGCCGCTCAACAGGTGGGTATGGGCAAAAAAATACTCTCCAACTATCTCTACCGCGATAGCATTCCACTGTACACTCTGAAATCGCTGCTCGATTTATCGGGGAACGGCTGGGATATGATCGAAGGGTGCAAACTCGGTGTCAAGCGAGATCACACGACAGTTCCACGAATAATCAGAATAGACGAGAGTTTTATGCGATTGATTGGATATTATCTTGCAGAGGGGTATGCGAGATTCAGAGATAGGAGCTTCTACCAGATCGGTCTTTCATCGATGGAAGATGATATCTTGAAAGATATGGAGCAGTGTATCACAGATGTCTTCGGAATTGTTCCCGGACGATCGGATCATGTCCTGACCATATCCAGCAGACTGGTATATCGCCTGTTCGCAGAGATTCTTGGAACCGGAAAGGGTGCAAGGGACAAGCGAATCCCCTCTGGATTTGCCAGTCTGCCTCTAAATAAGATCAAGCACCTTCTGAGTGCGTATTTTGCTGGAAACGGCTCTGTAGAGAAGGATCGGCTCCATGTCACCTGTTCCTCAGTCAGCAGAAGACTTCTGCAGGACATCGGACTGCAACTGCTCAGATTCGGCATCTCCTACCGGCTGAAACATGAGAGGAGACCTGCCGGCGGGGCTGCGAAGGAATTTTACGATAAGTTGGGAGAGTCCCCTCTTTTTGATCTGTATTACATCTCGATACGGTCATCTTATGCTCGGATATTTGCTGAGGAGATCGGGTTTGCATCGGTACGAAAAGAGGCAGCCTTAAACTCGGTTCTCTCGAAAGAAAGAACGCAGCGGTCTACCGTAGCCGGTGATGCGATCCTCGATGAGATAGAGACGATAGAACCCGACCGAGCGGAGACGGATTACCTGTACGACATAGAGGTTGAGGATCATCACAATTTCCTGATCAACGATTTTATGGTATCTGCGAACTGTGACGGCGACGAAGACTGCGTCATGCTGCTCATGGACGGATTACTCAATTTTTCGAGGTCGTATCTGCCTGCAAGGCGTGGCGGCTGGATGGATGCCCCGCTCGTACTCACAACACGGATCGATCCAAAGGAGATCGACAAGGAGGCGCACAACATCGATATCATGGAACAGTATCCACTTCGATTCTATGAATTGGCAAGCGATTTCGCAAACCCGAAGGATGTCGAGGATCTGATGGACACGGTGTCAAAGCATCTCGGGACCGAGGCGCAGTATATGAGTAGGTTCACGCACCCGACATCGAATATCGCAGCGGGACCTCTGAACAGCGCATACAAGACACTCGGATCGATGGTCGAGAAGATGGATGCACAATTAGCGCTTGCCCGAAAGACGAGAGCGGTCGATGCCGATGATGTTGCCGAGCGAGTGATCAACTCACATTTCCTGCCTGACATGATCGGAAACCTCCGTGCATTCTCCCGGCAGAAGGTTAGGTGCGTGAAGTGTGGCGCGAAGTTTAGGAGACCGCTCTTAAGCGACACCTGCCCGAAATGTCACGGTAGGGTCATACTGACAGTCACAGAGGGTTCTGTCAAGAAGTATCTCGATACATCCACGCGTGTGGCAACGGAATATGAGGTGTCTGAGTATACGCGGCAGCGGATCGAGCTGATCGGTCTTGAGATCAAGTCGCTTTTTGAGAGTGATAAGTCAAAACAGATGGGGCTGCTTGATTTTATGTGATGCAAGTGTTTCGTTGGGTGCGCACTTCTCTTCAGTTGGGACTCGAAAAACCGAGGGCTTTCAATTCGTATGGGACATTGGTCCTGATTCGTGCGTTTTTTTAGATATTCGAAGCTTGAAGTTGCAGAAACGTCACTAAACCCCGCAATAGAATTGCGGGGCATCGTGTGGATGCTCAGTAATTATATTGCTATCGTTTTTTCAGAATTTGCATTTTCAATGAGGCGCAGTTTCTCATCCTCTCACCTTATTTGTTCAGTTGTTCCTCTTGGCACCTAATCATAAAATTGAAAACATACTCAACCGCAGATAAACGCTGATGAACACAGATTTGTTGATCAGTCATCTGCGGCTATTCAGAAGCCATGAAATTTAAGACGCTACCGAAAAATCGGCAGCGCCGTCCCCGCGATTGCTTACCTAAAACACCCTGTCAAGGATTTTCGTCACTTGGTCTTTGTTCTGTAGGCTGGTTGTAGCCGCTACTACTTCTCCGCTCTTGAAATACACCGTGAATGGCAATCCCATGAATGATGCGCATTCAGGCAAATTTCTTATAAAATTTGCTGCACGGGTGTCGAAATCCTGGTCGCAGAGTAGGACATGCGGATATCCCTTTTCCAGCTCTTCCATAATACCATAAACAGGGATACACATCGGCCCCATTCTCCCACAGCAAATCATAACATTTTCATTGTTTTCTATAGCTTCCTTAACCTCTTGTTCCGTTTCCAGATGTTTCAGATTTGTGTTTAGCATCTTATTTCCTCCTTTTTAATATATCCGACTTGTTGCAATACGTCATCCACATTCGGGTTGGCTACGCCAGTATCGGCACTTCGTATATGGCATCCGCACCAAAACCATACATGATCGCAGAGAGATTTCCACCTCCACTTTACATCGCCCCGCCCATCATCGCGAGAGTTCCCGAAAAACCCGGTCTCCAACCTCATGAACATCCCCACTCACTCAGCCGCTGGCCCTGTTTTGGAGTCGGCAATCTCTCTTAACCGCGCAACCAAAATCTTCTCCGGCTTCTCCGCAGGTGCCGGAGGTGTATCATACGGCAACTTTGCAAGCGCACGGGCAAGCGCGGGAAGCACCTCATACTCTTTCTTGATCGAGTAAAAACCGGGACGTGCCCCGCCGCCGCGGTCTGCGCGACATCTTCTCGGATCTCCCGGAATAAAACCACGTTCTTTGATAAACGCTCCCGGATCGATTTTCCGGATGGTTTTGGTAAGCGCGTTGACCATCGCCTCCTCTCCGTGCACCATCATGCCGTAACATGTCTCCTTGATCGTGACATCTGCATGGAGTTCGTAGATCAAGAGATGCATCTCGCTTGGCAGTTCCGACGAGAGCACAACCAGTCTGGTAATCTTTCCCATCTTCACACCTCTGTTACGTAAACGGTATTCTCGTCCCCGATATCCTGCAGTTTATCGAGATCGATGACTCGTCCGATGATGTTTGTGTACGCGAATTTCTCACCCGATGGTCCGTATCTCGAATCGTCTGTGAGTTTCACGCCGACCGTCTGCGCATACTTCGCAGCCTGACTTGTAACGCCAATCTCACCGGCTGGTACAGTCTCTTCGGGTACGTTCTCGGGCATGATCTCTTTCTTCACCTCGGGCATCCTGAATAGCCGGGTAGCCTCATACACTGCAAAGACCGGAAGCGCACCGATCGGTGATTTGAGAAGTCCGAGAGCGTGGCGGAAGAACTCGATCGTCTTTGGTGCGAGATCGTCGTATAATTCAATTCTTATGAGATTCTTCTGAGAAACCCCCTGCCCAGTAACCTCACAGGCTCCCACGATCTCCATCGTGGTCTCGGGAGTCTGCTGCACGATCACGTCGGAATCGGCAGTCTCTCCATCGCGACGCATGGTTATGCCGCGTTCTCTTATCTCCGCCTCTGCCGCTTCGAATGTCTTGCCAAGCAGCATGATACGCTCGGGATTGATATGGAACGCGATTGCCTGATCCGCATCCACGAGCTGGATCAGTTCCATGCCACTGGTCACCGTACCGACCACAGAGTGGCTCGGGGCTGAGGTCTTGTCAAGTTTCGATATGTACACACGCCCGAGTCCGGCACCGTTCGACCTGACTGTTATTATACCGGCGCTTCTTGGTTCTTTCTGCTCGAACGGGCATTCTTCGCCTTGCAGTGATTCTGTGGATGCAAACGCGTGCGAGACGGTGCTGAATGCCAGTACACCATCCTTTACCGCTGCTAAGAAATGTTCTGCGCCGTAAGGGGCATCTGGCGAGAGTTCAACCGCGGCATAAGTGAATATACGCATCCCTGGCTTGATTTCGGTCGAGAGGTCTGCCGTCACGATCTTGTCGACGATCGTCTCCCACCGCTCGACAGGGGCGATGCCCGTTATCGAGTCGCCTGTATCGAGAGAGTCAATCACACCCCTCCCACTAACGATTCTTCCGAAAACGCCGCCATCCATCGGTGCTCCATGTGCAGCGGTGTGCAGTTGTTTCGATATGACCATGTAAGTATGGTCGGCAGCATAGCCGCCTGTGCCAAAGAGCACATCCCACCGCACATATTCGTGGTCCCGGTGGGATGGGGTGATACTTGTCTTAAACGGCCCAAATGCGAGCGCATCTCTTCCAGCCCACCTGACGCCGGAATTCGCGATCTCCGATTCCGCAGCCCGCCAGACGTCCTGATGTGCTGACAGTTCGATCCCGATATCGCCTTTCGTCGTACTGATCAGGTACTCGGCAGTCGCTTTTTTCGACTCCTCAGTCCCCTTGATAATGGCTATGGTCGTACCTCTATAAGGCGACTCTGCATGTTTAAGCACGTCCGCAAGCGTGGAGCCATCGGACACGGTGAGCGGCTTAGTATCGAGTTCGATAGTGATCATGACTTGTACATTTCCTCGCGTTCGCCTTCATCGAGTTTGGCAATCACGGTATCCACATCACCGATCTCGATGACCTTACCATCTCGCATCAGCGCTGCACGATCGCAGACATCCACGACAAAGTCCATGTCGTGCGACACGATTATGAATGTCTCTCCGAGTTCCTCTCTTGCCTCAAGGATTGATTTTGTAACATCGACTCTGGTCACGGGATCCATCGTCCCGGTTGGCTCGTCGAGGATGATGATTCTCGGCTCCTTGATGAGTACCTGCGCCATCGCAACGCGGTGTGCCTCCCCGACACTCAGTTCGTCAGGCATCTTCTCAAGAACCTCGCGCGCCCTATCTTCAGTGAATCCCGCCGTCTTCAGGACGAGTATGGACTTTCGTTCTCCCAGTTCCCCGGGCAGTTCCAGTCCTATCGATTCGGTCAGGTTATCAAGCACATTCCTGTGCGGGTAGAGCGAATATTCCTGGTGCAGGAGTCCGATGTGTTTGACTGCCCGCCCGGCACGTTCAGCACCTCGGTCGGTCAGATCGATCCAGTCATCCCCGATCCGGACCTCAACATCACCTGCTGTTGCATTCACAGAGCCGTTTAAGATCTTTGACGCAGTGGTCTTGCCTGCACCGCTGACACCAACGAGACCGAATATCTCGCCTTCAGACACCTCAAACGAGATGTTGTCCACGGCACGCACGACACCACGGTCGACCGAGATGTAGGTCTTCTTCAGGTCATGGACCTTGATGATCGGCTCTCCGATCTCTGCTGTGTATGATCCGACCGTGCCAACTGTGCTCATGAACCGTTCGACGACCTTTTTCGGATCGCCCTGTTCGACGATCTCGCCGTCTTCGAGCAGTATTGCCCGGTCAGCCAATTCTTCAATGACACCAGACCAGTGCGAGGTGATCGCAAGCGTCATGCCGTAATCCTCCTTCGCAGCAATGATGCTCTCGTGCACGGCTTCGGCAGTCCTCCTGTCGAGCGTTCCTGTCGGCTCATCTGCAAGGAGCACCATCGGCTCCTTGGCAAGCTGCCGTGCAAGCACGACGCGCTGCTTCTCACCACCGCTTAATTCTCTTGCAACATGCATCATCCGGTGCGACAGATTCACCTGATCGATCAGGTCAGCCGCCCTATCGACAGCCTCTGTTGCCGGGTAATTGATCTCGATGAGCGCGTTGATCACATTCGTGATCACCCGTTCATCCCCGTAGAGCGCGAAGGTGCGCTGGAGCATGATTGCAATTCGGGTCGCAATGCTACGCCGAAGCGGGCTATACTTGTCGAGCGATACGAAATCAGCATCCATCGGCGTTAATTCGGTACCACATTTCGGACATGGCGTTCCAACCTTGCTCGGTGGTTCGGCATGAGCGCAGTTCTCGCAGTATGCGATGTGGTAGATAACCTCTCCAGAACTGGTTTCGTGTTCCTTGATTCCTCTTAAGAGGTGCATCAGCACAGTCTTTCCTGCACCACTGCGTCCAAGAATCCCAATACACTCTCCTTCCTCTATTGTCAGGTTGATATCTTTCAGAACCTTCTTGCCCTTGAATTCCATGCTCAGGTTCTTAATGTCGATCAGGGCTGTCATTTATACCTCCTATCTTCAAGCACTGTAGATGATCTTGATTGGATTTACATATACCTATCAACCTACATCAATTGTACTATATTAATCTTTCACACACCGGGAGTAATATGGCTTTCGCATGGCAACCGACCTCTCGAGCAACACGTGCATCTCATTTTCGGATGCGCCCACTATGCTTATAAGATTGTCATTACTGAGCAGACAACCTTTTAATTTTCCATCAGAGGTCACACGCAGGCGGTTACAGTTAGCACAGAACAGGGAGTTGTCGATCGGTCGCACGAGCTCAACCTCTGCGCCATCGACCATATATTTCCTGCGGCGGTGCATCTGTCTGGTGATGATCTCGGATGCGCGTGCGCGTAGTGTGTCTTCGACCGCGCCCATATCAGCAGCCTCACATATCCCTGTGAAATCCATCAGTTCGATGATCTGGAGTATAACGTCCCGGTTCGACCGTGTGAAATCGATCAGATCCTCGATCTCGTCGTCGTTTATCCCACCCAGTAGCACCATATTTA
>Ga0164318_10008245_pt1 | contig 10130 bp, 11 predicted proteins | sample GuaBasSedimGuay9_FD_113734 | JGI IMG/M metagenome (GOLD analysis project Ga0164318, IMG submission 113734) | Subseafloor sediment microbial communities from Guaymas Basin, Gulf of California, Mexico - Guay9, Core 4571-4, 0-3 cm | ecosystem: Environmental > Aquatic > Marine > Hydrothermal vents...
GGACGTTGTTGCCATCCTATTCCTGGCGATCCGATACAAGGCTATGTCAGTGCAGGTCGAGGTATTATTGTTCATCAAACTGATTGTAACAATACCCAGAATTTGCGGGATCAACATGATAAATGGATTGATGTAGCATGGGCACCTGATGTAGCTAGTGATTTCTCTGTAGATATTATGATACATGTGAAAAATCAACGAGGGGTATTGGCTACTATTGCTATAGCTGTGTCAGAAACAGATTCAAATATTGATAATGTGGTTGTAGATGAACGTGATGGTGGTTATTCAGATCTACGGTTAACAATTGAAGTATTAAACCGACAGCACCTTGCCAAGGTGATTAGACGTTTACGACGTATAGAGATGGTCGAGCGTATTACTCGACTCAAATAAAAATATAAACAAAGTTAATAGCTGTAGGAATACGGCAAAATGGAGAATGTTATGGTTCGTGAAATTATTCATACATCAAATGCACCAGAGGCAATTGGTACTTATTCACAAGCAGTAAAAGTGGGAGATGTTGTCTATATGTCGGGACAAATTCCTTTAGTACCCGAGACGATGACAGTAGTTAATGGCGACTTTTCCGCTCAGGTTCATCAGGTGTTTGATAATTTATCAGCAGTTGCTGAAGCTGCCGGTGGTAGTTTGCAAGATATTGTTAAATTGAATATTTTCTTAACAGACTTGAGCTATTTCGGAACAGTTAACGAAATTATGGCTGAATATTTTCAACAGCCATATCCTGCCCGTGCTGCTATTGGTGTATCTTCTTTACCAAAAGAAGTGCCGGTTGAAATGGATGCTGTGATGCATTTGGGTGCATAGGTCTCACAAAAAAGTAATTAATGGTCTGTAATGGATAAAAACACCTTATCTCAGCCTGTTACTGAATTAAAAGGTGTTGGTAATAAAGTTGCTGAACGCCTACAAAAACTAGGTATTTGGCAGGTTCAGGACTTATTGTTCCATTTGCCATTACGTTATCAAGATCGCACACGATTGTTGCCATTAGGTAGCTTACGATCTCATCAAGAAGGTCTTGTTGAAGGTTCAGTTAAACTTAGTCAAGTAAAGTTTGGTCGTCGTCGGTCCTTACTCTGTCATATCGAAGATGGCACGGGTTCTTTGGTATTACGCTTTTTTCATTTTTCCAAGGTACAGCAACAACAATTAAAACAGGGTGCACTTGTGCGTTGTTTTGGTGAAGTGCGAACGGGGCCATCATCTCTGGAAATGGTACATCCCGAGTATCAGATCATTGCAGACGATAAAATTGTGCCAGTAGATAGAGACCTAACACCTATTTATCCCACAACTGAAGGTGTCCATCAAATTGGTTTTCGCAAATTAATTAAACAAGCATTAACTTTTCTTAATGATGACCAGATGTTGCCCGAGTTATTGCCACAAGCTGCACGTTTGCATGATGTTGCTGATTTTTCATTAGTAGAAGCATTGCTGTTTGTTCATCAGCCTCCACCTGATGTAGATGTTGAACTGCTAATGGAAAGACGACATCCCACGCAACGACGTTTAGCTTATGAAGAGTTATTAGCACAACATCTTGGGATGCGACGTGTGCGATCTCAGGCTCAGCAACATAAAGCACCGATATTAAAAGGTGATGGCAAACATCGCCAAGCATTATTAGAACAGTTGCCTTTCCCATTAACAGGCGCCCAACAACGGGTGGTTAATGAAATTTTGGTAGACATGGAACAGGATATTCCTATGCAACGCTTAGTTCAGGGTGATGTTGGTTCAGGCAAAACGGTAGTTGCAGCATTAGCAGTGTTGGAAGCGGTATCTGCAGGCTTTCAGGCTGTGATGATGGCACCAACAGAATTATTAGCAGAACAACATTTACAAACCTTTAAAACATGGTTGGAACCACTGGGAATTCCTCTTGGTTGGTGTGCAGGTAAACAAACAGCAGCACAACGAAAACAGGTTGTTGAACAATTAAAAGAGGGTCATATTCGTGTTGCAATAGGCACTCATGCCTTATTTCAGGATGAAGTAGTCTTTAACAATCTAGGCTTGGTCGTAATTGATGAGCAACATCGATTTGGTGTTCATCAACGTTTGGCTTTGCGAGACAAAGGAAGACATGCGGATAGTTTTCCTCATCAATTGGTTATGACGGCAACTCCAATACCACGAACTTTAGCTATGACAGCCTATGCAGACTTGAATGTATCAGTAATTGATGAACTGCCACCAGGACGGAGTCCAGTCACAACAGTGGTTATTCCTGATGCCCGTCGTGGAGAGATTGTTAAACGGGTACATATTGCCTGCCAGGAAAATCGTCAAGTGTATTGGGTGTGTACCTTGATTGAAGAATCTGAACATTTACAATGTCAGGCTGCTGAAGATGCTGCTACTGATTTACAGCAAGCATTACCGGATTTACGGATAGCATTGGTACATGGTCGCATGAAGGCAGCAGAAAAAGAGCTGGTGATGCAGGCATTTAAGGCCGGTGATGTTGATTTACTGGTTGCAACAACAGTTATTGAAGTAGGGGTAGACATTCCTAATGCCAGTTTGATGGTAATAGAAAATGCCGAACGACTAGGCTTGGCACAGTTACATCAATTACGAGGTCGAGTGGGACGAGGCAGCGTACAAAGTCATTGTGTATTAATGTATCACGCACCCTTGTCTAAAAATGGTCAAGCACGATTGAGTTGTCTACGAGATACTAACGATGGTTTTATGATTGCACAACGTGATTTAGAATTACGTGGACCCGGTGAATTATTAGGAACAAGGCAGACTGGACTGCCACAATTCAGAGTGGCTGATGTAATGCAAGATCAGGATTTGATCAATGTGATGTCTCAGGCAGCAGATCAGTTTTTGGTAGTAACACCTGAAAATAATGATGATTTAATAGCAAGATGGTTTGGACATAAGGTTGATTTTGGACATGTATAACAGGACTCGTTGGTACCAACCACAAAAACGGTTAATGCCGGCTGAATTAGCTTCATGGTTGACGGACACCGGTTCTCTCACCCGACGTTTACAAACCCATAATCAGTATGATTTTTCGGTGCAGCTATTAGGTAACCACTGGATCAAACCTTTGACAGATGAATGTCAGAGTATGAGTATTCCCTTTGCAGAGTTGGCTTATCAACGTGAAGTACGCTTAATGGATGGTAACCTAGCCAATGTTTATGCACGAACAATAGTGCCACGAACGACATTCATGGCGATGCAACACCGTTTCAATAATTTGGGCACTAAACCTTTGGGAGATCTATTATTTACAGATCCCTCTGTAGAGCGAGGCTCAATTGAAATTGCCTGTATAAAGCCTGGACAATGGTTATACGAAATGGCTGTTCTTGAAGAAAGCTATCGTCCCGAAGAGTTATGGGGACGACGCTCACACTTTTATTTGAGCGGCAAGATTTTGCTGATTAATGAGATATTTTTGCCGACTTTAGACTGGAGTTAATAGTGGATACATTACAAGATAAAGTTTGGCCATATATACAGTTAATGCGTTTGGATAAGCCGATTGGTATTTTATTACTATTGTGGCCAACATTATCAGCATTATGGATTGCTGCAGATGGTTTTCCTGATTTCACTGTATTAGTTGTATTTGTATGGGGCGTTATTATTATGCGCTCAGCAGGTTGCGTGATTAATGACTATGCAGATAGAGAGATTGATGGCCAGATTCTTAGGACGATAAATAGGCCATTGGCTTCTGGTGCATTGGAACCAAAGCAGGCATTAATGTTATTTGCCGGTTTGGGAGTTTTGGCATTTTTGCTGGTGCTGCTTCTTAATGCATTGACTATTTGGATGTCTTTGGTTGGCTTATTTCTCGCTGCGACTTATCCTTTTATGAAGCGTTATACCTATTTGCCACAGGTTTATTTAGGGGCTGCATTTGGCTGGGCTATTCCTATGGCTTTTGCAGCTCAAACCAATACCGTGCCAGTAATTGCATGGTTATTATTTTTGGCGAATATTTTATGGGCAACGGCTTACGATACCTTCTATGCCATGGCAGATCGTGAAGACGATTTGCTTGCTGGGGTAAAATCTACAGCAATTTTATTTGGCGATGATGACAAAGTAATTGTTGGCATATTACAACTAAGTTTTCTGATGGTGATGCTCTTAGTTGGAAGTCAATTAGAGATGAGCTTTATTTATTATCTAGGAGTCCTTGTTGCACTCGGTTTATCTTTATATCAGCAAAAATTAGTGACTGACCGTGAGCCGGCACAGTGCTTGCAGGCATTTCTTAATAATAATTGGGTAGGAGCCGTACTGTTCATAGGAATTGCGGCTCACTATGGTTTAGCTTGAGCTTTTTAGAACGATGAGGCCGAAAGTGAGTGAAGATTTATATACACGAAAGATGCGGGAAGAATATGACACAATCTTCCGGCAGTGTGTGAGTTTAAATACTGAATTACATAAGTTGGTACCACTGGCAAAACAGATGCATTTATTATCATCAAATGCAGTCAGTTCTGCTGCACGAGCAGGTAGTGAAGGGGACGCCTTTCGGGTTTTAACGCAAGATATTCAATTGCTTGGAGATGATGTTGCGATCTGTATTGATGATACGCAACAGATTATTGGTGAAATTGTGCTGTTGGCATCTAATTTGGCAAGATTATTTTCGAGTTTTGTCACCTATGGTGAGTTATTGGGCCATATAGAAAAATATGACGGTGGTAAGACTTCGCCAAGATTCTTTGAATTTGGGAAGAATGTAATTGCAGATGATTTACGTGAAAACAATACTAGATTGAGCCGTTCTATTGGCGTGTTGATTAATTTGTTATCACCGGTGGCGATGTTAGCCAAAAAAGGTCAATACTTAGCTGTTTGTTCATCCGTTGAGGCCGCAAATTCAGGTGAATATGGCGTAAGTTTTGAAGCCGTAGCCTCAATGTTGAGAGAACTCATCCGTCAACTGAGTGAACAGTCTGCACGACAAAGAGCTTTATTACGTGATTTATCTGAATCTATGGAGAAACAACAAAATACTATGAGGAATTTGTTATATGCGCGTTGAAGATCTTTATAAAAAGAATGCTCATAGCTGGATGGTAATGGGGAGAGACCCAGATCGACGGGAAGAAGTTATTGATACAAATCAGTATCTGATACAAAATAATGGTCGTGGTTTATTACTAGATCCAGGTGGTGTTGAAAATTTTGCAGTTGTTGCAGCGGAGTTTTCAAAACATTTCGATTTGGCGAATGTTGAGGCTATCTTTGCATCTCACCAAGATCCTGATGTAATTTCATCTTTGTCATTTTGGATTCAGGCTAATCCAAAATTAATAGTCTATGTTCCAAAAATATGGGTGAGTTTTATTAGTCATTTTGGAGTGAGTGCAGAAAATATGCGTCCAATACCCGATGAAGGTGGCGTGATCACTTTGGGTGGACACGATTTAGAAGTTATTCCACAGCATTACTTACATTCATCAGGGTGTTTATCACTTTACGATCCAGAAGCAAAAATCTTTTTTTCGGGTGATATTGGTGCCGCATTGTTACCTGATGACTACACTGACTTGTTTGTTACCGATTTTGATGAGCATACGCAATATATGGAATATTTCCATCGCCGTTGGATGCCCTCAAATTCAGCAAAAATGCGCTGGATTGCAGAAGTACGTAAACGTGATGTTGAAATGTTATGTCCACAGCATGGTGCAATCTTTAAAGGAGATGATGTTGGTCGGTTCCTTTCCTGGTTTGAGAACCTAAACGTGGGCACGGGTTGGAGTGAGGTGAGATAAACTCTATTTATTAGAATGTTTTTATGAGAATATAAATTCATGAAATATATAATCAAAGGATTGATTCTAATTGGCCTGCTTATGCAGGCCAATTTTTTAGTGGCAGATATTTTCCGCAGTCAAGATGATAGTGGTAATGTTAGTTTCTCAGATATTCAATCTAAAAATTCAACAGTTGTTCCTCCTGCTGTCGGTAGTTATCGATATAAACATGCAGTAGCCAAGGTCTATGATGGCGATACTATTGTTCTAAAAAATGGTGAACGAGTCCGTCTGTTAGGAATAAATACACCTGAGATTGAGAGTCGTCACCGGCAAGGTGAAGCTGGTGGACAGTTGGCTAAAAAATGGTTGCAAGACAAACTGCAGCAAGGTCAGGTGTTTCTTGAATACGATCAACAACAACGTGACAAATATCAGCGATTATTAGCTCATTTGTTTTTACCCAGTGGTGAACATCTCAATGAATCAATTATTCACTCTGGTTTGGCAACATTAACTATTATCCCACCTAATCTGCGATATAGTGACGAGTTAACAAAAGCTGAAATTGATGCCCAATATGATGGGCGAGGTATTTGGTCGATGACTGAATATCAACCACTTTCAATCACAAGCCTGTCGAAGGAAAAGGGGTCATCAGGTTGGCAGCGATTTCTGGCCACGCCCATAGAAATAAAATACAGTCGAAAGTATGTGCGTTTGATCTTGAATAAAAATGTTGATATACGAATACCAAAAGACAATCTGGATTTATTTCCCGAGTTGACGGAGTATTTGGGGCGATCATTGGAAATAAGGGGTTGGGCATCGCATACTAAAAGCCATTTTTCTATTTTAGTTCGACATCCAAGTGCAATTATTCTTCTTTAGCTAGATCGCTACGAAGCTTTTCAAGTCTGTCATGATAATTTTCGGCATCACCATATGCCATAAACTTATGATAGCGACTATGTGAACCTAACACCTTGTGAGCATGTTTAATGGGACAAAAATACTGCTCAGTTCTGGCCAAAATCTCCTGAATATAGGAAATAAGTCCATTCGCATAAGAACAGTAAACACAATGAAATTTTTCAAAGATATTGAGGTATGCAAGCTGATGATGATCAATTATGATGAAGTCACCTCTTCGTACCTTAGTTATTTTGTAGACGGGAAAACAAACAGCCTGATAAAAACTAACGAATAGATCACTAACAACTAATGGCACGATCATGGTGTAAATAATGGGTGCCGTAATAAGATTGATTGGGTGAAGACCAAAAAGCCATTGCCATACATCTGTTTTAAATTTGCGGTGAGCTTGCTTGATACTTTGCTCAAACCTGACTTTCTTACCTTTTAACTGAAAAAGTAGTTGATCTTCTTGCTGGTGAAGTTCGTCAGTTAATTCATCTTCTAGTAGTTTGATTTGATCGATTAACTGTTTGATCCGAACGTCCATAACTAACCTCTGATGAGTTTATCTCTTTGGCCAATATTTCTGCATTTCAAGGAATAAGAAAGAGGCAGACCAAGTTATCAGTACCAGTCCTATTAAAGATTCTAAACCGGTAAGAAATCGTATATTTCCAAGGGGCTCAATGTCACCAAAACCGACGGTAGTGTATGTTGTGAATGAGAAATAACTGCAATCGAGTAAACTTTGGTTGAAATTACCAGAGAGAGTTCCTAAGCCCTCAATACTTATCATCAGATAATAACCAAGAGCAAATAACCAAATCTCGATAATATGGACCAAGAGAATTGCAAATACGCCAATCAGAACACGAAAGCGTGGGCGGATTTTTACACTAGGTAGTCGTTTGGCGAGTTGATATAAGGCTTCGTAGTGCAGGGTGACACTGACAGTCAATAAAATTGAGTTAATAATAAGTGTATAAATCATTAGCAATATTTATTTTATTTGGCGAGGTGAACACGGTTACGACCTGAGACCTTAGCGGCATACACAGCTTGATCAGCAGCATTAATAAGTTGTTGACTCGTTTTAATTGTAGGATTCTCACCCAGAGTCGTTAATCCAATAGACAGGGTAATATTTAATGATTCTGACGAACTGATATCAAAATCAGTATCAGCAATTGTATTGCGAATTCTTTCTGCAATATCAAAAGCAATTTTACTGTTGGTATCGGCAAGTAAAATCACAAACTCCTCCCCACCATAGCGGGCCAATACATCACTAGTACGCATGATCTCGTTAAAAATATGGGCAGCTTGTTTTAATACGATGTCCCCCGCTTGATGACCATGATTATCATTAATACGCTTAAAATAGTCTAGATCGAGAAATAGACATGACAGAGGCGTATTATTACGTTGCGCTAATGTTACTTCTTCTTCGATACGCTGATCAAAAAAGCGTCTATTATTGACAGAGGTAAGCGGATCTCTTAAACCCACTTGTTTAATATTTTCTTGTAATCGAGCATTTTCTATACATGCGGAGACGACTGCAGCCAGGTGTTGTAAAAACAGGGTGCCCATATTGGATTGGAATCTATCAGATTTCCTGCTACCTAAATTCAAACTTCCAATTACTTCGTTTTGACGCACTACTGGCAATATCGCAACGGATTGTAGTTTAGTGTTATTTGGAAATAGTCGCTGATGTAAATGGGCAGAAAATGCTGATAAGCGTGGTTTTCTAACGATAGCAAAATATTGGCTAATTGAATGTTCACTATCAGTGAATAAAAGGCGGTCTTGCCATGTTGATGGTTTTTGTATGTTGTCTAATAGGCGTTGAAATTCATATTCAGTATCAAGCAATAACAAGGTGACATCGGTAAGCTGAAATCGGTCACGATGTTCTTCAAGGATGATGGTTAATAAATCAACTAAACCGGAGCTGTTTAATAGGTTTAGTTCATATTCTTGAAAGTTGACTTGTTTTTGCTCATTCTTTTTGGCAATTCGAAGAAGAGAATCAAGCTGAGCCTGAATTATTTCAACGTCTTGTGGCATTTTGGCGCCCTGTGAGTATGAAATCCTGTCCATAGAACCTAATAATGTCTTATTGTGCGAGCAATTGTCCATAGCTCAATAGTGTTAACATTTGCTTGACGCAATGCTTTTGCTGCAACATCAGCGGTATGCCCCGTTGTTAATACGTCATCAATTAATGCAATATGTTTTGGGAGATTAAAATTATTAACACCAAATGCGCGTTTAATGTTTTTTTTGCGTTCTGAAAAAGGTAGTGATGCTTGCGGTAACGTATCTCGGGTTCGTATCAAAATATCATTGCGAACCGGAATAGAGAGTTGCTTTGATAAATATCGAGCCAGTTCCATTGCCTGATTGTAGCCACGGTGACGTAATCTTTTTGTGTGTAATGGGATTGGGATTAATAACTGCGGCAATGGACGATTGTTAGCCTGCTCTGCCATTTGTTGTGCAAAGAAGCGACTTAAAAATAATTTATCACGATATTTTAGATCGGTAATTAGTCGATCAATCGGTGATTGGTATCGGAAGATGCTGAAAGTGGCATCTTGCTCTGGAGGATTACGCAAACATTGCCCACACATGGTGCTGAAAGTGAGTGGGGTCGCGCAACGTGGGCAGGAGGGGCCTAATCTAGGTAAGTTTTTTATGCAGTCATGACACAGACAGGACTGGGCATTACTAGCCCCACACAGTAGACAGGGTGTTGGCATCATATTGCTGTATAATTGAGTCAGTTGATGCGATATTTTTTGTCTGTAAACAGATAATGAATTCCGTGACATATAGACTAATTCCGTTTATCTAATGAAGTAACATCATGCCTGAAAATCAAACAGAAACCGATCAAAATATTCGTCACGACTGGACAGTAGAAGAAGTTGAAGCTTTATATGCTCTTTCTTTTGCTGACTTAATGTTCCGAGCACAAACCTCACATCGTCAAAACTTTGATCCTAATGCTGTACAAGTCAGTACCCTATTAAGTATTAAAACCGGTGGTTGTGCTGAAGACTGTGGCTATTGTCCACAAAGTGTTCATCATGAATCAGCAGTGAAAGCTGAACCTTTAATGCCACTTGATAAAGTATTAGAAAATGCAGCGCATGCCAAAGAAACAGGTGCAAGTCGGTTCTGTATGGGAGCGGCATGGCGTAACCTGAAAGATCGTGATCTTGAACGTGTTGCTGATATGGTGACAGGTGTAAAGGATATGGGCTTAGAAACCTGCGTCACATTAGGTATGTTAGAAGATCATCAAGCCAAACGTTTAAAAGAAGCGGGTTTAGATTATTACAATCATAATCTTGATACTTCACCTGAATTTTATGGTGATGTGATTAGCACACGAACTTACCAGGATCGTCTGGA
>Ga0164318_10008246_pt1 | contig 10130 bp, 9 predicted proteins | sample GuaBasSedimGuay9_FD_113734 | JGI IMG/M metagenome (GOLD analysis project Ga0164318, IMG submission 113734) | Subseafloor sediment microbial communities from Guaymas Basin, Gulf of California, Mexico - Guay9, Core 4571-4, 0-3 cm | ecosystem: Environmental > Aquatic > Marine > Hydrothermal vents >...
AACCTTTTTTTAAAATTTTTAACACACACCATTAATACTATATAAATCTATTAGAATAAATATTGATATGCTATTTTACCTGGACTGTTCTTTGAACAAAAACATTAAACACTAAAGCAACCAATAGAATTAAACCACGCACTAGATCCTTTATATATATCGAAATATGCATAAGATCAAGTCCAATTCCAAGAGATACCCATATTAAAACTCCAATGATTGTATTTAATATACTACCCTCACCACCAGCTAAAGATGTACCACCCAATACTACAGCTGCAATACCATCTATCATTTTAGAATTTAATGAATTGTCATAGGAAGATCCTAATCTACCAATGCCCACCATGCCACCAAAACCCGAGGTAAAACCTGAGATAACAAATACCATTGTAACAATTAAACGTACGTTAACTCCAGAAACCCTCGCTGCTTCCCTATTCCCTCCTGTCATGTAAACATAACGACCAAAACGTGTATACTTTAAAATGAAGTGGATACCACCTAATATTACTACTGCACAGACGAGAACCCATGGAATCGGACCTATATTCCCATTTCCCAAGATAGAGAATAATTTTGGCACAGTAAATACAGGAACAGCCTTACTCACATAGTGAGCTATACCATAAGCTATTTGATACATGGCTAAGGTTGCCATAAATGAAGGAACTCGAAGATAAGCAGATACATATCCATTAATAAAGCCTATTGATAAAGCAACAACAACACATACTATAATAACTAAACCTACTCCATATTGACTCTTTGCCATAAGTGCCATTATCATTCCAATTAATGTAGCAACATTTGCAAATGACAAATCTATCTCTCCTAAGAGTAATACCAATGTTTCCCCTGTAGCAAGTATAGCTAATAACGAAGACTGCTCGAGTAAATTATTTAAATTCCGAAGAGTAAGAAAACTCTTTGTCACAAAACCAAAGTATATAACCAAAACTATGAGCGTACTTAATGGAGCTAGAATTCGTGCCCTTGGCTTAACCCACATTAAAATCCCTTGCATTAATACATTATCTCTATTAGTTCTATTCATTTAAACTAACTCCAACATTCTAATTTTTGAAATTTTCGTATCCTTAATCTCATTAATTATCTTCCCACGTTCAAAAATCAGCACTCTATCACATAAGTCAAGGATTGTTTCAGGTTCCATAGAAATAACTATACAGGATAATCCACCTTTTTTCAGATTTTTAATGGATTGAACAATCTCAGCTTTTGCTCCAACATCAACTCCCCGAGTTGGTTCTTGCAGTATAACCACTTTGGGAGTGACAGTAAGCCATTTTGCAAGTGCTACTTTCTGTTGATTTCCACCACTTAGAGAATTCAAGGGTGCCGTTGTTCCAGATGTTTTTATTGAAAAATTATTTATTTGCTCATTAGCGACCTTATTTTCTTTTTTATATTTTATAATCCAATTCAATCTTGGTCCGAGAATCTTTGCAAGATAAGGAAGCGTAATATTTTTATATATTTCAAATTTATGAAATAAAGATTCCCTTCTATCTTCTGCAATATATGCAATACCAAAGTCTTTCACCCTATAAGGACGATTTTTTGGTAACACTTTACCATCTAAAATTACTTTTCCCTTTTCATAGTTTATAAGCCCAAAAATCGCTTTTCCTACATCATCCGCACCAGATCCTAAAAGTCCACATAATCCTAATATTTCACCCTTTCTTAGCCCAAAGGAAACATTTTCAAAATCACCTGATCTCGTTAAACCTTCTACTTTTAATAATATCTCAGATTTAGGAGTCTTAAGCTCCACTATCTCATCTGCCTCTCTTACAAGAGAGCTCTTTGTAAAACCAACCATTTTATTAATTACATCTTGTTTATCCAGTCCCTCATTTTTTAGGGTATCAACAAGCTCTCCATCCTTAAGTATCGTTATTGTATCCGAAATTGCCATTACGTCCTCAATAAAATGGGAAATAAAAATGATTGTATGACCTTTCTCTTTTAATGTACGCATTAGTCGAAAAAGTTGATCTATTTCTAAATGCGATAAAGATGAAGTCGGTTCATCCATTATGATTATTCTTGCACCCGAAAACACAACTTTTGCTATTTCTACCAATTGACGAATACTAAATGGAAGAATATTTAAGGGCATATCTACATCTACATTTATACCCAGGTTCTTTAAATGTTCCTTTGATAGTTTTCTCATTTCTTTCCATTTAATAACACCAAATCGATTCGTTAGTTGTTTTCCAAGAAAATTGTTTTCGGCAACGGTAAGACTATTAATAATTGAAAGTTCCTGATAAACCATTCCTATACCGTGTGTTAGTGCATCCGATGTTCCTTTAAATTTAACCTTTTTCCCCCATAGATACAAATCACCCTCATAATCGGTATGGACTCCTGAAAGAATTTTCATAAGGGTACTTTTACCTGCCCCATTCTCACCTACAAGTCCTCGTATTTCTCCCTCTTCTACTTCAAAATTGACTTTATTTAGTGCATTAACACCTCCAAAATTCTTTGTTATATTTACCATCTTTATGGCTGAAACATTCTTCCCTTTATTATGCATTGTGTTATAACCTGCCAAGAATAATCTCCAGGCCGCATATTATAAACTAAATATGCGGCCATTATATTCTATTTTCTAATTATCACTAAATCAAATAATGTTCATTCGCCCATATAAAACTATCAATAACTCTTTTTTCCATTTCATCTGTAACCACTGGCCCATCACATCTAAGAAAACGAGGAATTTCACTTTTCGGAACTTTATTTACAAGATGAAACCATGCTGCCCAAAATGCATATCCATGAACTCTACCAGGTGGATTAGAAACTGTCCCATTAATATGACCTTTTTCCAACTCTCGTAGAGCAGGTGCAGTAGCATCCACACCGCAAAGAATAATTTTTCCTGCTCTTCCTGCAGCTTTAACTGAAGCATATGCAGCCAACGCCATATCATCGTTGTGAAAAAAGCCACCATCAATCCTATCATATTTTACAAGCAAATCATCCCAAATTTTTCTTGTTTTTTCTGCACTCCAATCTGCGGGTGTTTCATCTATTACCTTTATCTTTGGATACTTTTTAATAGTAAGATGAAACCCTTTTGCTCTCCCCTGAGCACCAGTGTGTGTCAGAGCACCTTGAGTGTGTACCACATATCCTTGGTAGTTTATCTTTTTACAAAGATATTCTGTTGACTGCATACCCATCCAGACATTATCTGGTTCTGTAAAGGTAAGAATATCAAGAGTAGAGAGATCTGGCACTAAATATGTGTCAATATCCACCAAGGTAACCCCTTTGCTTATAATTTCCTTAACGGGCTCAGTATATGCACCAATTGCATTAGGATGAATAAATACTACATCATATTCATTAGCTTTTGAAGCAATTAAATCTATCTGTGATCTCTGTTTTGATACATCAAAATTAGCGTCAAAGATATCAAAATCAAATCCAGTAACACTTCCATAATGTTGAAATGTCTCTACACCCTTTTTGACCCAAAAATTGGAAAGTCCTGCAGCTGAATAAGCTGCTTTGAACCGCTTTGTCACTGCTTTTTCTTTCTTTTTTTGAGCAAAAGCAGGAAATGCACCAAGTAAAGTAAGACCTGCTGTTGCGAATCCCATTGTTTTTATAAATTTCCTTCGATTCATCTTTTTTGCCATCATATCTGCAAAACCATCAATTCCTTTTTCGTCAACAATCTCTTTAATTTCTTGAAAATCACTATTATGTTTATACCATTGCTTCAATTCATTCTTCTTGTCCTTCTCCATAAATACCTCCTTATTATTAATTTTTTTAAAAATTTAAATCAAACACTAATAATTAGACGATTTAATAACAATTTTGTTTAAATATTTTTAACTATTTTTAGATTATTTTAATACTAATATTTTCTATGTCAAGAAAAAATTTAATTTTTCTAATAATTTTTTATTAGAATTAAAATAGGCTTATTATTTGTATATAAACGAATTAGAAGTTTTATCAGAACAATATTATACGGGAAATATTATATTATTGTTAGCTCTTTTTCAGATATGTTTAAAATCCTAAGTAATTTAGGCTTTATTTCAAAATAATTATTGCATTATTTATTAAATTATTTTAATATATGTTAATGATATTTTAATTGATTGAGAATACATATTATTTTTTCAATGTAATGAATAAAATCATAGATACTAATTTTATTATTAGTTGTTTAGAGGTTGTATTTAGGGTAAAAATTGTTAATTTAGACATTTACATTTGATTGTATCTTTTTATATTATTAATAATTAAAACGATGGTATTAAATTTATGACAACAAGAATAAAGGATATTGCGGACAAAGCCAACGTTTCTACAGCAACAGTTTCACTAGTATTAAATAACAAACCCGGTGTAAACCAAAAGACAAGAGAAAAGGTAATAGCAGTAGCAAAGGACCTTGGTTATCCACTTACCCAAACTCTCTTTTATAAACAGCTTAAAAGAGGAACAATAAAGTTTCTTAAAATTGTTAAGCATGAACACGTCCTAAATCGTGATCATGATGTTTTTATATCAGACTATATTGAAGGTTTGGACCTAGAAGCCAGAGCTCATGGCTATTCACTTGAAATAAACAGTTTCAATACTAAAAATATGAATGAGGTTATTCATCATATTGAGGACTCTCATTTAAATGGCATTGTAATTTTAGGGACTGAATTGAACGAAGAGGATATATTAAATTTTGAAAATAGATTTTCTGTCCCAATTGTTTTTATAGATACTATCTATGATTATTTAAACTTCGACTTAGTTGATATGAATAATATTGATTCCGTTTACACAATTATCTCCTATCTTGTTAAACAAGGGCATAAAAATATTGGACTAATCACTACATACGTTGAGGCCAGGAATTTCAGACTAAGAGAATTAGGTTATAGCAAAGTTTTAAAACACTTTAATATACCAATAAATGAACAGTTCATCTATAAGGTGGATTCCACATTTAATGGTGCATACAATGATATGATAAAAATTCTAAATACGCATAGGGAACTTCCCTCTGCCATCTTTGCAGTAAATGATATAACGGCCTATGGTTGTATTAAAGCAATCAAAGAAAATGGTTATAAGGTACCAGATAATATTTCAATTGTTGGATTTGATGATTTGCCCCTTAGTGAATTAATGGACCCGGCATTGACAACGATGAGAGTATCTAAAAGAAGAATAGGTAAAGTAGCCATTCAAATTTTAAATGAACGCATTAAATCTAAAAAGGTATTTCCACCTATTAAAACAGTTATAAGTGGTAATCTGATAGAAAGATCGAGCGTTAAGTCATTGATTTAACATATTAAGGTTTTATTCATAAAAATTATGGTCAAGGAAGGCTATACCTTTATCTTTTATACCAGTGTTTTCTGTTGCTCTTAATAACAGTATTTTATGTTTAATTAGAATTATAGAATTTTTATGGATACTTAATTCTAATTTTTTATAGATATAAAATGAACAGGCAAAGTAAGGTTTTATCACAATTTAAAGTTCACTTGCCTATTCTTTTAATATGATAAAACATTAAAAATTATTTATAAATTAAGAAGGGTATAAAATGGAAAAAGAAGAACTTATTAAAAAAGCCTATGATCTTGGTTTCAAGTATGAAAAAAACTACAGAGGTTGTTCTCAATGTGCAATTGCTGCGATTCAGGATGCACTCAATGTTAGAAACGATTGGGTATTTAAGGCTGGTAGCGGCCTTGCTACCGGTCTAGGCCTTTTGGGCGATGGGGTTTGTGGTGGGTACTCTGGAGGCGTTATGGTAATGAGCACCTTCTTTGGCAGAATAAGAGATAAATTTGATGGTGACAGAGAAGAAAAATACTGTTCATTTGAAATGGCAGTAAAGCTCCATGATAGATTTATGGAAGAGTTTGGTACTATTATCTGTAAGGAGATTCATAAAAAGTTGTTTGGAAGATATTTTAATCTGTGGAATTCAGATGAAAAACAGGAGTTTGAGAAATTAGGGGCTCATAAAGATAAATGCACATCTGTGGTGGCTAAAGCATCAGCCTGGGCAACCGAGCTTATTTTAGAAGAATTAAAAAATAGAAATCTTTCCCTGGATAATTTTAAGTTTGTTATATAATAATTAAGTTAATAAATTAGAGATTTACAAGTTTGATAAGAGACATCGATTCTATTATTTCGATCAAAATAGCAGAGTCACGATAGCAATAAAAAAACAAAGATTTCTCATTTTGATAAATCAAAATTCGAAATGACATGAATCTAAGTTTCTAAGTTTCAATGTATATGTATGTTATAGCAAAGTGCAACATCCGGTACCACTTTAAGCAAAGTGAGAAATCTAAAAGAATTAAAATAGAGAATCAAATTATTTTGGATTTTTATAAAAAGGATCAGATGCAATATTTAAAGTCAAACAATTCGAGGATTCTATAATGATAGCACCCATTAAAATAAGCCCTTCTATTCTATCTGCGGACTATTGTAATCTTGGAAATGAAGCTTTAGAAGCTGAGAAAGGTGGAGGCGATGCCCTTCATATCGATATAATGGATGGCCATTATGTTCATAATTTTTCTTTTGGAATAGATGTAATCCCAGCTTTAAAAAAGAAAATATCAATCCCACTGGTGGCACATCTTGAAATTGATAATCCAGATGTGTTCGTAAGAGACTTCGCAGAAGCTGGTAGTGATATGATTGTTGTTCAAGAGGATACCTGTCCACATCTGCCAAGAACTATCTACACAATCAGAGAAACAGGTAAAAAAGCAGGTATTGGAATTAATCCGGATAGGGGTTTTGAAAAAATTCTTGCTAATCCTGAAATCCTTGAACAGATTGACCTTTTAATTATAATGGCAGTTTATCCCGGATTTGGTGGGCAACCTTTTTCACCTGTTACAATCCCAAAACTGGAAAAAGCTTCAGAGCTAAGAGAAAAAAGTGGTACAAACTTCGATATAGGGGTTGATGGAGCTGTAAATAAAGAAACAATCCCTAAAATTGTAAAGGCAGGTGGGAACTATTTAATAGCCGGTTCGAGCATATTCGGTAAGGGAGATATTGCTAGCAGAGTAAAAGAGATAAAAGAATATGCATCAAATATAATCAAAGATGATTAATACACTACAAAAAAATTAATAGTGGTCTTTTAGAATTAAAACTTCATAAATTTTAAAAATATATAGATAAACAAAGAAATTATCTTTTATATCATAATGTTTTTAAAGAAGTTTTGAAGGTATATAAAACCATAAATTATTCATAAGGAGGAATATTATGGAATTGAAAATGAAGAAATTGATAAATGACCCAAATAATCTTGTGAGAGAATTAATTGATGGACTCGTTAAGTCACACAGTAATCTAATACAGCTTGTCGGCAATGATATAATAATCAGAAGAAGACCAAAAGAGAAAGGTAAGGTTCAGATTGTTTTTGGACAGGGAATAGGACATGAGCCTGGATTTGATGGCCTGATTGGATATGGTATGCACGATGTTGAGGTACCCGGGCAGATATTTGCCTGTGCAGGTGCTGACAGAATATATGAAGGCATAAAATTGGCATGGGAAATGAGCGGAAACACACCAGTTTTGTCATTAATCGCAAACCATGAAGGGGATGTCCTGAATGGGGGTATGGCAATTGACATGGCAAAGGATGAAGGCATAGATGTTGAAAGTGTACTTCTGTTCGACGATATAGCAAGCGCCCCAAAGGGAGAAGAGGAGAAAAGGAGGGGAATGGCGGGTATGTTCTTTAGCTTCAAAGTTGCCGGTGCCATGGCAGAGCAAGGAAAGGATAGAGATGAAATTATAGAAATTACTAAAAGGGTTAACTCAACTACAAGGACTCTTGCAGTAGCTTTAAAGCCCTGTACTATTCCTACAACAGGCCAACCTCTCTTTACCCTGGCAGATGATGAGCTAATTATTGGACCCGGGGTACATGGTGAACCAGGACCAGAAGGTCCTATGAAAATGAAAACAGCAAATGAAGTTATGGATATTGTGGCTGATAGAATAATCGAGGATGGAGAGTTTAAATCGGGTGATGAAGTTTTGGTTCTGATAAACGGAAGTGGGTCAACAACCCTGATGGAGATGTTCATTCTTTACAATAGGCTTGACGAAATACTGAAGAAAAAAAATATAAAACCATATAAGCCGTTAATCGGAAATATCATAACAACACAGGAAATGGCTGGATTTTCACTTTCAATGTGCAAAGCTGATGATGAGATAAAGAAGCTTTGGAATGCACCTGCAAATACTCCATACTATAAGAATCTTGGAGAAGACCTATGAGTAAAAATGAAATAACTAGAAACGATATCATTGGGATAATTAAAAGCATTTATAAAAAAATTGATGATAACAAAGAGTATCTATCAGAATTGGATACTGAAATTGGAGATGGTGATCATGGGACAAGTATGGCCAGAGGATTTAAAAGTCTGTACGATAAATTGGAGGAACTTTCCGGTATGGATATAGGTTCAATTCTTAGAAAAGCAGGGTTCGAACTTATAAAAACAATCGGAGGGTCTGCAGGGGCTGTGTTTGGGACACTTTTTACAGGACAGGCTAGTTATTATGACAAAAAACTAAAAGGAAAAGAAACATTAACCTTGGAGGATATAACATTTATGATGGAAGAAGCTCTACAGCAGATAAAAAAAAGAGGCAATGCTGTTCCTGGAGATAAAACAATGATTGATGCGCTGGAGCCTGCAGTAGATGCTTTAAAGGAGGCTGTAGATGAAAATACGGATATTATACATGCATTCAGGAATGCTGCAGAAAAGTCAAAAGAAGGAGCTGAAAAAACCAGAGAGATGATAGGTAAACATGGCCGATCTAAATACCTTGGAGAAAGAGGAAAAGGATTTATCGACCCTGGCGCTGTAAGCACATCGCTGATATTTCAATCGATTTCAGAATACCTATCAGGAGGCCAAAACTAATGAAAGCGGCTGCTGTTTTTGGTGTGAAGGATATACGCCCAGTAGACGTACCTGATCCAAAATGCGAACCAGATGGTGTTGTAATAATGGTTAAAGCATGCGGAATATGCGGATCAGATATGCATGTGTATAACTCTGGATTGCTTCTTGAAGATTCAACAAAAGAAATTGGTGGATATAGGATAATAGGCCATGAGTTTACAGGAGAAATTGTAGAAGTCGGAGAAAATGTTAAGAGCTTCAAAATCGGTGATAGGGTCGCAAGCGTACACAACAAAGGAGGAATGGCAGAGTACAATGAGGTCCATGGGAAGAGGCTGGAAAATCTCTATAAAATCCCCGATAACTTACATTACACAACTGCAGCAACTTTAGAGCCTTTCTGTAATCCTGTTCACTCCTTTCACCTTAAGGAACCAGATGATAACAGCACTGTAGCAATTTTCGGTTCTGGAGTTATTGGTTTAGGATACCTTCAGGTTGTTAAGGCATATACAAAAGCAAAAACTATTATAACTGATATATCAGAGTTTAGATTAAGTATAGCTAAACAGATTGGGGCAGATATTATAATAAACGCCATGGAAGAGGACCCGATTAAAAAGATTAAGGAACTTACAGGAGATTATTATGTAAGGTATCAGAAAAAAACTGCTGCAGGATGTGATATTGCTATAGATTGTGCCGGAATCCCTTTAACTTTTGCTCAGACAATGGAAGTCTTAAAACCTGAGTATGGAACAGCTATTATCGCTGCAATTTATGAAGATGAAGTAAAAATTGATCCAAATATGGTAATATTTAAATATATGGAAATCTTAGGTTCTATGGGTTATTGGCCGAATGAAACAGAAGAGGCACTAAACCTCATTTCTTCCGGAAAGGTTAACAGAGATATTTTAATTACCCATAACTTCAGGCTGGATGAGGTGGAAAAAGCTTTTAAGGTACAGGGCAACGCAGCAGAATCAATTAAGGTGATGGTAATACCATAATCGATATTTCAATGTGCTTATAATCTCTAGAGGGATTGCCGCGTCATTCACTTTGTTTATACCCCGCAATGACATGAAAGGGTATCATTGCCAACGGAAAGAAGCATTCCTCTGGATTTAG
>Ga0164318_10008247_pt1 | contig 10129 bp, 7 predicted proteins | sample GuaBasSedimGuay9_FD_113734 | JGI IMG/M metagenome (GOLD analysis project Ga0164318, IMG submission 113734) | Subseafloor sediment microbial communities from Guaymas Basin, Gulf of California, Mexico - Guay9, Core 4571-4, 0-3 cm | ecosystem: Environmental > Aquatic > Marine > Hydrothermal vents >...
AGCGCATACAGGCAGACTTGTTTTCCATAAATTATCATAAAGGGGATTTTATCCAACTTTTGCTGTCACTCTCTTTGATACTCTCTATCTCTTTGTTATTAGTTTTTCATAACAGTTTTTAACACTCTCTCCTGTGACCTTGGCAAGAAGCTTTGCTTTGGGCTTTGGTGCAAGATCTAGCAACATAATATCTTCCAGATAGAGTGCTTTTCTCTCAGACTTATATCCCTGTACTACCACAACCCATTCACCACGAATATGTACTTCCTTCAAGAGATTCAAAAGTTCATTTGCTGGTTTTTTATAATAAGTTTGAAATTTTTTTGTCAACTCTTTGCCCAAAAATAGCACCCGTTCGGGATCCATAGCGACAATCTCTTTAAGCAATTTTATCAATCGATGAGGAGATTCATAGAGGATTGTATTATAGTTGCTATTGAGTGCCTCAGAGAGTGCTGTCGCCCGTTCACTTCCTTTGTGAGGTAAAAAACCATAAAAAAGAAACTCACCTGCTTCAAAGCCACTCGCAGCATACGCAGTCACCACTGCACTAGCGCCAGGCAAAACATCATAGACCAAGTCCATCTCTTGACAATACGCCACCAAAACCTGCCCAGGATCTGAGATCACAGGCATCCCTGCATCACTGACATAAATAACTTTTTGATCTTTGAGTCTCTGTGATACTTCATCTAATCGCTGTAAACCATTATGCTCATTAAAAGAGAGATACTCTGCTTCAGGAACAAGCATTCCATATCGCTCTTGCAACAAACGCATCAATCGTTTCGTTTCTCTCGTATCTTCACACAAAAAAAGTTCAGCCTCTTCAAAAAGACGCATTGCGCGTAGTGTAATGTCTTGGGGATTTCCAATAGGAGTAGGGATAAAAGTTAGCATATTTGGGAGGAGATCAACTCTGTCCCCTTCAGCTTAACCAAGCTTGTATTTATTCTTGAACTTCTCAACGCGTCCAGCAGCATCAACAATCTTTTCAGAACCTGTAAAGAATGGATGACACTCATTACAGATATCTATAGACATTTTCTCATTGTCAGATCTGATCATAAATTCATTACCACAGGCACATGTCACACTACAGTCAACAACTTTTGGATGGATATCTTTTCTCATCTTAAAACCTTTTATTTTATTTTTCTGATAGGCAACCAACCTATTCCGACACAAGATGCATCCTTCCACTATCATTGATAGGGGTCGTTGCAACGATCTCTGCCGAGACAACGATCTCATAGACTATGAGAATTTAGAGCGGTATTATAGCAAAATAAGTTTAAACATCGCATAATTTTTCATAATAATTTAGATATAATTTCTTGCATATTTTGATGATATCTGTAAGTGGAGATTTAATATCTTCGGTGGGTGGAACCTTAGAGTCAGGAATGGGGTTTGCAATTTAAGCACTCTCTAAGCCCACCATACTATCCCAATTTTGTTCCACCCTTTCCAATTTATAAAGCTTCTTCCTTTGGGCTTGTATAGTAGTTCCCACTTTCTCTTTACTCCACTCATTAATCATATTTATATCAACAGTCTCCAATGCCTTTTTAAGTACAGCTGTGGTTGTCTTTGAGACCACTGCACCAATTGAGAGTATTAGACTAGTAAAGCTACTTTTAGATTGCTCTTTTTCTAAAGATTTTGTCTCGTTCCCACTCGCTCCTGCGTGGGAATGCATACGAGTGATGCAGTAGCAAAGAGTACTATCTTTTGTTTACAGTGTCAGATATGCGCTACAACGGAGACCGTCGCAGCGAGTAAAAATCAGTATTCCTTACTGGTTAAAAAAATACGCCTTAAAGTAGGCACTTTCCAATCTCAACCTCTCTATATTCGACATCCACCAATGCACAAGCACGCTTCATAATGCCCTTGACAGTAAATCCAAACTTTTCAAAGAGTAGATCGGCTGGTGCAGAGGCACCGAAGCTCTCCATCCCCAATACATCATCGGCATAGCGGTAGTATTCTGTCGCTGTCGCGGCTTCTACTGCCAAGACTTTCGTATCTGCACTGATCACTCTGGCTTTGTACGCTGCATCCTGTTCATTGAAGAGATCGAGGCATGGGACAGATACAATATTCGTTTGGATACCAAGTAGTTCAAGATGACATGCAGCTCTGAGGCATGGCATCAACTCCGATCCACTTGCCATCAATGTCAGAGTAGCACCCTCTCTCTCTTTGACGATATACGCACCATTGGCAACTTCACCAAAATCTCTTTTGGGCTTAAGTATTTTGAGCTTTTGGCGACTCAGGACAAAAGCCTGTGGCGCATTGATCTCAAATGCTTTCTTCCACGCTGCAACATTTTCAGTTGCATCTGCTGGTCTCCAGAGGTAGAAATTTGGCAATGCTCTAAACTGACTCATCTGTTCGATAGGCTCATGCGTCGGACCATCTTCCCCTACCCCGATACTATCATGCGTCCATACAAAGAAGTTCTGGATACCTGTCAAAGCTGCGATTCTCACAGCAGGTTTCTGATAGTCAGAGAAGACAAAGAAAGTAGCATTGTAAGGAATCACCGTCCCATAAAGTGCCATAGCATTACAGATCGCTGCCATAGCATGTTCACGGATACCAAAGTGGATATTTTTTCCTTTTGGAAAATTTCCCATATCATTAAGTACCGTTTTGTTTGAAGGACCGAGATCTGCAGATCCTCCGATAAAGCCAGGAATAGCTGTCGCAATGGCATTGAGTATCTTGCCGTTGCTATCTCGGGTCGCAACCTCTTTGTCCTTTGCAAAGTCAGGAAAGACGATCGAAGAGAAGTCTGGATTTAGCAATCTCTCTAGTGCTTCATTTTGTTCGATGAGAGGTGTCTCATTTTGTCGATGTATCCACTCTCTTTCTCTCATATCGCCCTGCTCCACTGCACATCTAAAGCGCAAGAGCACATCTTCAGAAATATAGAAATGCTCTTCTGGAGGGAATCCTGCCTTCTCTTTCGATATCTTGATCGTCTCTACTCCCAATGGCGCACCATGGGTTTTGTGACTTCCTTCGAGACCCTCTGCACCTTTACCAATGATTGTATTGGCAATAATAATTGTAGGTTTTGTTGCTTTTTTTGCTTCGGTCAAGGCAACATCTATTTCATCAAAAGAGTGTCCATCTACATCAAGAACACTCCATCCCTGTGCTTCAAATCGCATAGCGACATCTGCACTCCATGCGATAGATGTATCCCCCTCTATCGTGATCTCGTTACTATCATAGATCAACACCAAATCTTTCAATCCAAGGTGTCCAGCCAATGCACATGCTTCGTAGCTGATCCCCTCTTGGAGATCGCCATCACCACACAGACAATAGACCTTGTGATCGATGAGATCGCAGGTTTCTGAATTGACTCGATGAGCTGTATAGACTTCTGCCATCGCAAAACCAACTGCATTGGCAATCCCTTGACCCAATGGTCCTGTCGTGATCTCTACGCCATCGGTGTGCCCATACTCTGGATGTCCTGGAGTGCGAGAGTCTAACTGACGGAAGCTCTTGAGATCTTCCAGCGTCACATCATATCCCCAGAGATGAAGTAGCGAATAGATCAATCCTGTCCCATGCCCTCCAGAAAAAACCAAACGATCACGATTGAGCCATTTTGGATTTTTGGGATTATGATTGAGGTGTTCGCTCAATATGACAGCAACATCTGCCAATCCCATCGGTGCACCTGGATGTCCTGAATTGGCTTTTTGTATCATGTCGGCAGCTAAAAATCTGATAGTATTCGCCATCTTCTTGCGCATTGTATTTGGCATGTCTATTGTCCTTTGTGTCTATAGAGATATTGTGTCATTAGTGGCTGTAAGGCAATTTTCAATTTCATATCAAAACTTTCAAATTGTCTTTGTAAATCTTTTGCAAGAGTATCAGCCTGAGTGATACTCTCTTTTAGCCCCAAAAGATTGACAAAGCTATTTTTATCTTCATCATTTCCTGTTGTTTTCCCTGCCTCTTCATCGCTTTGTGTCTCGTCGATGATATCATCTTGGATCTGAAACAGAAGCCCCAGATCAAGACCAAACTGATAAATCTCTTTTTCTGCCTTCGGTTTCAATCTAGCGATCACCGCCCCCATCTGTAAACTGACTGCAATAAGTTTGGCCGTCTTGTTCATATGCAGGACTTTAACTTGCTCTAGTGTCAGGGGAGTATTTTCAAAATCACAGTCGATTGCCTGCCCTAGCACCATCCCTCTACTGCCACCATCACGAGCGAGCAGTTCCACCAACTTGATCTTGATATCTTCACGCAGTGCCGCTTTGGCAATCAGATAAAAAGCATCAGAGTTGAGTGCATCCCCTGCCAATATCGCCGTTACCTCATCGTATCGTTCATGGAGTGTTGTGTGTCCACGACGAAGAGGTGCATCATCCATCGCTGGGAGATCATCATGGATCAGCGAGTAGGTATGAAACATTTCCAGAGCCATTGCGACAGGAAGAGCCGAATCATAGAGAAGTGGCTCATAAGCATCCACGATACTCAAAAGCAGCATCGGACGAAAACGCTTTCCACCTGCTTGGAGCATATCGCCCAATGCAGATTCATAAACAGGATGAAAGGTGGCTACTTCTGGTAGATGTGATTGTAGATAGGCTTCAAATCGTTGCATAGTGGTGCTTTATACCCTCTCTTTTAAATAGGGAAAATTATAGCCAAATTAGGATAAAATGTTCTCTATAAAAAGAGATAGTCTACTAAGAATTATCTCCCAGAACAAAAGAATTCTTAGGATCACCATTATTATCGTTATAGATAGCCGTGATTATAAAAATCACAAGCGCTAAGTACTAGTCTCTATCTCCCCACAGAAAAGTCAAGCTGTGCAATGGAAATATAGTAATCATAATAGGAAATAACTAGTTCACCCAGTGCATTAATGTATCCTTGTTGAGCCTCTTGATATTCAATAAAATCAGAGAGGTCATTCTCGTATCGTTTTTTTGCTTGGATATACTTTTTTTCACTAGCTATTACAATACTTTTGGAGAGTGTGATAGCATCTCTTGTTCGCATAACATAGAGATGAGACTCTGTTACTTCTCTCTTGATCTTTAGGCGTACCTCCTCTACTAATGAAGCAGACTTCATCATAGATATTTTGGCCTCTTGTACACTAGCATCAGTCTGTAGACCACTAAAGAGATTCCATTTGAGACCTACGCCTGCCTGCCACTGTCTCTGAGGTGTCAAGCCTATAAACTCTTGATCTACTCTCTGCTCTGTATAGTCTCCTTTGAGTTCAAGTGTTGGTAGATAATCACCCTGCTTGCTCTCGACTATAGAGTGTGAACTCTCCAAGAGATATTTGGAGCTTTGCAGTTCAAAGCGATGATCATAAGCAAAACCCTCTAACTGTGCTAGAGATCTCTTGATGCTAGGAAGATTGTTACCCATCTTATCTATATCTGAATCTATATGATATAGATCATAGTGACCACTGTATGGTACATATCCCATAGACTCCTCTAGTAGAGCTATTCTCAATCTCAGTTCATACTTTGAATTGCTCAAATCCAACTTGGCTTGTGTCAGACGAACTTGGGCATCAGAGACATCGATAATTGTTTTGATACCAGAGTCATAATATCGTTGAGCTCTTCTCAACTGTCCCTTTTGTAGTTCAATATTTTTATGATTTACATTGATAATACTTTTCATCTTTAGGGCACTGTAGTAGCGTGTTTTTATCGTCAAGATCTTCAGGCTTATGATCTGATTCATACTCGCCTTGTAAGCACTTGCTTCTTTGCCTGCGGCATCTATCTGACCACTGGTCTTTCCAAAGTCATAGATGAGCTGTGAAGCACTGAGTCTGCCCAAAAGTATAGTACCACTCAAGTCTGCCTGATCTTCATATGAGATATTTTGCTTTCCACCTGTCACACTCAGATCGAGCCTTGGCAGATAATAGCCTTTTTGAAAATTACTTCTCTCTATGGCTTTTTGGAAATCAAATCGGCTTATATCGATATCTGGACTATGCTTGAGTGCTATCTCGATAGACTTATCTATAGTTAGTATTGGACTATTTGCAGAGGCTACTAAGGTCGCTACTGTAAGCCCCACAAATAGACTTTGTATCAACTGTTTCATCTAAACCATCTCCCATTTTTTGATCTCATCTTCTACGCTGACAAACTTTTCACGCATCGTCTCAAGAAGTACATAGAGTACTGGCACTAGAAGAGTACTCACAATAGTAGCTGCTAGCATACCGCCGAGCAGTCCAACACCAATGGACTTTTGCGTCACAGCACCAGCACCACTCGCAAAGGCAAGTGGTGCCGTACCAAATACAAATGATAGAATCGTCATCATAATAGCACGAAAACGAAGTCTCCCTGCCTCAATACCAGCCTCAATGATGCTTTTGCCTGATTCACGCAACTCTTTGGCAAACTCTACTATCAGTATGGCATTCTTGGAGGCTAGGGCAATCAATAGAACCAATCCCACTTGAGCATATACATTGAGTGGTAGTCCTGCCATCTTGAGTGCCCCAATCGCCCCTATCATTACTATAGGTACGGATAGCAGGATCATCATTGGCAATATCCACGATTCATACTGTGCGGCTAGTACAAGGAAGACTACTAGAGATACAAAGAAAAAGACCAATATCTGACCATTGCCAGCTACCTTCTCCTGAAACGACATCCCAGACCACTCATACCCATATGTAGTCGGCAACACTCTTTGAGCTATCTCCTCCATAGCTGCCATAGCTTCACCTGAGCTATAACCATCTGCTGGTGCTCCATTGATCTGGATGGAGCGGTAGAGGTTGTAGTGAGAGATATTTTGAGGTCCCTTCTGCTCTTTGATATTAATCAGTGCTGTCATCGGAATCATCTTACCAAGTTTGCTTTTGACATAAAGTTTAGCAATATCACTCTTGCTACTTCTGAACTTTCTGTCAGCCTGGACAAAGACTTTGAAGACCTTACCATATTTGACGAAATCATTGACATAAAAAGAGCCCAGATAAGTCTGCATAGTACCAAATAGTGTCGCCACATCAACACCAAGTGCATTGGCTTTTTTGCGATCTATTTCGATCGAATACATAGGATAGGAGGGGTTATAGGTTGTAAATGCTTTTCCTATACGAGGATCACTATTTGCTTCTTTGATGAGTAGTTTTGCATAGTGCATAAAAGTATCCATATCTCCAGAGAGGTAATCTTGTAGTCTAAAGTCAAAGCCGCCCACGCTACCTAATCCACTAATGCCGGGCATATTAAATGCAGCAACTCTAGCATCAGATATATGAGCTGTTTTGGCAAAAGTCTTCTTGATGATACTCTCTACATTCAGATCCTTTGTTCTCCTGTCATCCCAGTGATCTAGGGTGACGAACATAGCACCAGCACTCCCATCTAGTGATGAAGTTATGACATTGAAGCCATCTATAGCAATCACATCTTTTACTCCTTTGATGTTGGCTACTATCTTTTCAATCTCTTTGCGCACAACAACTGTTCTCTCTATGGAGCTTCCTGGTTTGAGATTGATAGAGACCATATAGACCCCTTTGTCCTCAGAGGGTACAAACCCTGTCGGGGTAGTTGTAAACATATAATATATGAGAGCAATCAGAGCAAAAAATATTACCAAGACAGCATAACGAAGCTTGACAAGTAGGGTGATTAGAGAGGTATATCTATCTGTTAGCCAACCAAAGCCTCTCTCGAAGAGTTCAAACCCTATGAACTTCTTCTCATCAACTCCGCGTCTTTTGATGATGATCGCGGCTATTGCTGGTGAGAGAGTCAGGGCATTGAGAGAAGAGACCAAGACAGCAAAAGAGATCGTCAATGCAAACTGCTGATAGAGAGATCCTGTAATACCTGGCACCATAGAGACAGGGATGAATACAGCTATCAATACCAGCGTCGTAGATATGATAGGGCCGATCAGCTCTATCATTGATTTCTTGACAACTTGAGGCATTGTCAACTCAGGCTCTTTATACATGATCACTTCGACATTTTCAACTACCAAAATAACATCATCTACAACTATACCGATGGCCAGTATCAACCCAAAGAGGGTGAGGAAGTTGATAGAGAACCCTGGTGCTATATACATAGCAGCAAAAGCACCGATGAGTGAGACAGGAATAGCAACTGCTGCTATGATAGTAGGTCGCCAAGATTGTAAAAAGATATAGATAATAACGATAACCAGTAAAATTGCTACAAAAAGATTACTTACGACATTGTCGATAGCCACATTGACATAAGCGGTCGTGTCATAAGGAATAGCATAGCTTATACCATCAGGAAAACGGATTTTGACTCGTTCCATTACTTTGCCGACTGCTGCCCTGATCTCCAATGCATTGCTACCAGCTAGCTGATATATACCAACCAGCCCAGTTGGATTTTCATTCAAAATAGCATTCCAGTCATACTTCTCTGCACCAAGTTCTATGCGAGATACATCACGCAGATAGACTAGTGAACCATCATCTTTGTATTTGATCACAATCTCTTCAAACTCTGTAACCTGTGCCAATCGCCCCTCAGCAGTCAAGACATACTCAGTCTGCTGGTCACTATATGTAGGTGCTGATCCTATCTTGCCTACAGCGGCTTGTTTGTTTTGGGATTGGATCGCAGATATGATATCATCAGGTGTCAGATCAAGAGCCCTAATCTTGTCAGGATCTAGCCATATACGCATAGCATACTTTTTTTCACCCATATTTTCTGCTTTGCCGACACCAGGGATTCGTTTGAGTTCATCAAGCACATTGATATTGATATAGTTACTCAAAAAAGCATCATCATAACGCTCATCTCCATTGATAGTCACGAAACAGACAGCAGAGGGACTCTGCTTGTCCACAACAACACCAGACTGCTTGACCTCAGCGGGCAGTGAAGGGGTAGCCATAGAGACTTTATTTTGTACATCAACAGCGGCAATATCTAGGTCATAACCTGGTTCGAAATAGATAGTAACTTTGGATTGACCTGTAGAGGTGCTTGAGGAGTCAGTGTATATAGAACCTTGTACACCATTTAGTTTGTCTTCGAGAGGACGAGTTACTGAGTCTTCAACTGCGTAGGCATTGGCTCCTGTATAGCTAGCAGAGACGACAACAGTCGGTGGTACCACATCAGGAAACTCCTGTATAGGTAAAACTACCAGAGAGATCAGTCCAGCGACAATAATCAGCAGTGAAATAACCATAGCAAGGATAGGACGCTTTATAAATGTTAGAGAAAACATACTATTCGCCTGCCTCTTCTATATACTCTTCGAGCGTCCTATTTTTATATTTTGTAGATTTTTTTTCTATCTCCTCTGGTATAAGATGATATTTTTCCATGATAGCTACGATACCCTCGGTAGCGGTCACATCTTTGGGTGCTAGTTGACGACCCTCCTGTACCTTCACTAGACCAGATATCACTACTCTGTCACCATCTTTGAGACCACTTTTGATACTGACATAGAAGCGTGATGACATACCAGTTTTGATAGCAGTTCGTTTGGCTTTGCCATTGGCATCGACAGTATAGACAAAATGACCCAATTGATCTTCGAGAATAGATTGAGGAGGCACCATGACAAATTTGAACTTATCTGTAATGAAAACATTGATATAGACAAAAGTCCCTGGATAGACAGATTTATCTATGTTCTCTATAGTAGCACGCATAGAGACAGTCGATGTCAATGGATCTACGATATTGTTTGAAAAATCCACAACACCATCAAGCCGTTTGCGTTTGAAAATATCTTTACCCTGCCCACGAACTTCTATAAATGCTGGTAGATTTTCACGAGAGCGGTACTTGTAGATCTTTTGTACATCGCTCTCAGAGGGGCTGAAATGAGTATATATCTGATTTGTCTGGACGATTGTTGTTAGTAGAGTTGATTCACCATAACCTACTAGGTTTCCTACATCAACAAGACGAGTGCCTACTTGACCTGATATCGGTGAAGTGATAAGCGTATAGCTCAACTCAAGCTCTGCATTTTTGATAGCAGCTTCATCTGCTGCTATAGTTGCTACTAGTGCATCACGCTTCGCTTCGTACTGCTCTAGTGTTGCACGGGGGGAGAG
>Ga0164318_10008248_pt1 | contig 10127 bp, 9 predicted proteins | sample GuaBasSedimGuay9_FD_113734 | JGI IMG/M metagenome (GOLD analysis project Ga0164318, IMG submission 113734) | Subseafloor sediment microbial communities from Guaymas Basin, Gulf of California, Mexico - Guay9, Core 4571-4, 0-3 cm | ecosystem: Environmental > Aquatic > Marine > Hydrothermal vents >...
ACGCCTTCGGATTTCTTTTCTTTCTTGGTCTGGCAACTATCTTCTTGAAATTCTTAACCTGAATGGAATTTCAGGTTCATTTACATTTGTTCCCTCCGGACTTTAAATTTTAAGACGAGTCTCTCAAATTAAAAAATGACAAAAAGATCAACATATAAAGCCTGTGCCTTTGTCCTTCACACGCTTGATTACGGTGAATCTGACCGGATTGTCACTTTTTATACCGATGAATTCGGCAAATTGAAGGGAATCGCAAAGGGAGCGCGCAGAAGCAGAAAAAGATTTGCCAACGCTATTGATCTATTTTCCCGTTCCGCTATTGTGTTTTCCAGAAAAAACAATCAAGGGCTTGCCGTTATTGAAAATTGTGATGTAATTAATTATTATCCAGAGATTCGGGCGGATCTGGAAAAGAGTATTCTTGCATCTTACTTCATTGAACTTACAGATAATTTCACTGTGGAAGGAAAGAAGAATCCGCAGTTATTTCAACTAGTGCAAGATTTTCTCGGGCTTATAGACGGTGGAAATAATCCGGAAGAAATCACTCGATTTTTCGAGTTACGTCTCCTCAAACTCTCAGGCTACGAACCCGCTTTGGAAAGATGTCATGTATGCAATACGCCTCTGGATAAAACTGAAAATATTTTCTTCAGCCCCCTCGACGGTGGAATCAAATGTATAAAATGCGCTCAAAATGACGTCTCTTCCATCCCCGTATCCATCGGAACCATTAAAATGCTGCTGATGGGAAAAGAAATCGAAACCAGCAAAATTCATCGTTTGGCTTTCTCCAAACAGTCCTTAAAGGAAAGCAGTGAGATTCTAGGCAGTTTTATCCGGCATATTCTTGGCAGGAAGTTGAATTCCTTACAGATTCTTAATAAAATCAGAAAAATGAGCACATGATCAGCATATATAAGAATTTGTGTCACCGCCGGTTTAGTCGGATTATTTTACACTTAAACATTTGCACTAAGCTATACATAACTGCTTGATATTGGAGAATTCTTAGCGCAACTACATCTTGAAATGGGACAAACATCCCGATTTTCCGTCGGGATACTTTACAAAACCGACGCTTTTAACATTACGAGCAAGAAGTCCCATGAAAAGTTTACTATGCCACAAGCAAATATGATCTGTATAATTTCAAGAGGTTACAAATTATTCCAGAATATTTTTGTTAAAAACATTGGTTCTCGCCTGACTTTTGCAAATGTGGCCCACGGGAGCGTTTTTACAAAATTAATTTCTATTTTCCAGCAGGTGATTTGGCCGATCTTCCAGGAATCATTAAGCTGTTTTAGGACAGTTCGGTATTTAACAGGACGTGATACCTAACCCGGACAAGCCGGAACCAGGATGAACATCGAACGTCCAACATCGAATGTTGAATGGGAAACGGCGGCCAACCGCGAACGGTTACTAAATTCTTTTGCCGTTCGACTGAGCTCGCCGAAGGCTGAGCTCAGTCGAACCGGATCAGGTGTCAGTAAAAGACAGCGATTACCCTTGGGCTTTTGGCACAATGAAACATGTTGTAAAAACCCCGCTGATCCCTGATGCCAATATCTGCGCAAAAAACACAGTTGTTGTGAATAAAGACTTTAAAATGGATAACGAGAATTCAAAAGCGGACGTATCAAAGCAGGAACTGGGTATTCTGAGTAGAGCTTTGAATCGATCAGTAGAATATTCACGCCGCAGTCGATACCCCTGGCTGATACTACTGGCAGGTTTTTTACTCGGCGCCTGTGTCGTAACGGTAATTATCACCCTGACAAACCATAATGAGAAAAAAGATGCAGTGACCGAAATACTCATGAAAAGGTCGCATGAAACATTAAAAACATTACAACAACTCAGGTCAAGTGTTGATAATTTAGAAGGCAATGTAAACTCAGTCATAGAGAAAATCAAAACAGCGGAAACACAAGCCTCATCGTCTCGGAATAAAAAGGCAAATACCTGTGCAAGCTTAGACAGATATACCGTATATCTTCACTTCAATAATAGAAAAAACAAAAAAATAATGGTGAAACTTGCTGCCTTTCTAAAAAGCAAAGGGTACGTGGTGCCCGATATTGAAAGGGTTAGAGCTAAAAAGTGCGACATACGTTACTTCCATGCTGAAGACAAAGAGGGCGCCTTTTTTTTACGAAATCATATAAATGAATTTATTGCCCGCTCTGATGTAAAAGACATCAATTTTGAAATAAGAAATTTGGGCAAGGTGTATCCTAAGACACGTAAGGGGCTGCTTGAACTATGGATTAATTTCTGACAGTTTCGTAACAAGTCAACATCGAATGGCAAAGTAACTAATACGGCAAAGCCGTAGAGGCAAAAGGTTCAAGTGTTTTCCTGGCTCTTTGAGCCTTGTTTTTCACCGCCTGGCACAAGCATCTGCGCGGAAAACGCTGTTGTTGAAGATAAAGACTCTAAAGATATGTTAGAAAATTCACTACTAATAGACAGTTATGTTCTTCTTCTCCTTGCAATCATGGTTGCCTCCGGTATATCAGGCGGCCTGGTCATCTATTTGTTAAAGGAAAAGCATGAACAACCTGTTTGGAAACCCATTCTTAAATATGCATTTCTCGGAATAGCCGCGGCCCTTACAGCGCCATTTTCCCTGAACATTTTCTCCAGCAACTTACTGGAAGTTGCCCGTACAAAACCATTGAATCTCTTTATCTTTGGCGGTTTTTGCCTTATTTTTACTGTTTTTTCATGTATGTTCCTCGAGAAATTCTATAGGACAAAAATTCACAAAAATGAAAAAACTGAAGAAAAAATTAATCAAACCGGAAAAAGAACCAGTCAACCTAAAACAACTGACGATGTGGCTTCAACAAACAAGCATACACGAACTGAAACACCAGGAAGTGAATTAAAGATTTTACAAGCAATTGAAGATGGACAAAACACCGACCAAAACCTTACGGATTTTTTAAAGAAAACGGGGGTTCCGGAAAAGGAATTTAATGAAACGCTTTCCTTAATGATTGCTAAGGGTCTGGTTGGACAAAAATTGAACGATAAAGGAAAACTTAGTTTTTCTCTCACACCAAAAGGAAAACAGATGTTGAGTAAGTTTACAAAGAAGCAGTAAAGACCCGCCTACAATAACCAATAAAATTATCTCATCGGAAAGATCTACCAGGATAGTCCCTTAGTTGTAATATTCTTGCAAAAATGGCAAAAGAATTTCTTTATGGCTGATAAAGTCCTTGCAAAACTTAAATCCGAATATCGAATTTCGAAACTCGAAACAATATCGAATGACAAAAATACAAGGGTCTTGACTAGCACAGCGGTTTATTTCTTACGTTCTTTAACAACATTTTATAGATATCGGTGCTACGGTTGTTGAACCGGAACTCACATTCTTTAAGATGAAGATAAAAGGTTGATTTGGGTATGCCATGGAATTTCATAAGCCTTCGCTTTGCAAATGACCAGAAGGACTCAATGCCATTAATATGGCTTTTTCCTCTGACAAATTCATCATTGCCATGTCTTACACGATAATGCTTTTTATATCCTAAGTCAACCAGACCATCATAACCGCGCCAACTATCTGAATGTATAACACTATTCGGTTCTACTTTGCCTCTGATAATGGCTTGTAGTGTCTTCCTGGCGCAATCAGGAACGATTTCCGTATAAACGTTGCCTTTTCTTTGCAAGATGCCGAATACGGGAGTTTTTTTGTAAGCACCGCGACCACGTTTCCCTTTGATCCGTTTTGCACCAAAGTATGATTCATCAACCTCGATCTCTCCCTGGAATGGTGATGATTGCTCACACAACTCGGCAATTCTTTTGCGGATCAGATGCGTATAACGATTTACCGTATTTCTATTTAATTTGGTTAAAAGAGCTATTGTTTGAGCATCTAAATCCAGAGCAAAATACTTTAAAAATTCTCTGAATTGGAGCTCTGATATTTTCGCATTTTTTACATACTTGTTACTTATTGACATGACTAGACTTTTAACACATTTTATAGTGCTGTTCTAGTCAACCCTCTGTGCCAATATAAGTGAGACACTTCCCAACCCGTAATTTAGAGTATATATGGAGGGTGGGGAAGGAGAAAATTAAATGTTAGAGAAAGAATCAATGGAACCTCAGGCTATCAGAAAGATGGAAGAAATGGAAGGAGGCCTTAGGCCGACTGGAATTTCCTCCATCAAAGAAACAAAAAACATCCAAGGTATCAAAGCTGTGCCGGATCCCGAGGTACGCGAGAGAGCAGTTCGTCGAAGATTCACGGCAGAGTACAAACTTCGTATCCTCAAGGAAGCAGAGTCCTGTGCTGAAAGGGGTCAGTTCGGGTCCCTGTTACGCAGAGAAGGACTTTATTCGTCCAACCTCATTACATGGCGACGTCAGATGGAGAAAGGGACACTGGAAGCCCTGTCGCCCCGGAAGAGAGGGCCAAAAGGGAAAAGACCCGATCCATCAGCACGTCGTATTGCCGAACTTGAGCGAGAAAATCAAAAGTTGCAGAAAAAGCTCAGGCAGGCAGAAATCATTATAGACGTTCAAAAAAAAATATCCGAGATCCTGCAGATACCCCTCACAGAAAATGGAGAGATAAACTCATGAATACAGCAGGATCATTAGCAAAAGATGTCGGTGTTAAGGATGCCTGTAATGCCCTGGTTATTCCAAGGGCCAGCTTTTACCGATGGCGTGACAGAGACAAACATTCCATGAAGGATAATTGCCGTTCGGCGCCACCGTTGGCGCTGACATATGACGAACGGAAAGATGTCCTGAACACATTACGTGAAGAGCGATTTGTCGATCAGGCGCCTCAAGAGGTCTATGCCGCATTACTTGATGGTGGATCCTATCTTTGCTCTGTAAGGACCATGTACCGCATCCTGGAAGAGAATCAAGAAGTAAGAGAACGAAGAAATCAGCTAAGGCATCCCAACTATACGAAACCGGAGATTTTAGCAACAGCGCCCAATCAGGTGTGGTCCTGGGATATCACGAAGCTTAGAGGGCCGGTAAAGTGGACATATTATTATCTTTACGTCATCCTCGATATCTTCAGTCGCTATGTGGTCGGCTGGATGGCAGCCCACCGGGAAAAATCAGCTCTGGCTAAAAAACTGATCGAACAGAGCTGTGAGAAACAGGGCATTCAACGGGATCAGCTGATCATCCATTCGGATCGTGGTCCAAGCATGACATCGAAACCGGTGGCATTGTTATTGGCAGATTTGGGGGTTACCAAAAGTCATTCAAGGCCCTATGTCAGCAATGACAACCCCTATTCAGAATCGCAGTTCAAAACCATGAAATACCGGCCTGATTTTCCGGAAAGGTTCGGTTGTATTGAAGATTCCAGATCCTTTTGTCAGGACTTTTTTGGCTGGTATAACACAGAGCATTATCATTCCGGTATTGGTTATCTGACACCGGAAGAGGTCCATTACGGACGGGCTGAACAGATTATCAAAGAGCGTGAAAAGGTATTAAAAATGGCTTTTGAAAAACATCCAAAACGGTTCAAGGGAAAAGTTCCTAAACCGATGGCATTGCCGAATGCTGTTTGGATTAACAAACCATCGCCGAATGAAAGTGATTCGATGATAGTTTAAATTATTGATGGGTGTGTCTCATTTTCATTGACACGTTCCGTTTAAATATTAGAAATTCGGATTTGTTTCGCATTTAGTGCTTCGTATTTCGAATTTCCAGTTTATCTGGGTTAGTCCCTTAATTGTAATATTCTTGCAACAATGGCAAAGGAATTTAGTAAGCGTTTACTGAACGTCGAAATTAGAAAATAGAAATTGGAAATTTGGCCTCATGCTTTTCTCCCGAATTTCTAATTTCCAATTTCAAGCCGTGAACGGCTGCAGGCTTTCAGCTTAGAGCTTTTCCGGCTTGTTCGGGTTAGGAATGTATAAAAAAATATTTTCATAAATTGAAAGAGGTGTAACATGGCGGGTGCTGAGCTTATAGGTGCAGAAGAAAAAAGGGAAGTTATGGATATCCTGGAAACAGGTATCTTTATGCGATATGGGTTTGACGAGGAGAGGAAGGGAATCTTCAAGGTAAAGGAATTTGAAGAGGCCTTTGCAAGGTATCTGAATTGTGGATATGCCCTGGGTGTAACATCAGGGTCGGCAGCGTTAAAAGTAGCCATGACGGCTTTGGACGTGGGGCCGGGAGATGAGGTGATAGCCCCGGCATTCGACTTTATAGCTACATATGAGGCTATTCTGGAGGTTGGAGCCATTCCCGTAATGGCAGATATAGATGATTCACTAAATCTTGATCCTGATAAATTGGAAGATAAGATAACTTCCTGTACGAAGGCAATTATTCCCGTTCACATGTGTGGAGCGCCTGCCCGAATAGATAAACTGATTGAAGTTGCAAAGAAACATAACCTCCTGGTCCTTGAGGATAATGCACAGGCCTCCGGCGGGAGCTATAAGGGGAGAAAATTAGGCACCATTGGAGATATGGGTATCTTGAGTTTTGATTATTACAAGACGATTACCACCGGCGAGGGGGGCATGGTCATAACGAACGACAAAAAATTGTATGACCGTTCCGACTGGTATCACGACCATGGGCACGATCACAATCCCAATGTAGAGAGGGCTCTTGAGGGGAGAACCATACTCGGCTTCAATTTTCGCATGAATGAGTTTCAGGGAGCCGTCGGACTTGCCCAGTTAAGGAAGCTCGACTACATCATCAGCGAACAGAGGAAAAACAAGGCAGTCATCAAAGATGCCCTCGGAAAAATAAATGGTGTCGGGTTTCGAAAGCTTTTTGACCCGGATGGAGATACAGCAACATTTCTGGGATTTAATCTGCCCGATGAAACTATTACCAGACAGTTTCAGAAAGCATTACAGAGAGAAGGCGTCAATACGATTTTGTACAAGGAAAATGCTTGGCATTATGCTCCAAGATGGGAACATCTTATCGCCCGCTCTACGGCGAATTCAAAAAAATACCCCTTTACCAATCCCATGTACAAAGGGAAAGTTGACTACGACGTAGAAAGTATCCCATATGCAGAGAATATCATCGGGAGGACTCTTTTTATGGTTATACCCGTAAAGATGCCGGAAGCAAAAATGGAAAGTATAATCAACGGGATTGAAAAGGCATCGAAGATTTTATAAGAAAGAGAGCTTGTAATAATGATTGTTGTTACGGGTGGCGCAGGATTTATAGGCAGTGCCGTTGTGTGGAAGTTAAATTCGGAGGGGATCGATAATATTGTTATTGTTGATCATCTCGGAACGTCGGATAAATGGAAGAACCTGGTCAACAGGAAATATGCAGATTATTTCCACAAAGATGATTTCATTAAAATGGTGTGTGAAGACAGAGCGCCCTTTGAAGTTGATGGGATTATTCATATGGGAGCATGTTCTTCCACAACGGAACGGGATGCCGATTACTTAATGGAAAATAACTATCGTTACACCCGAAAACTTGCCGAGTGGGCCGTGAAAAAAAATATCCGTTTTATTTATGCTAGTAGTGCGGCTACGTATGGTGACGGGACGCTCGGTTTTTCTGACGATGATCATGTAAGCAAGACACTCCAGCCGATAAATATGTATGGGTATTCCAAACAGATATTTGACCTTTGGATCCTGCGTAATCAATTGGAACAAAAAGTTGCGGGTATTAAATTCTTTAATGTGTTCGGGCCTAATGAGTATCACAAGGGAAATATGAGGAGTGTCATTCATAAATCTTTTCGACAGATAAAAGAGACAGGCAAAATACGACTCTTTAAATCCCATAAACCGGAATATCGGGACGGAGAGCAGAAAAGGGATTTTGTTTATGTGAAAGATTGCATCGAGGTTGTCTGGTGGTTGTTGCAGAATCGGGAAGTTAACGGAATATTCAATCTGGGGACAGGTCAGGCCCGAACATGGAATGATCTGGCAAGGGCTGTCTTTGCGGCAATGGACCGCCAACCAGAGATTGAATATTGTGAAATGCCTGAATCCATTCGGGGTCAATATCAGTATTTCACGGAGGCACAAATGGACAAACTCAGGTCTGCGGGGTATACTATACCGGTTAAATCTCTTGAAGATGCCATTTCTGATTACGTGGTAAATTATCTGGCAAAAGGGGAAATATGCCTGTGATTTCCTGTTGACAGACAATATAACAAGAGTCATAACTACTCAGATGGATATAGATTGAAGGTCTTTGGCGTGAGCTCAGCAGAATCGTTTCTACGCCAAAGTTCTGCCTGCAGCAGGCAGGCAACGCGGCAATCGTGTTTTTGGGTACCTTCAGCCTGATTTACCTGAGTGGTTACATACAGTTTAGAATAATGGAGGACTATTAATGATGGAAAAGAACACAAATAAAAGAACTCGTTTTCTCTCTTTTTTCTTGGTGTTTTTTGCAGGGGTTTTTATTGCTTCTTTAGTGAGAGTGGCGAATTTTTCTTCTATACCATTAGGGTCGCCAGCGCAGACCGCCATTGCTGCTTTTCCGGACAGCAGGGCAACAGCGCCTTCTTCTTTCGCTGATTTGGCGAAGAAGTTGACACCCACCGTAGTTAATATAAGGACTACGAAAACTGTTCGCACGGGCGGTATGGGTGCAATAAGATCTCCTTTTGGAGAAGAAACTCCGTTTGATAAATTTTTCGGCGACGAATTTTTTAGACGATTCTTTGGGGATATGCCCCAAAGGCAGTTTAAGCAGAGAAGTCTGGGGTCAGGATTTATTATCAGTAAAGACGGTTACATATTTACGAACTATCATGTTGTCGAGAAGGCAGACTCGATCTTAGTTAAGGTATCGGATGGCAAGGAATATGATGCCAAAGTAGTGGGAAAAGATAAAAACACGGACATAGCCCTTTTGAAGATAAAACCTGTCAATGGTCTTCCCGTTGTCAATCTCGGTGATTCGTCCGGGTTGCGTGTTGGTGACTGGGTGATCGCAATAGGCAATCCCTTTGGCCTTTCTCAAACGGTAACTGCAGGTATTGTAAGCGCCAAGGGACGTGTCATTGGCGCGGGACCTTATGATAACTTTATCCAAACCGATGCCTCTATCAATCCCGGGAACAGCGGGGGGCCTCTTTTCAATTTGAGAGGGGAAGTTGTGGGGATAAACACCGCCATCATTGCGCAGGGGCAGGGAATAGGTTTTGCCATACCAATTAATATGGCGAAAACAATTCTCCCGGACCTCAAGACAAAGGGTAAGGTGATCCGTGGCTGGCTTGGTGTTTCTGTCCAGGATATCACACCAGATATTGCCAAGAATTTAAAATTGCAAGAACAACAAAAAGGCGCGCTTATTGCTGATGTATTTAAGGGAGATCCCGCAGACAAGGCAGGTATTAAAACAGGTGATATCATTATCAGCGTGAAAGGGCACAATATTGAAAACACACATGATTTATTAAGGATTATTGCAGGCTTCCGCGTAGGCGATATTGCCAAGGTTACAGTCTTGAGAAATGGGAAGAAAAAGGTTTTTTCGGTGGAAATCTCGGAGCGTCCGGAACGGGAGAAAATAGCTGATCTGGGCAAAGCTCCGGAATACCTGGGGATGACTGTTCAACAGATAACACCTGAAATAGCAAAACATTTTCGCCTTACTGATACGAAAGGGGTTATCGTGAGCGGAGTAAAGGAAGGAAGCCCGTCAAGTGAAGCGGGAATACAGACGGGGGATATAATATTACAGATAAACCGTGTAAAGATCCGTTCTGTGAAAGATTATGTGCGGGAAATGGCCGGGCGAGATGAGAAAAACAGTCTGCTCCTTTTGATAATGAGGGGGAACTCCAAATTTTTTGTCGTAATTCGTAAATAAACAATGTACGGGGAGGAAGGAGAATTTCTCCTTCCTCCCCGTATAGACGGTCTTGCCATCAACTTCATTTTTAGTAACTACTTAGGCGCTTAATCGTAAAGTTCGTGCCTGCCTGTGCGTGTCCGCACGCAGACAGGCAAAATTGGCAAAAGAATTTCATTATAGCTGATAAGTCCTTGCAAAACTTAAATCCGAATATCGAATTTCGAAACTCGAAACAATATCGAATGACAAAAATACAAATATCTAAACGGGAAAGAGTTAAA
>Ga0164318_10008249_pt1 | contig 10127 bp, 8 predicted proteins | sample GuaBasSedimGuay9_FD_113734 | JGI IMG/M metagenome (GOLD analysis project Ga0164318, IMG submission 113734) | Subseafloor sediment microbial communities from Guaymas Basin, Gulf of California, Mexico - Guay9, Core 4571-4, 0-3 cm | ecosystem: Environmental > Aquatic > Marine > Hydrothermal vents >...
ATTTGAATAATCACCCCATCTGTTACCGTTTGTTTGAGAAACACTACCGTTAAAAATTGTTGTTTCTGCAATATCCATATTCCCGGAAGCACTTGCATTTTCAGAAGAACTTTGTCCGCAATATCTGATACCCGGATATAAAGATGAACTTGAAATTGAATATCCGATTGCAATCTCGTGAGAACCATTTTCAGCTATCGACCCCATCCATCTGGAATGCCCGTCAGGTGCATAAGTTCCGTTTTGACGAATACTCCATGTCCCTCCTGATTTTTGTAATTCGTACCACCGTACTCCTGCATGATCTGAATTATCAACATCTACACTGTGACAACAAACAATTCTTTCATCTCCTCCGCCAAAATTTCTATATTGAGGTCTGTTCATTATTATTTGAGGTATTCCGTCAAGTTCTTGGCTTGTATTTCTTTGAGCGATATTATCCCATCCGCTCCCTAAGTTACTGTCAAAAACCGGAACATTTAATGTTTGGACTCTTGAAAATGTTGAACTTTCGAGAGTATTCCAATCGACATCAAGTTCAAAAATCCATAGCTGGTCACTTCCTCCCCATGCGTCATCATTAATTGTAACAAAAATTCCCGGTTCACCTGTCGGTGCAAAAGTTCCGTCATTATCAGCAGGCGGCACACAATGAAATCCGCTGTTTGGTCTGTTCGGATTATTGAAGCCAGCCATTTTCGGGTTTGCTCCTCCCGTTAATATAACACTCCTTTCAAAAACGTAAATATCATCATTCGAACTGTTTAACCCCATATAATATCCGTCTTGCCAAATTCCGAATTTTGGATAATCAGGTCCGTCATCAACATCAAAAGAATATGCATAATATGAACCGGTAGGATCATTTGTTACTGAAACAGCTATAAGCATATAATCATTACCACTTCCAATAATCATTGAAGGAACTGAGAATTCTGAAATAAACCATCTGTCAGCTTGTTCATCATACAAAACAATCGGATCACCGTCATTTCTGTTTGCCCCGGTTACTCCGTTAAATAGAGTATTTATATTTCCGGAGATTATTGAATTCTTATTTTTATCATAAATTTCATAAGTACTGTTTATCATTTGAAAATAATATTTAGAATTGACTGAACCATTGGCGTCAGTTGGTTGACCGCCTGCCATTGCTTGTCCCTCCCAAACTTGCAACAATGCTTTTGAATTATTCAGGATACCGTTTTTATATTGAAGTATCGGATCTTTCCCCTTTGGTAATGCAGTTTCCGAAAAAGGATAATTTCTTTCTTTTAATTCTTCGTTATAATTAAATAATATACTCCTCGGAATATTAATTGAATCTATTTTTGAAAGTTCTCGTAATGGTCTTGTAATGCCGAGAAAAGTTCCTTCTTCTATTGTCGTAGGATGAACAACATTGTTTTTGGTTTTAGATTTTGTATCCTTTTTTTCAATTTTTTTCAAAGGTTGTTGAGAATAAGATATTCCCGAAAATAAAAAAACAAGAAGTGTGCTTAGAGTAAGGATTTGTTTCATAAGATTTTGTGTTTAATTAACTTTTAGCTATAAAGTAATATGTAAATGTATACATATAGTTTTTATAAATTATACGAACAATTCTCAAAATGGTTTCAATATAAGAGTCTTTTCATAAAAAAAACCGGCAGATATTGTTTTTTTTTGTAAAAGTATAAAAATATCGTAAATTTACGATGAAAATATAAAAATGAAAAAAGTCGTAGATTTAAAGAATATTTCCGTTTATCGAAAATATAACAAGGTGTTATCGGATATCAGTTTTACTGTAAATGAAGGCGAATTTGTATATTTAACCGGCAGAGTGGGCAGCGGAAAATCCAGTTTATTAAAAATTATTTATGCCGATGAAGAAATAAGAAACGGTGAAGGAACGACAGCCGGGTATGATTTAAAAAAAGTAAAACAAAAAGAAATTCCTTTTTTAAGACGAAAAATCGGTATTGTATTTCAAGATTATAAATTATTAACCGACAGAACGGTATTTGATAATTTGAAATTTGTTTTGGAAGCATCAGGTGAGAAATCAAAATCTGTAATAAAAGATAAAATAAAAAGTATATTATTAACCGTCGGTTTGGAAGGGAAAGAAAACCGTATGCCTTTTGAATTGTCAGGAGGCGAGCAACAAAGTGTGGGAATTGCCAGAGCGTTAATTAATAATCCCTTACTGATTTTAGCTGATGAACCGACAGGAAATTTAGATGAAAAAAGTTCTGATAATATAATGAGACACTTGATTGATGCATCAAAAAATAATACGACAGTAATTATGGCAACACATGATATGAATCTGATAAAAAAGTATCCTGCAAAAGTTTTTAATCTTGAAAAAAATAAATTTGAAGAACAATATTAATTTTTTTTTAAATTTTATTTTATTGTAATTAAAAGAAAATCAGATAGTTGTATATTTTACAAATAAAAAGAATGCAAAAATTTATAATTAGGTTTTTATTTATAATAAATAATAATGTATATTTGCAAATCTAAAACAGATGTTAAATAATTGATAACTAAAATATACCGAAAATGACAAAAGCAGATTTAGTCAATGAAATATCGAAACAAACCGGTATTGAGAAAGTAGCTGTTAAAAAAACAGTAGAAGCTTTCATGGAAAATATTAAAGAATCTCTTCAAAGCAATCAAAATGTTTATTTGAGAGGTTTCGGAAGTTTTATCGTAAAGAAAAGAGCTGAAAAAACAGCAAGAAATATTTCTAAAAATACAACGATAATTATTCCGGAACACTTTATTCCTTCATTTAAACCGGCAAAATCGTTTGTCAATGACGTAAAGAAAAAAGTAAAATAATTTAGTCTATAATTTTTAATCAATTTCAGATATGCCCAGCGGAAAGAAAAGAAAAAGAGCAAAGATGTCAACGCATAAGCGTAAAAAACGTCTCAGAAAAAACAGACATAAAAAGAAGAAATAAATTTTTTCAGTCTGTTATCAGATATCAAAAAGAGCCGACTTCGGCTCTTTTTGGTTTATCGAAGTTTTACGTATAAAAAGTAATGAAGGGTGACTAATGAACTAATAATCAATATCTCAAAACGAGAGATTAATATTGCATATACCGAGGAAAAGAAACTTGTAGAAATTCACAAAGAAAAAAGCAACATTCAGTTTACCGTCGGTGATATTTTTTTGGCAAAAGTTAAAAAAGTAATGAACGGTTTAAATGCTGCTTTTGTTGATGTGGGTTATAAGAAAGATGCATTTTTGCATTATTTTGATCTTGGCCCTCAATTTAAATCTCAAGAAAAATTTTTACATTCAGTAATAAACTCAACAGACTCGTTCCCGAAATTACGGAATTTTAAAACACTTCCCGATATTAATAAACACGGAAAGATTTCCGAAGTATTGAAAGGCGGACAAACCGTTCTTGTTCAAATTGCTAAAGAACCGATTTCAACTAAAGGACCTCGATTAAGCTCCGAAATTTCCATAGCCGGCAGAAATTTAGTACTTATACCGTTTTCAAATGCGGTTTCAATTTCAAAGAAAATTGTATCTGATGAGGAACGCAAACGTTTAAAACGACTGATTCAAAGTATCAAACCTGATAATTTCGGAGTGATTGTAAGAACTGTTGCAAAAAATCGCAGAGTTGCCGTTCTGGATGAGGAATTGCGTGCTTTAATTATAAAATGGGAGCAGATGCTGGAGAATTTAAAAGGAATTACTCCGCCTGCCGTTGCTATGGGAGAATTAAATAAACCCGCAGCATTGTTACGTGATATTATGAACAGTTCTTTTACAAATATCTATGTTGATAATGAATCTGTTTATACCCAAATTAAAAATTATATCGCTGAAATTGCACCCGAGAAAGAGAAAATCGTTAAATTTTATGATAAACGAACACCTATTTTTGATTATTTCGGTGTAAGCAAACAAATAAAAGCTTTGTTCGGGAAAACCGTTAATATGGAAAACGGTGCTTATTTAATTATTGAACAAACCGAAGCTCTTACCGTCATTGACGTAAACAGCGGAAATCGTTCTAAGCGGGCTGCCGATCAGGAAACAAATGCCGTGGAAGTAAATATGATTTCTGCCGAAGAAATTGCAAGACAACTCCGTTTGCGTGATATCGGAGGAATTATTGTTGTTGATTTTATTGATATGCATTCCAATGAAAACAGGCAAAAAGTATATCAATACATGAAAGATCAGATGGACGGTGACAGGACAAAACACAGTATTTTACCTCTGAGTAAATTCGGTTTGATGCAAATTACACGTCAGCGTGTTCGTCCGGCAACCGATATAGAAACTAAAGAAACATGCCCCGTATGTGACGGCACCGGTGAAATTACACCCAGTATTTTATTTATTGATGAAGTTGAGAATCATCTTCAATACATGATCGGAAAATATAAAGGGAAAATCTATTTACATGTTCATCCTTATATTGACGGTTATTTAAAATGCGGTATGTTTTCAAAAGCTTTGAAATGGCGAATGAAATATAAACGAAAAATTAAAATTATTCCTACAATTACATATTCCTTTTTAGAATATCATTTTTATGATAAGGAAGGGAAAGAATTAAAAATATAAACGTAGAGCTGTCTGAAAAGGCAGCTTTTTTTATAGTATGATTGAATTAGGCGTTTATGTGATAATCGTTATGTTAGTTAAAATAATAAATTCAAAATTAAAATAATAAGGTCTTAGTCATTCGCCGATAAATTACTATTAAGGTTTATCAAAAAGATAAGGTTTTTTATTTTTAGAAAAACCGTATGTCTTATTTCTAACATTAACAGGGACAACGGAATCATTTTTTTTTAACCTTATTAACAATTGATATTACATAGGGTGTTTCAGGAAATGCAAGATTTTGAAAAAAACCGATTATTTTGCAAGTTGCTGTATTCGACCTCAAAGAAATTTCGTAGTTTTCAAACGTATCGGAGCTAAAAAATAAAAGCTGTTTGAACGACCGGAGCGTGCGTAGGGAGTGAGTTCTTTTATTTTTGCGGAGAGACGTGTAGAAAACAAGAAATTTATTTGCAGTCTTGATTTTTGTTTCTTTGTATCAAGACAACTCCGAAGGACCTCAGCGAAGCTAAAGAAACAAAAAAGAAACACAGAAAAAATAAATTACCCCAAAAATAAACAAAATACGCATAATCCGGGGTAACTATTTAAAAAATAAGTATGTATTGTGCTGTATTTCATGCGTGTAGTATTTCCCGAATATCCCTACATAAACTCCTAATTCAATAGTATGATTTTAAAAATACGTTCAGACTTTAAAGTTTTAACTTTTACAAAATAAATTCCGGAAGGAACATTTGACAGATTAATATTTACTTGATTTTTATTGATTTGTTTTGAATAAATAATTTCTCCCGTAATGCTTATTACTTTTACTTCTTTTAATAGGTGATTTCGGACATTTCTGATTGTAAATTTTTTATTAAAAGCCGGATTAGGAAATATCTGAACTTCGGAATCCGGAATATCAGAAACAGTTCCGGGAACATCTTCAATAATAAAATCCGTAATTTTCGGAAGATGGTCGGATGCAATATCCGTATCATCGAAATTTAAACCGTATTGACTCAATCGTTCACTTGACATTTCATGAGTGCAAATTGTATATGCCTTTGATACTGTTGCTCCGATATCTGAAGCAATTGCATAATCAAGTCTGCCGGGCCAATAGGAATTCCCTTCTTCCGTCCAAGTAGTTGCCGTTCTCATATCGGTATGAAAAGCAATAATATCTCTTAAATCCGTGTTGTCCCAGTCCGGAGCAATATCTTCTCCGAAAGTTGAATTATCAACAATATCACCGGTTAGCAAAGTCGTTAATTGTTGACTTAATCCGACAAGATTTAAATCACCGCTGATGACAAAAGGAGTTCCGTAAGGCAAGGTAATATTTCCGCCGGACGTTTTAACATCTCTTATAAAATTAATAATTGCATCTGCCTGTTCTTGTCGTGTATCATCATCACCGCAACATTTAAGATGGGCATTAATAATTAAAAAATCTCTCGGAAAAGAATCGGGTAAATCAATGATATATCCCGTTATTCTGTGGATATATGTCGGATCAATATCATAATAATCCGATATCGGATATTTGGAGCAGCTAATGTTTCCTCCGTCATTTTTTAAACATGTCCAATTACTTCCTTGTAAAGGTATCCAAGAATCAAGTAAGTTTTTTGCTTGATATTGAGTGGTATTCCAACATTCGTTAAAGGTAATAATGTCCGGATTTACGGCAGTGATAATATGTTGAAAACTTCCGACTCTGGCATTATCAATCAGACCGTCTTGAAGTGTATTATAAGTCATTAAACGAATATCACTTGCATTGGTTTTGTTAAGTGTAATTTTATCATAAACTACAACAGGCGTTTCATCAAAAGTATAAGAAAAAGTTGTTCCTAAATCCGGCATATAATCTCCGCCGGTATTATTGTCTTTAAAGCAAAGTTTAATTGTATTGCCGGTAAAAAGCTGATGTATGCCGTCGGGGAGGGTATGGCGTTCAATCATAATCTCAAAGGTATCAGAAGTTGTCGTCGGTAAAGCAATAAAACCGATATCATAAGGCGAAACTTGAACGCTTCCGGAAGTCGGATTAAAATAAAATGTTTTGGTTCCGAAATTTACTCCTAATTCAGCACCGATTCCGTTAACGGAATATCCGGTTGCAGCATTATTGTCGGCATCAATTTCTAAAAACAGATTATTCCCCGAACTAAGTTGAATTTCTTGGTCAAAAACCAGTTGAATAAACAGGTAATTGCTGTCGTTTGCCACTTTAAAAGAAAGCAAATCATAAGCTGCTCCGTCGTTTTGAGTATCTGTAAAACTTTCGGCATCGCTTGTCCAATCATCATATTTTCCGTCAAGACCGATCGGTAATGCTTGTGCGAAAATTTGTGAAGATACAATCAGAAAAATTCCCGTTAATAAAATCCTTTTTAAATTATTCATTATTCTTTATTAATTGTTCATTATTTATGCTTTTAACAATAATTTCAGCCGTTCTGTCCGATGCACCTTTACCGCCTAAAATTTCTCTTAATTTTGCAAAATTCAGAAGCATCGTATTTCGATATACGTTATCTTCAATAATTAGTTTCAATTCTTCGGTAATATTTTTTACGGTCATATCGTATTGAATAAATTCTTTAATAATTTCGTTGTGCATGACCAAATTAACAAGCGAAATATAATCCACCTTTACCAAGTGTTTCGCAATATGGTATGAAAGATTATCTCCTTTGTAACAAACCAATTCAGGAATATTTAAAACGGCCGTTTCCAATGTTGCCGTTCCGGAAGTTACAAGGGCAGCTTCGGAATATTTTAAGATTTCATAAGTATTGTTATAAATTAATTTTACGTCTTTATCTTTAATGTATTTAAAGAAAATTTCTTTTTCCAAGGAAGGTGCTGCTGCAACGACAAATTGATAATCGGGAAATTGTTCCGCAACTTTTAACATTACCGGAAAATTATGTTGAATTTCACGTTTTCTGCTTCCGGGAAGTAAAGCAATAATTTTTTTGTCGTTCAGATTGTATTTTTTTTTGAAACCGTAAATATCTTTTTTTTCGGTATCAATTGCATCTAAAATCGGATTGCCGACATATTCGACTTCGTAATCATATTTTTTATAGAAATCTTTTTCAAAAGGAAAAATGATAAACATTTTATCAACGAATATTTTAATTTTATGAACACGTGATTGTTTCCAAGCCCAAATTTTCGGTGAGATGTAATAATAAACTTTTAATCCGGCATTATGGGCAAATTCAGCAATTCTCAGATTAAATCCGGGATAATCGACCAGGATTATTACATCGGGTTTGTAGTCAAGAATATCTTTTTTTACGAATTTGATGTTTTTCAAAATAGCCGGAAGATGCATAAAAACATCCAGAAAACCCATATAAGCAGTATCCTTGAAATGACGGACCAATGTGCCTCCTTGTTCTTTCATAAGGTCACCGCCAATGAAACGAAATTCAGCATAATTATCAAAATTTTTCAGGGCTTTCATCAGATTTGATGCATGCAAATCGCCCGATGCTTCGCCGGCTGTTATGTAGTATTTCAAAGTTATTTTTTTTAATTAAAAATTGCACCTGCTGCTATAATCATAAAAATAAAAGCTGCAACACCAATTAATCCTTTTACGGCTTTATACATTTTTTTGTTCAAAAATAAATAAAATAAAGGCATAATTCCGATAGCTCCGCCTTTTAAAGAGAGAAAAACTCTTGAACGTAAAATCGGACTGAATTCATTATCTTCGAAAAAATATTTAAAATGTTGAATTATCGAATAATCTTTTGCATTTGCAGCAATTACAATTAAACTGATAACGGATGCCGTAATGAAACCGCTTACAATTCCGACCCATATTTTATCGTATTTTGACTTTTTTTCAAATCTCATTTTCTTATATATGAATTAAAAACACGCTAAATTACTAAAATATTGTATTTTTGAAAATTCTATGGCAAACAATAATTTTATATACGGAACACGAGCGGTTATCGAAGCCGTTAATTCAGATAAACAAATTGAAAAGGTGATGATTGTAAGAAGTGATGACAATCCCCTGCAAAATGAGTTGACAACACTTTTAAAGCAACATCGAGTGTATTTTCAGTTTGTACCTCTTCAAAAAATAAATAAAATCAGCAGAAAAAATCATCAAGGCGTCATTGCATTTATTTCACCGGTGGCTTTTTATGATGCAGAAGAAATTGTAACACGTGTTTTTGAAGCCGGTAAAATTCCTTTTATTTTGGCACTTGACGGAGTTACCGATGTCAGAAATTTCGGAGCAGTTATTCGAACGGCTGAATGCTCGGGAGTACATGCCGTTTTGGTTCCCGAAAAAGGATCTGCTGCTATCAATGCTGATGCAGTTAAGACATCTGCAGGCGCATTGCATAAAGTTCCGGTATGTAAAACGAGAAGTTTACGAGAGACACTACAAAATCTGAAAGAAAACGGTTTGCAAATAATCAGTGCAAGTGAAAAAGCAGATAAAAATTATTATCAAAGTGATTTTACGCTTCCGACGGTTTTGGTTGTCGGTTCGGAAGAAAAGGGCATTTCAAATTCAATTATCTCATTATCAGATAAATTTGTAAAAATTCCTTTGCTTGGTGAAATAAAATCTTTAAATGTATCAGTTGCGGCAAGTATTTTGATGTATGAATCAGTAAGGCAACGAATCAATTAAAATTTGACTTTTACTAAAGTAACTAATTAATATAAAGAAAACCTTTAACTAATTTAAACCTGATATAATATGAAAATTCCAACAACTTTATTATTTGTATTTTTCGGCTTGTATTTATTTCAATCATGCGACAGTCAAAAAACGGTGATAAAAAATGTGCCTTCGGATAAATTAAACAATACCTATACAATCGGTATGAATGATACTTTAACAATTGAATTAAAATCTAATCCGACAACCGGTTATGTTTGGTCAATCGACAATAAAATTAAACCGAAAGTTATTCAAGAGTTAAATCATGAATTTGTAAAAAATAATAAAACAACGGATATGGTCGGAGCAGGAGGTTTTGATTATTGGAAATTTTTACCTTTAAAAACCGGTGAAGTTTATTTGCATTTTATCTATATGCGAGAAGACGGTAAAATCAATAAAGAAAAATATTATAAAGTTGCAGTTGAATAAACAAGGAAAAAATATTTGCAGTCAACTTTATTCCTTTTAAACTAAATTCTTAACTTAAAATCAAAACGTATGAAAACTTTAAAAATTATCATTCCGGTGATGCTTATTTTTGCATTAAACGGATGTATTATTGATCGAACACCGGATTATCCGGATGTAAATGCTTGCTTTTCGGTTTCCGGAACAACGCATAGTATGAATGAACCTGTTTATTTTGTAAATTGTTCGCAAGGTGCCGTATCTTATGAGTGGAGTTTTGGTGACGGATTTACATCAAATCAAAAAAGTCCGATGCATACTTATACGCAAGAAGGTACATATCAAGTAAGTATGACCGCAACGGGATATGAAAGTTATGAAACTTTTACGGATGCCGTAACAATCAACG
>Ga0164318_10008250_pt1 | contig 10126 bp, 5 predicted proteins | sample GuaBasSedimGuay9_FD_113734 | JGI IMG/M metagenome (GOLD analysis project Ga0164318, IMG submission 113734) | Subseafloor sediment microbial communities from Guaymas Basin, Gulf of California, Mexico - Guay9, Core 4571-4, 0-3 cm | ecosystem: Environmental > Aquatic > Marine > Hydrothermal vents >...
ATAGAGTCGGTCTGGGCTGTATTCAATTCTACAGTTGCGATGTAATTCTGCAAATTGGTATCGACCTCATATTCGCTTCCTGAAACCTGCAAGTTCTGAAAAGTAATGGGAAGTACAATTTGCGACGCTTGCTGAGAAGTAAGTCTAACGTGAACCGAACCATCCTCTCGAATGGTAAACTCCCATAAGATCTTTTGGGATTGTCCTGTGTTGGGATATACAAAGAACAAACAAAATATAACTATGGTCAAAAAAATCAATTTCTTGTTCACGATAATCGTCTCCTTTCTGCGGGGGATAAAAACATCAACTAATAGCTAAAAATAAATTTCACAGTTGCACTCTGTGCTACCACAGATTTCCAGGGTTAAAATACAAGATTTGGGATCAAAGTAGTGCCTTACTAGGCATTCGCAAACGACCTGTCTACTTCTCCAGTTATCAGGAACGTAGATAAAAATTTTCGCTTGGATGTTTTTTTGAGGACGAATTCTGAAACTGAGTTTTTTGTCTTTGGGATGGTATTTTACAAAATCCACTCCATCTTGTCGTAAGTGGAAATTATGCAACAGCACCACAGGGTAATTTCCCGCTGGCTGAAGGGACAATAATTTTGTCCCATGGGGTGGTATACGACAAAGCTGAATACTTTCCTGAAAACACCCCAGATAACTTTCTTCCCAAAACTCGAAAACGTGGAACGTTTTTCTTTTATCTAATCCGATCTTTTCCAGAGAAAGTTCGAAATCAACAGGTTTATCCTCCCAATTAATCACTCCAACTAATAGCTGTTCCCCTCTTTTAGAAGCGAACACCTGAGGGACTCGCTGCTCAAAGATATCAACTGGAATAGCCGACTGGCTGCTAACAGGGAGCACAATTTGAAATAGACGTTTGCGTTTTTCCGAGAGCGAGGGCAAGTCATCCGATAAGAAAAGTGCTCCACCAGACAAAGCCAACACGGTAGTCAGACTGCGTACTTCCTCCTCATTCAACTGGGTATTACTTTGACGCACAAGCAAGCAATCAGGATCATTATTCCATAGCCGTCGATGTAAAAAATAGCGGGGCAAGGTAGCTTTAATAGCTACCGAGGCAGAGCAATTGCCATACCATACCGGCCCCACATCCTCGCTGATACGCATGCCATCTACCAAACCAACAGCAGGGCCTAAAGGTGCCCCACATCCGAGAATGAATTTGTCCCCTACCGTCTGGCGAATAATCTCTAAGCCTTTTCGATACGCTTCTATAGAGGTGACATTCGCCCGGAATCTTTGACCTCGCAATGCAGCAGCGAAGAGAAAATCGATTTTAACATACTTGACCCCCCATTCGTTAATAATGATCTCAAATAGTTGACGCAGAAAAGCCTGCGCTTCTGGATGAGTACAATCCAAGCCGTAGATTTGTGTATTCCAATTCTGGAAAGCCACGATTGGACGGCCGTTAGTATTTTTCACCACCCAGTCAGGATGTTGATGATACAATTGAGAATTTGCACCTACACAGAATGGTGCAAGCCAGAGCCCTGGTTTTAACCCTCGTTGTTTAATCTGACTACATAGCCATTTTATTCCATGAGGAAATTTTTCGTTAATAGAAAGCCAATCCCCAATAGCTGTCTGATAACCATCATCTAACTGAACATATTCGACTGGGTAGTTGTGGTAATTCTCAGCCAAAAACTGCAAATTCTCCAAAATATCATCTTCAGTTACTTTATCAAAAAAATAGTACCAACTGCACCAGCCAGTAGGTACTTGTTTGGGTACTCGGGCTTGCATATCGCAGGCGACAAAATCGGCGTATTGTTCCAATGCCTCAAAGCCATTATGAAATGGTAATAACATTAATTTTTCAGAGCTTAGGTGTTTGTTTGGAACTACTTGGAAATTCTCAGCAAAAGATTCAGCAGTAATCTTAAGCTGAGTTTTTTTGGCGTCAGCAGTAATCGTTCCCATCTGACGACTCATGGAAACAAACCCCGCTAACATCCCAGCGTTGGACTGAGGGTGTACTACCATTCCCATCCAGGCACTAACGAATCTGCCAGGTTTCTCCGATTCTACAAATTTGCTCAAAAAGTCACCTGCAATTTGTGGTTCTTCGTCTCTTTCGTCGAACCCGATAGAATACGACTGATCCCAAGAATACCAGCCATTTTTAAAAAACCGCCACCGGGCCAAATGGGGAAGCTCCATTCCTCCTTCGTCCATACTCAACACAACAAACCGTTCAATCCCAAAAGCTTCGGAAGTATCATTTTCTACCTCAATTTGCAAAATCACTGGTGGCAAATGCTGATAAGTAATAAAAACAATCTTGAAATTTGGTATTTCCCTTTTCATCTTGTGATAAATGGTAACTCTCTCTCCTTCACCATGATCATCCTTGAAGTTTTCTCTGCTGTAAGTTCGCTGGCAGTCGTCACTGCTTCTAATTTTCTTCCCATCTGCCAAACAAATTTCTGAAAACGCATGAATAATTTGAGGTGAAGTCGAATTTTTGGGATAGAAATTAAACTTTCCGGTCTTTAAATCAAATACAATTGAGCCACTTAAGGAATTCAGAACAACTGTTTCCTGCTGGTTTATTTCGCTTCCAGTGCTAATATCTGATCGCAATCTTTCCTCCTATTTTAAGAGCACCATTTTATGGATTTGAGAAAACTCTCGACCTGTGGCATTATTTATAACCCTTAGCGAGCAAAAATAAATACCATTAGCCAGTTGAAAAGAACCAAACTTTACTTTGTATTCACCTGCTTTTTGAACCGAATTTACCAAGACTAACGCCGTCTCACCTAAAATATCAATAATTTTTAAATGCACCAAACCTCTAACAGGCAACCGATAGCAAACAGTAACGATAGGATTAAAGGGATTGGAATAAGTTCTCTCTAGTTCAAACTGTTGAGGTGTTCTGCGGCTTTGAGAAATTTCTATCCCTGAGGGAATTCTAGCCACTGGGAACCCCCATTTTCTGAATCGTTCCATCAATTGTTGTCCGGAATATTTTTCCAGATAGTGGACAAATAGATTCAACTTCCCTTGAGGGATTGAGGGAACTTGCCAGTTTGGGAGAGCTTGATAAGTCCTGAAAGTTTGTTTGAACGGCTCCCAGCCAATCATATTCTTGAGTAATAGAAATTTGTGTGTGGCAGGGTCATTATGATAGAGCCAATCAGTAACTGAGTTTACCTCGTCGGTTTGTTCAGCTTGCCAACGATAGTAGTCGTCCAGGGTTTCACCATCAAGTTTGGTGTAGTCATACCATCTTTTGCGTTGAAAAACTTTAGCTTTCACCTGCTCGGCCACGTAGACCATCTTAAAATTGGCAAATAATTCAGCCTCCCACACCCATTTGTAGTCCAGATCAAAATCGTGGCCAAGTTCATGCAGTATTCCGAATAACCAGTCGCCTTGATTTACTTGTTGCAAAGCTGGGGCAATGTAGGGAGAAAACCATTTAATCGGATTACCTGCCACGGCCCATCCGCCGGGATACTGGAGGACCTCTAAAATTGTGATCATCTTGCCACCATAAGGGCGTTCACCAACAAGTTCCTCATAGGCAAGATAGGCGCTGTCCAACTTAGCAAGCCAGTTGAATGGTTTGTTCAAGACATTGAAGTTTTTCAACTGTAGCTCAAGGGCCACAAATTGTCCCTCAGCACGAATCCATGTAGGTGGAGGGATGAAGACCTTCTTAGAGCAGCAGTACCGTCTTGCCACTGTTAGGACAAACTTGGTGGTATCGCCCACAAATATCTTCGGAATTTTGAGGTTCCTTAGTCGCGTCCAGCCATAGGGTATTTCCCCGATGGGGATGGAAAATGGTTTAACATTTTTGGTGTTAAGTTCAATCGTTGCATGGTGCATGGGGGAATCCCAATTAACAAAGACGAAGTCCATTAGGTAGTGGCTGGTAGTTTTTGTGTTGCAGATTTTTTGTTGAGGTTGTGGAATAAAATCTATGCCTTGAATAGAACTTCCTTTAACCAATTTAGCATCGGCCCAATTGGCATGATCGCAACAGATGCCATCTCCTGCATCAGTAACCTCAAGAATAAGTTGACCGGCTCCTGTTAGTGGTATCTGGAAATGTAAGGAAGAATCACTTCCAAGCATAACGCCACTGTTCAACACCAGAAGGCTATCCAACCAAACGTGAAAGACCACACTGCCATTGCCTTGGGCGTCGTCATCAATTCCGATTACAGCACTAAATATTTGATAATCCAAGCCATCGAGATTGTAAACGAGTTTGGAATAAGCATGCGTTCCCAATCCTTTAGGATAAACCCGACCATTTAAAGTCAGTTTAGGAGAGGTTACGCTTCTATTAATGCCCAATGTTCCCCACTCTTGTTGAGCACACACTGGAGTAAGATCACTAAGATAAACCTGGGATTGTGCAAAAATTGAGCTGCACATTAGTAAAAAAGACAAACATATCCCAGGAATTGTCGTTTGCTTACTTTGCATTTTCCTGAAGTCCATTATTTAGTTGAACATTACTTTGATAAAAACTTTTTATTTCGTCACTGCTTTAGTCCACTCAAAGCGATGCTACTAATGATCTTTCGCTGGGCAAAAAAGAACAGCACAACCGTAGGCAAAAGTACAGCCAGGGAGGCAGCCATCAACAGATTCCAATCGGTGGAATACATTCCTTTGAAAATATTGAGTCCCAACGCCAGGGTGTAGTGTTCTTGTGAAGTCAGATAGATCAATGGCCCGAAAAAATCATTCCAGGTGCCCATAAAGTTAAGGATGCCCACCGTAATTAGTACCGGCTTCAGGATCGGCAAATGAATACGATAAAATATTTGAAACGTGCCACATCCATCAATTCTGGCAGCGTCGTCGAGGTCTCGTGGAATTCCCATGTAGTACTGTCGGAGCAAAAAAATAAAAAAAGCATTGCCAAAAAAGGCTGGCACGGTTAGGGGCAATAGAGTATCAATCCATCCGATCGCACGAAATAGGATAAATGTTGGAATTAACAAAACAGGATAAGGAATCATCATTGTCCCTAATAGAATAAAAAACAATAGTCTTCTTCCAGGAAAGCGCAATCTGGCAAATCCGTACGCCACGATCGAGCAAGAGAATATTGTACCTATCAAACTAAAGAACACAATAATCAGGGTATTTTTTAGAAAAATGTGAAATGGTAAAATCGTTAGTGCAGTTTTGAAGTTCTCCCAATGGAAGGTTTCCGGAATCCACTGAGGGGGAAATGTAAATATCGAACTTTCGTCCTTAAGTGAGGCAGAGAGCATCCACACCAGGGGGATCAGAAACAATATTGAACCTGAAATTAACAAGAAATAAATGATTGTCTTAGGAAAAATTTTTCGCATTGAACTTACCATTTCTCATTCTGTTGCTGTGCACTTATCTATTTTCTTCATCAGCTTCATAGTACACCCAGAGTGAAGAAGATTTGAAAATCAGAATAGTCAGGGCCAGAATGATCAAGACTAAAACCCAGGCCAGAGCCGAAGCGTATCCCATACGAAACCAACGGAACCCCTGCATGTAAAGATAAAGCACAAAAAACATCGAAGCATTGAGCGGGCCGCCTTCTGTCATTACAAATGCCTGTGTAAACACCTGAAATGCCCCAATTGTTCCGGTTACCAGTAGAAAAAAAATGGTTGGAGAAAGCATAGGAATGGTGATTTTTCTGAACCGCTGCCAGGCGCCGGCTCCATCTACCAGTGCTGCCTCGTACAATTGCTCAGGAATATTTTTGAGTCCAGCTAAAAAAATAAGCATTCCTCCACCGATACCCCAAAAACTCATCAAAATAAGAGCTGGTAGGACCCAGGTAGTGCTGTACAACCATTCTGGTCCTTCTAAATTCAATCCCAACAAGCCACCCGCTTTTTTGATCAAAAAATTCAAAATGCCAAATTTTGGATTGTACATCCACATCCAGATCAGTGAAACAGCCACAGTAGGCATCACTGAGGGCAAGTAAAACACTGTTCGGAAAAATGCCAACCCCTTGATTTTCTGATTTAACAATAGAGCTACCAACAAAGCAGTGACTAACCCCAGGGGTACACTAACCACAGCATAAATAAACGTGACCTTCAATGATTGCCAGAAAAGGGGATCGCTCACCATGCTCTGGTAATTCGTTAGACCTACCCATTGGGCTGGTTTGAGCAAATTCCACTTATGGAAGCTCAAAACCAGCGAAGCTACAATGGGACCGAACACAAATACGAGAAAGCCGATAATCCAAGGTGAAATAGCCAGATAACCCTCGAGGGTTTCTCGTTGACGCGTCTTTTCAGGTAATATTTTCACTGCACATTTACTCCATAGGTTAACGCCTTCTTCTCAGTCGTGCTTCAATTTCTTGAGCAGTTTGGGGCAATACTTCCTCTACGGTACCTTTTCCCAACAATACTTTATCGATGGCATCTGTAATAGGTTTATCAAAATATTCCCACCAGTCAGATGTTCTGAGAAAGCAGGGGGTGATAGTGGCGTATTCTACTGCGCGGATGAAAGCAGATTCAACTGGGTCACGATCCAAGCCCATTTTCTCGGTTAAAGCAGGCATGGCAGGCAAGGCCCAACCAGCCTCTGCACGTATTTTTTGTGCCTCCTCATCGGACATTGCCTTCAGTAGTTCCCAGGCTTGTGATTTATGTTTGCCAATGGTAGCCATTACCTGTCCTGCAGAATGAAGCACAGTAACCAATCTTTTGCCTTGGGGATGTGGAGGCAATACTGTTCCAAAACGAATCTTACTTTTTTTCAACTTGAGCACTGGCCAGCGGCCGTTGTCCATCATGGCTAATTTCCCTGTGAGAAACATATTCTGCGCTCCGCCCAGAGAAGCAGCGGCTCCTCCTGATGGAGAAACCCTGTACCGCACATAGAGATCGGTGTAAAACTTAATTGCTTCGATGGTTTCCGGGCTATCGAGGTAACCTATTACCTGATTGCCATCGGGAGAGACAAGATCGCCGCCATTACTCCAAACCCAGGGTTGTAGATGATACGTACCTGCAAATACGTAAAATCCATATTGATCATCATGAGTTAGTTTCTTGGCGATTTCCAAGAATTCCTCCCATGTCCAATCGTCTTTTGGATATGGAAGGCCTACCTGATCGAAGAGGTCTTTGTTATAGAAAATCACTCGGGCAGTAAAATCTTTGGGTAAACCGTAAATATGACCCTTTACAGAATTGTATTTTACCAGATTGGGATAGAACATGTCAACAGAAAAATCTGAGCAGTTTTCCAAATAGGGGGTTAAATCTTCCAACCCACCCAATTCAGCTAACTTAGTAAAGTTCCACCAGAGGAACACATCGGGAGGTTTACCAGCTACAAGAGAGGTAATAATTTTGTCTTCATAACCCTGGGAATTAGGTTCCAGTTTTACTTTAATATTAGGATGGGTAGCTTCAAACCGCTGAATAATTTTCCGTTCTGGTTCAAGCCCAGTGGCAGAATCCCACGTCATATAGCGCAAAGTGATAGTATCCCCATCTTGTTTAGAACAACCCAGAACCAGAAATATGGAGATTATCGGAACGACACAAAGAATAAACATGTGTCTTTTGTAAAATATCCTTATCGCAACAGAAGAATTTTGGATGTTTTGCATTGCTTCCCATTAGAAATTTTGCAGAAATAAATTCCACTGCTCAGAACATTGCCCAAATTGTCTGTTCCATCCCAAATCGCCTTTTGTGCTCCGCTCAATTTTTTCTGATCGATTAAAGTCTTAACTTTCTCTCCCAGTACGTTGTAGATTATTAGTGAAATCGGTGATTCAGGTGGGGCAATAAATAAAATAGTTGTGTGGGAATTAAACGGATTAGGGTAATTACCAAGCAAAACCATATTCTGGGGTGGTGTGGTTTGGGAGGCAATATTTTTAACATCGCCATAAACACTATCGACCCAAACTTTTGCATCAGCCCAGTCAGCATGGTCGTAGTCAATATCTCCACCACTATGAACAAGTAGCTCCAATTTATCACCATTACTCACGTTCAATTTAATGTACTCTGCTGGCATACCCCATTGAAATACTTTACCTGGCTTATAAATTGTGCTACCGTCCAACTTTACCTCAAATGTCACTCCATTTCCTCCGTTCGATTCATCATCATGACCAATCCAAGCAGTAAACCATTTGAAGTGCCCGTTTAAATCATAACGGATAATGCTATTAGCATGTGTTCCCAGTCCTTTTTCAAACTCTTGCCCAGCAATGGTTATAGTATTTCCGTCGCAGCTTTTATCAAATTGGAGAGTACCCCAATCCTGTCTATAATATTCTGGCATCAAGTCTGATAAGTAATAGTCAGTCTTTTCTGATGTAGCAATGCTGAACGTCCAGAGAGTCGAGCTTTCCGAATACAATTCACCTTTTTTCCAGCGGACGTACCATTGATAAGTTTTACCATAACTTAGCAGCGAATCTGGAATCTGAAATTGGGATTGTGATAAATTGTCCTTATCTAAGATGCATTGGTCATCACAAAATAGGAAAACTCGATACCCGCTACTACCCAGAATATCCTCCCAATCAAGCAAAACATTATCAGTTGCAGTTAAGATGCTCTCATTACGGGGAGCAATAAGAGTAACTGGGACACTGAGATCTGCTCCTCGTACGATAGACATATCATCAACGTTTATCCAGCTATTAGCGGGAGCATTACTGTAGATACCGACAAATATCTTTCCGGTGGTTACCTTGAAGATTTTACTCACTTTGGTCCAATCAAGAGTAGGTTGTTGGGGCAATTGAATATTAATATTTTCACCTATTTTTCGTAGCTCAATAACTGAGCTGTACTGGTCACCACTTGTTTTGACCCAGGCATGCAGGGTATAGATACTATTAGGAACATCCATTTCCTGATTGGTATAAGCGTAATAACGTTTATCGAGAAAGTGTCTTAGTGATGCTTTGCCACTATGAGCCTGGGTAGTGTCAATCATTTGGGCCTCGGGATTCAAGTCACCAAATGTCCAGCCATAACTCCCCTGTTCAAAGTCGGGATTAATGAATTCCGAAATAATGCCTTCGGTAGTATCTATAATAGTGAACGTTCTTTTCTGTGTAAAATCTATACATTCTGTTCCAGAATAGGCCTTTACTGTCCAGTTATAACTGAAGCCACGTTGTAAAAAACCTTCAGGTATCTGGATTAAAGTATCTGGAATCTGGTTAGAGATCCAAATTATTTGATCCCCATGACTTACCTCGACCATATACTTATCAACACTATCTGCGGTTGTCCATTTAAAAATTGGTGTAGCCGAATTGATAAAGGCATCCCTCTCAGGGGTTATGGCATAGCAGAAACGTGGTCCTGGATTAGCCATAAACCGACTTATTTTCAAGGTAGGATCACCGATGCAAACCATACCATAATGCCAGTCCCGTATTTCGAAATGGCGAACACCCCAGTATTTAAAAGCTTCACCAAAAGTATGACCGGCAGCGATTTGTTCATAATAATCATATTGATCCAGCATGCTACCACTTTTGGTAGAGCCTACTGATAATAGTCCATAAGGGTCTTGCATGACGTACCAATTACACAAACAATTATCCTCTGTAAAACGAGCCGCAGAACAATTGAAATTCAAATAAAAGAGGATCTGAACATCGAGAGGTTCAATCTCTTCGCTGTTAAATAATCCGTCTTTAAAATAATGATCTGTAGGACTTGAATGAGCTGCCAGGTACATCCATTCATATTTGTTATTTGTAGTGGCGCGAATACGTTGGCGATAGTCGGCGGCCGTAACGTTTCCATTGATGCCATCATTAACAAAAGTTACTTCATCATACAGCTTGAAAACTTCGTTCTCCATATGGAAACCGGCCCAATCTTCCGCGACATAGCTAAAGCCCTGATTTTTTAACCTTAGAGTGCCTTCCCGATATTGATGTACCTTAGTCAGGTACCTTTCCACAAGCATAGTTTCATTTACACCATGATAAGTCATAGTAGAAGTATACAATCGCCCAATCCAGATATCGGGTTCTAAGGCACCGGTGTGATCATCCCAAACACCCTGTCTATTCATATTGTCCAGCCATTCGCCATCAAGGTCCATAA
>Ga0164318_10008251_pt1 | contig 10126 bp, 6 predicted proteins | sample GuaBasSedimGuay9_FD_113734 | JGI IMG/M metagenome (GOLD analysis project Ga0164318, IMG submission 113734) | Subseafloor sediment microbial communities from Guaymas Basin, Gulf of California, Mexico - Guay9, Core 4571-4, 0-3 cm | ecosystem: Environmental > Aquatic > Marine > Hydrothermal vents >...
CGGAGGGCGGCTTGGCACCGAAGTCAGTTATGCCAGGCTCACAAATGAGCGGTGAAGCTCACGCCGGCATCGACGCCGACCCATAGCCCTTCGACCATCTCGCCGTCAACCTCGTCCTCTGAAGGAGACGTCGCATCCCAGCTACTCGTAGTGAAGTGCCTCGACCGGGTTTAGCCTAGCGGCGCGAATGGCTGGGATGACGCCAGCCGCAAGGCCGATCCCGACCGAGTAGGCCACGGCTATCAGGATCGCCTTTGCTGACACGACGCTTATGAAGTGCATGTCGGCGGTTTTGGAGATGATTGCCGCGATCCCGTGGCCAAGTCCAAAGCCCAGCCCTATACCGATTATGCATCCGATAATGCAGAGTATTATCGCCTCGATGAGGAACTGGGAGAATATGAGGATGTTCCGAGCGCCGATCGCCTTCCGGAGACCGATCTCGCGCGTGCGCTCCGCGACCGAGACGAGCATGATGTTCATGATCCCAACGCCGCCGACAATGAGCGATATGGCGGCTATCCCGCCTGTTACCAGCTTGGCTATAAAGAGCGCATCCTCCGCCCTCTTGATCTCCGACTGTGCAGTCCTGACACGGTATTCGTCTCCATGGGCCTTGGTTCGCTTCAGGAGCGATTTGATGCGGCGCTCCGCTTTTGAGGCGTTCAGGCTGTTGTCAACGTTTACGAGCATGTAGTTGATTCTCTCGGAGCCCTTCATCCTATGCTGCGCAGTTGCCGAAGGGATAAGCACATTGTAGCCCCAATCGTTGCCAAACACGCTCTTGGCCTTCATCACACCGATGACGACGCAGCGAACGTTTGCGACCTTTATGTCCACGCCGATTGGGTCCGTTCCACCAGGGAACAGGTCATCGTAAACCTTGTCGCCGATCACGCAGACCTTCTGCCAGGTTGCCTCATCCCTCTGGGAGAAGAACCGGCCCCGCTCGGGCTTCCAGTCCATCGCCTCGGCATAGCTGGGGACCGTCCCAAGTATCGTGCAGCTGGAGGTGTTCATCTCTCGCGTCGCCATACCGCTGACGCGGACGATCGGCAGAACGCTCACAATGTGTTCGCTGCAATCGGAGATTCTTCTGACGTCGTTGTTGTCCAGGTAGGCGTCATAGGCGCGCCTCTGCCATCTACCGTTTCGCCTGACCCAGCGGTGGGGTGGCGAGACCCATATCAGGTTGCTGCCGCCCAGCTTGTCCATCTCACTCAGGAGCATCTTCCTGGCGCCGTCAGAGATCGACACGATGCCGACAACGGAGCCCACACCAATCAGTATCCCCAGCATCGTCAGGAACGACCGCAACTTGTTCGCCCAAAGCTGCGTCAGCCCGACTAGTATCGGTTCTTTGAGTATCAATTCCGCCCCCGGGAAAAGAGCCGCACGAGTTGCCACCTAGCGGAATAGACTCGCATCAGAACGCTACCTAATGGCCGTCTCAACTGCCGATTATCGGTCGCCGTGCTTCGACCTTACTTCAGAAGCGACCGAGCGATGATGATGCGCATGATCTCCGAGGTGCCCTCGTAGATCTCGGTGATCTTTGCATCTCGGTAGAGCCTTTCGACCGTGTATTCTTTCATGTAGCCGTAACCACCGTGGACCTGGATTGCGAGCCGCGTGGCGTTGACGCACGTCTCCGACGCAAACAACTTCGCCATTGCCGCCTCCTTGCTGAAGCGCTTGCCCTGGCCCTTGACGTGGGCGGCGCGCAGCGTGAGCAGCCTCGCCGCGTCGATCTGGGTGGCCATATCCGCGATCATCCACTGCACGGCCTGAAAGCTCGAGATAGTCTTGCCGAACTGCTCTCTGACCTTTGCGTACTCGATGCTCTCCTCCAGCGCAGCCCTCCCTATTCCGACCGATTGAGCCGCAATCCCGATCCTGCCGGAGTCGAAGCCGATAAGGGCGATCTTGAAGCCCTCGCCCTCTTGGCCAAGCCGGAGGTCTTTGCTCACTCGGCAGTCGGTAAGCACTAGCTCGGAGGTGCCAGACGCGTTCAGCCCCATCTTGTGCTCTATAGTGCCCACCTCAAGCCCAGGCGTGCCCCTGGGAATGATAAAAGCCGACATCCCCTTGTGGCCCTTAGACCGGTCCGTTGAAGCGAATAAAATGATCAAGTCAGCGTAGGCGCCGCCCGAAGTGAATATCTTGTTGCCGTTCAGGACATACTCGTCCCCATCCAGCACGGCAGTGGTCGCGACAGCGCCAGCGTCCGAACCTGCACCAGACTCGGTGAGTGAGAAGCAGCCAATCATCTCGCCCCTTGCCAGCGGCGGAAGAAAGCGGCTCTTCTGCTCCTCAGTGCCAAACTTCAAGATCAGCTCGCAAACGAGCGAAACGTGGATCGACATGATCACCCCGCACGACGCGTCGCCGCGCGATATCTCCTCTAAGGCCAGAACATAGCTGATAGGGTCCATCGCCGCACCATCGTACTTCTCCGGAAGCGTCATGCCTAAAAACCCCAGCTCACCCATCTTCTTGAGAATGTCCGCTGGCCAGAGCGACTCCTCGTCGAGCTTCTGCGAAACAGGTTTAAGCTCATTGTCCGCGAAATCGCGCGCCATATCCCGCATCATCTGCTGGTCTTCCGAGAGCTCAAAATCAATCACTGCTCATGTCTCCTTGTCAACAAGTTTAAGCTCATCCTGCCATCAATACTCGTAGAAGCCCTTGCCGCTCTTGCGGCCCAGATAGCCCGCATCCACCATCTTCCGCAGGAGAGGACATGGACGATACTTCGGGTCCCCGAAACCTTCGTAGAGCACGTTCAGTATCGAAAGGCAGACATCCAGTCCGATCAGGTCGGCGAGCGCAAGGGGTCCCATCGGGTGGTTCATCCCAAGCTTCATGACGGTGTCGATCGCATCCACGGTGCCCACGCCCTCATAAAGCGCAAAGACCGCCTCGTTGATCATCGGCATCAGGACGCGGTTAGAGACGAACCCAGGGGCATCGTTCACCTCGACCGGGGTCTTGCCGAGCTTCTCCGCAAGCTCCTTTGTTACGCTAAATGTCTCATCCGAGGTCGCAATCCCACGGATCAGCTCAACCAGCTTCATAATCGGCACAGGATTCATGAAGTGCATCCCGATGAACCTGTCCGGCCGATTGGTCTGCGCGGCGAGCTTCGTTATCGAGATCGACGATGTGTTCGAGGCAAAGACCGTGCTCGGTGGGCACAGCGAATCGAGCGTCTTGAATACCCCGGTCTTGACAGCGAGGTCCTCGAAGACTGCCTCGATGACAAAATCAACGTCTTTAAGGGACTCGAGCTGCTCGGCACGGATGATGTTCGCCAGTGCGGCGTCGTGCTGCTGTTGCGTGATCCTCTCCTTGGCCAGAAACTTGCCCAGGCTCTTCTCGATCGACTTGACGCCCCGGTCGATGAGCTCTTTGTTGGTGTCGTGAAGCAGGACGCTGTGTCCAGAAAACGCTAGGACCTGGGCAATGCCGCTGCCCATCGTCCCTGCCCCGACTACTCCTACCGTCTTTATATCCATGATGCTGCTCCTTTCATTTGAGTGAAGATGTTTCCTGATGCGGAGTTTTTCCCATTCATAGTGGTTTGCAGGATCATAAGTGGCCGATGCCTACCTTGCACTCTTACCTCTCTACCACCATCGCGACTGCGTTCCCACCGCCGAGGCAAAGCGCCGCCAAGCCTCGCTTCAGGTCGTCAGCCTCCATCTGGTAGAGCAACGTCGTGAGTATTCTAGCTCCGGTCGCACCGATAGGGTGTCCGAGTGCAACCGCTCCGCCGTTGACGTTGACCTTGGCGTAGTCGAGGCCCAGCTCGTCGCAGCAGGCGATCGCTTGGACGCTGAATGCCTCATTCAGCTCGATCAGGTCGATGTCATCAACCGTGAGATTCGCTTTTTGAAGGGCCATTTTAACCGCCGGGACAGGTGTCATCAGGACATCCTCCGGCGCCATGCCCGATGTTGCGTAGCTCACGATCCTCGCCATGGGCTTCAGACCCCGGCTGGCGGCCTCATCGGCCGTCATCAAGATCACCGCCGAGGCGCCGTCGTTGACGCTGGGTGCGTTGCCAGCCGTTACCGTCCCGTCCTTCTTGAAGACTGGCCGCAGCTTGGCGAGCTTCTCCAGCGAGGTGTCCGCGCGGGGACCCTCGTCGGTGTCAACGACGATGGGCTCGCCCCTACGTTGAGGGATTGTAACAGGGGCGATCTGGCTTTTGAACCTGCCGGCCTTGATCGCGGCGACGGCCTTTTGGTGGCTCCCGAGGGCGTATTGGTCCTGTCGCTCCCGCGAGATTCCGTACTTCTCCGCCGTTAGCTCGCCAACGTAGCCCATGTGATAATCGTTGAAGGCGCACCACAGGCCGTCGTGAATCATCAGGTCCACGAGCTTGCCGTGGCCGAGCCTGTATCCAAACCTGGCCTTGGTGAGTGCGTATGGGGCGTTGCTCATCGACTCCATCCCGCCAGCGATAACTATCTTTGAATCGCCCAACTTGACTGCCTGTGCGCCCAGCACAACTGCTTTAAGACCCCCACCACAGACCTTGTTGATCGTCAGCGCCGCAACCTCGTTCCTCAGGCCGCCAAAAAGCCCAGCCTGACGGGCCGGAGCCTGCCCGACGCCCGCGCTGACAACGTTCGACATTATGATCTCGTCGAAGTCCTCCGGCGGAATGCCCGAGCGCTTCAACAGCTCCCCGACAACAATCGCCCCGAGCTTGGGCGCGGTCACCTTGGCAAGTGAGCCACCAAGCGACCCGACCGGCGTTCGGACTGCGTGCGTGATTACAGCTTCTACATTCATCCGTGTCTCCTATAGTAAATAATGTGATTTAACTACTAGCGCCGGCCAAGCCGGCCGCCTATTGAGTTTTGAGAAATGTAGGGTCAACATATATATCGGCCTTATCCTTCAGACCATCTATCCACGCTGCAAGTGCCTTGTCCTCTTTCTCTGAGCGCATCTTTTGCACCAGCTCAGGCTTCTTTGCGGCGAACTCAGCTGGATTGAACTGGGTGTGCACAACCACCGTGAAGACCACGTAGCGGTTCCGGAGATTGATCGGGCCGACCACGTCGCCAACCTTTGCCTCAAATGCCTTCTTGACGAACTCATCGCTCTGGCCAATCCCTCGCACATAGCCGTCCCTGGTGAAGAGGTTGGTCTCTTTGACCGTAAGGCCCCACGCCTTTGCCGTCTTCTGGAAAGCCGCCCGGTCCTTCACCTTCTGCGCGAACTCGGTCGCCTTTTTCTGGGCAATCTTGGCCCCCTCTCGTCTGATCCAGTCCCGCTTGACCTTCTCCTTGGCCTGGTCAAATGGAAGGACCATCGAGGGCTTCTCATCGAGCAGCTTCATCAGAAAATACCGATTCCTGCCCCTGATCACCGGGCTGACCGCGCCCTTCGACAACCCCAACGCAGCGGTCGTAAACTGGAACGACCGGCCAATCCCCTTGATCTCGCTCGAACGATCGAAGAAGTCTGTCGTAACAACGTGGAGGCCCTTTGCTTTTGCGAGCTTGTCAAGATCGTTCGATTTTCCCAGCTGATCGTGCAAGTTATCCGCGGCTTTCTTGGCCAACGCAAGCGCCTTGTCGTCCGTCAACTTCGCCTGTATATCTTTCTTCACCTCGTCGAACTTCTTGACCTCGGCCTTCTTGCGGCCCTCGACCTTGATGATGTGGTAGCCGAACTTGGTCCTGACAAGGTCGCTTATCTCACCCACCTTCAGCGCAAACGCGGCGTCCTCGAACGGCTTGACCATCTGACCCCGACCAAAAAAGCCCAGATCGCCGCCGGAGGAGGCAGAAGGTCCCTCAGAGTTCTCCTTGGCCAGCTTGGCGAAATCCTCGCCCGCCCTTGCCCTGGCCAACAACGCCTCGGCCTTCTTCTTGGCCGCCTGTTCAACTTTGCTGCTTGCTCCTTCGGGAACCTTGATTAAGATATGTCGTGCGTGCACCTGCTCCTTTTGCGTGTATTCATCCTCGTGATCGTCATAGTAAGTGCGGAGATCGTCCTCGGTCAGGTGCACTTGTGACCTGTAGTCCTTGGGGTCGAATAGAACATACTCAACCTTCACATACCGTGGGCTCTTATATTTCTCCTTCTGCGATTCGTAGAGCTTCTTAAGCGCAGCGTTGCTCGGCTTGAGGTCCTTCCCAAACTCCCTGGCGCTGAACTCCACGTAGTCGCACTGGACTTTCTCGTTCTCCTTGATGTACTTGGCTTTGACCTCATCGTCAGTTACTCTCACCGTAGCCCTGATCAGGTCCTCGAGCTTGGTAAGCTTCTGGCTTAACCGAACGCTGTTTTCATAGACCTCCGGAGAGAGCCGCTGCATCGAGAGAAGCCGCATATAACGCTCCGGGCTGAACTTGCCGTTCTCATCCTGGAACACAGGTGTCTTCTCAATGACTGACCTCACCTCGGCATCGCTGACCGCAATACCCAACCTATCGGCCTCTTGCAGCAAGAGATGTCGGCGAATCAGCCCCTGCATGACGCGGCTGCGGAGATTCAGGTTCTTCAGCATTTCAGGGGTCAGCCGATCCTTGTAAATGCTGCGGTAGTAGTCCACATAACGCCGCATTGTAGATTGATACTCCCGAGGGGTTATCTCCTCCCCGTTGACCGACGCAATCACAGACCTCGCACCGCCACGAACGCCACGGTTGCCGGCGCCCCAGACGAGGAATATCGTCCCAACAAAAGCGGCTATCACGATCCAGAGCACCAGGGACAGTTTCTTCAAGTGCTTGCGCATCGCCAGCAGAACCATATCTAGTTCCCTCCTGAGATAAACGTGGAACTGCTGAGGCGCTCTAAACCGTGATCCGCACCCTCGGCCAAACCCAACACATTTCTCAAAACAAGGCGAGAATCCATCCTAGCCCCCAAACAACTCCATATCGCCCGCCTTTCTGTTGAAAACCCTCCGAAACCCAATTCAGTGCAAACGCTTGATCCTAATTCCATCCTTTGTGTCCTCTATGATGATTCCCCTTTCCTTTAATTGCTCGCGAAGTCTGTCTGCGGAGGCCCAGTCACCGGCCCTCCGCGCCTCACGTCGCATCTTGATAAGCTCCTTCTCCTCCTGCGACAGTTCAACCTCCCGACCGAGCTCGATCACGCCGATCACAGAGTTGACCCGCTCAAGCAGGCTATTGATGGAGCTCCTGTCATTCTCGCTTATCTCTCCCCGGCTCATGAGCTCGTTCACCGACCTGATGAATGTGAAAAACACTCCCATGGCCTTTGACATGTTGAGGTCCTCGTCCATCGCACCCTCGAATCCGCGCTCGCATTCGCTGATGCACTGAGCGATCGCGGGGTTGTCGCTGTTTGAACAGCTGGCCGAGCGCAGGCTTGTCACGAAGTCGTCGATCCTCGCTAGCGAACCTGCCGCCTGCGAGAGTGCATCGAGGCTGAAGTTCAGCTGCTTGCGGTAGTGCGCAGACAGCAGAAAGTAGCGAACCTGGCGTGGTTTATAGCCCATCGCGGTGATCTCACGCAACGTGTAGATGTTGCCCGCGGACTTGGCCATCTTGCTCTTGTCCATCAAGAGGTGTTCCGAATGCAGCCAATACCGGGCGAGCGGCTTCCCCGTCGCCGCCCTAGACTGGGCGATCTCATTCTCGTGATGGGGGAATATGTTATCGACGCCGCCGGTGTGGATGTCAAACGTCTCTCCCAAGTACCTCATGCTCATTGCGGAGCACTCGATGTGCCAGCCCGGCCTACCGCGGCCAAACTCAGTGTCCCAAGATGGCTCACCCGGTTTCGCAGCCTTCCACAGCGCAAAATCCCGAACATCCTGCTTCTCATACTCGTCCTGGTCAATCCTGGAACGTATTTGGCAAAGCGTCGGCTTCACCCCCGAAAGCGCACCGTAAGGACCAAACTTGCTCACGTCAAAGTAGATCGATCCATCCCTCTCATACGCATAACCATTCTCCAGTATCCGCCTTATCAGGGACACCATATCCCCAATATGCTCCGTCGCCCGCGGATAATACTCGGCCGGCTCGATCCCTACCGCCGCGATGTCCTCGAAGAAGGCATTCGTGAACCGCTCCGTGAATTCAGCAAGCGAAATCCCCGCCTCGTTGGCGCCCTTGATAGTTTTGTCGTCTATATCGGTTATGTTCATCACCTGTGTTACCTTGAAGCCCTTGAACTTGAGATAGCGCCTCAGCACGTCCTCAAACAGAAAGGTACGCAGGTTCCCAATATGAATGTAGCTATACACCGTCGGACCGCACGTGTAGAGCCCAACGTTGGGCGGGTTCAGAGGAATGAACTCCTCGTTTCTCCGACTCATCGTGTTGAACAGACGTAACATTCCAAAACTCTCACTTATTAATCGGCCACTGGCCTCTGACCAGAATAAGCCGCCGCCCCTGGCCAGCGACTTCAGGCGAGCCGCCTCCGACCCACCACACCCTCTACATTCAGAATAGCATAATCTCGCTCACGCCTGCAAGCCATCGAGCTCCCCAAAATGATTAGTCTAAGCCAGGCGGGCCGCTCTCCCAGGAACCGGGAAATTGCATCAACACCGCCGCATCCATCTTTGGACGCTGTCTCCTCTGCCGATACATCATCCCGGCGCAGATTCCCCGACTTCGTTCACGGGCCTCGCTATCAATCCAAGATCATCGTTTATGTTCAGAGACATTTTCCCCCTCCCCCAAGCCCAGCCTCAGCGACTCCACCCGATTCCTCCGCCGACCACGGCTGGGCGAGTGGCGCGCCTGGCGGGACTCGAACCCGCAACCCCTGGCTCCGGAGGCCAGTGCTCTATCCTTTGGGCCACAGGCGCAGCAAACTAAGAACAGCTCAACAGTCAAGAATGCTAGGCCCAGCCGCCCGTGATGTCAAGTTGCCCGAATTGTTGATCAGTCCTGATTAGCCCGCTCCGACGCCGCGCCGCGTGCGCCTGGGTATGAGGAATGATGCTCACCTGCCCGGGACCGGTCACTCCAGGGACTTCAGAGAGCCTGTCGATTTGACTGATCTCGGCAATTGCGGGCACCGCCTCCCGGATGAATTGTGCGTCCCCAACGCATGAATGAGGCGATCAACGATTGAGCAGTCTTCCCACAATTGCCGATTCCGTCACGGAGAGAACCTCTGCGGGGAGAATCTGCCCTGCCGAGGCATCGTCCGCATCGACTAGCACGTTGAGATAGTTGTCCGACAGTGCCATGCGTTTGCCGGAGCTGTCATCGGTCTTCCTGAGGACAAGCATGTTCAGCGTCCTGCCAACCTGCGATTTGGCGAAGCTGCGCCTCTTTGCGCGACTCAGACTCCGAAGGAACCTGCTGCGCCTCCTAACCACCTCCGGAGGGATCAGTTGGCTTTCGGAGTAGCGGTTGGCGGCTGGTGTGCCCGGCCGAACCGAATATGAGAAGACGTGCAAGTACGACAGGTCGATGTCCTGTATGAACTCCGTCGTCTCTCGAAAGTCCGCCTCGCCCTCGGCCGGGAAGCCGACAACCAGGTCCGCACCGATGCACATATCGGGACACCTGCTCTTGAACCAGTCGACCAGTCTCCTGTAATCCGACGTTGAATAGGGCCGGTTCATGGCTCTTAGAACGGCGTCCGAGCCACTCTGAAGCGGAATGTGGAGATGCCGGCAGATTCTGTTGGACGAGACTATCACCTCCTTCAGCTGCTCGTCGAATCCCATTGGCTCGATCGAGCTCAGCCGGACGCGGCGGATATCTGTGCTGGCAAGGATGCGAGTGAGCAAGGTTGCCAGGCTGGGCCCAGCCACAAGATCGACCCCATAAGTGCCGAGGCGCGTTCCACAGAGAACAATCTCCTGATAACCGCTGTCCGCCAGTTTCTGTACCTGATCGATCACCCAGTCGGGGGGCATGCTCCGGTTCGGCCCCCTCGCCCTGGGGATAATGCAGTAGGCACATTGCCAGTCGCAGCCTTCCTGTATCTTCACGAACGCGCGGGAATAATTGAAGAACCGCTCGATCATCGGGTTTTGCTCAGCCGGTCTTGGCTCGCCGTCCTGCGAAACAGATGTGTCCACAGCGCGATCGCGCAGGAGGCGCTGAAGCAGTGGGACAATGTGCGCTTTCTCTTTGTTACCTATCGCAAGGTCAAC
>Ga0164318_10008252_pt1 | contig 10126 bp, 7 predicted proteins | sample GuaBasSedimGuay9_FD_113734 | JGI IMG/M metagenome (GOLD analysis project Ga0164318, IMG submission 113734) | Subseafloor sediment microbial communities from Guaymas Basin, Gulf of California, Mexico - Guay9, Core 4571-4, 0-3 cm | ecosystem: Environmental > Aquatic > Marine > Hydrothermal vents >...
TAATCTCTGTTTAATACTACGGCGATTATCAGGAAAAGCTCGTTAGAGTGTAAGTCGATGGCATTCCCCTCCTGCAGATTTTCTTCTTTTACATATTTCTTGCTTTTTGCAGGATAACGGACTGTCCTTAGGCTTTTTGTCTGCCATTCGGTAAAATCAAAAAGAATAGAGTTATAACTTATGTCTAAGTAATCTGATAGTTCTTTAAGAAAGCCGTCTTTCCTCACTTGAGAATCCGATTCTGCTATGTATGGAAATAGTTCTTTTGCTATTTCAGATTTTCCTTCCGGTGTTTTCCCATTGTGCCGTATTGCTGCTCTATTTAAGAGATACTGAAAACTATTTATAGTATATTCCTCAATTTTTTTCAACTTTATTTCACCTACTTTTTGCAAAATTTCAGCAGGATCTTTGGCTTCTTTAAAATTTGCAACAGATGTCTGGATTCCTTCTTTTTCAAGAATATTTATGGCTCTTACGGTAGCCTCCGTCCCTGCAGAATCTGAGTCAAAGGCAATTATTCCTCTGCCTGCATAACGTTTTAAACGGGCAGCCTGGCTCGAAGTAAATGCCGTTCCTAAAGGGGCGACTGTATTTATTAATCCGGCCTGATGCATTGCAAGTACATCCATATATCCTTCCACAAGGATAAATTCCTTTTTTTGCCGGATATCCTTGATTGCATTATAAATACCGAAAAGGTTATCTTTTTTATGAAAGATTAAAGTTTCCGGCGAATTAATATATTTTGATACATTTTCTTTAAGAGTACGGCCTCCGAAGGCGACAACAGCACCGTGTATATTTAAAATAGGGAATATTATTCTATTATAGAAGAGCGATAGAAATTCGTTATTCCTCTCAAAAAAAAGACCTGATTTTTTAAGGAAATCTTTTCCATAATTTTTTTTCGTTAAAAAGCCAAAAAGCCATCTTGCATCGGACGGAGCATAACCGAGCTTAAATTTTTTTATTGTATCTCTGTTTATTCCTCTATCCAAAAGATACTTCAAAAACATCTTTGCCGGGCTGCTGTTCATTAAAAGATAGTGAAAACTACCTGCAACCCTATTATACAATTCCTCCAGCGCCTTTTTTTCAGTATCCCTTTTATCTGTATTTTCTGTTTTAATATCAACCCCAGCTTTTTCTGCAAGTATATTTACTGCTTCTACAAATGAGACAGATTCTATATCCATTATAAAATTAAAAAGTCCTCCGCCTTTATGACAGCCGAAGCAGTAAAATACACCTTTGTCCGGCGATACTGTGAAAGATGGAGTTTTTTCATGGTGAAATGGGCACAGTCCCCAGTATCGGTTTCCGACTTTTTTTAATTGAACGTACTCCCCTATAATCTCAACAGGATCAAGTTTATCTAATATTTCCGAGAGAGCGCTATCCGGTATTTTCATTTACGATAATTTCTCTTAACTGCCAGCATGGATCTTTTTAAGGTATATATACTTGGCCTTCTTATGCTCCTCTAAACTTTTGGAGAAGTAATGCCTTCCTGTTTTAACATCCTCCAATACAAAGTACCAATAATCCGTTTTAGCAGGGTGAAATGCCGCATCAATAGCAACTTTCCCTGGATTAGATATTGGTGCAGGGGGTAAGCCTGCCCATTTGTAAGTATTAAAGGGAGAGTTTAGTTTTTTGTCTTCGAATGTAATGTATGTTGGATGATTTTTTCCCTCTATCTCCGTAATAATATACTCAAGAGTTGCACACGATTCAAGACCGATATTCCTGCTTAATCTGTTGTAGAAAACAGAGGCAATTAACGGAGCTTCCGATTTTATTCTGTATTCACGCTCTACTATTGAAGCGAGAATTATTTTCTTATGAAGCTCTTCCGGGGTTAATTTTATATACTCAGGTTCAATCTTATTAAGCACCTTAAAAAATTGCTCCACCATAATGTCGACGATCGCCTCTGCTGGAAACTCCTTCGGAAAAAAATAAGTATCCGGGTACAGATAACCTTCTGCAGTATTTCCGGGAATGTTATATTTTCTTAATATTTTTTTTGAGTGTGCCGCATTTATGAAATCCTGTGCATTTGTTATTTTCTTACTTTCAAGATGAAGAGCTATTTTCTTTATTGTCAACCCCTCTGGAAAGGTTATTTTTACCTGCTCCTGTCTGCCGGAAGTAAGCAGCTTTATTATGTCTATAGAAGTAAAATCAGGATCTATTTTATAGTATCCCACCTTGTATTCCGTTTCTATTTTTTTAAACCTGCTGACTGCTCTTATAAAAAAGGGGAATCTTATAAATCCTTCTCTTTTAAGCCTTTCTGAGATTTGAGAAAGGTTTTCACCTTTATGAATAATAAATACCGTGCTCTTACCTGTTGAACTGGAATGAGGCGGGCTGTTAAGATAAATAATACCTCCTGCAGAAAGCAGTATTGTAAAGAGTGCAGCAGTTATTACGACTATTAAAAGCCTAAATAATTTACTCAATTTCTTCATTTTTTAATTAGAATAAACTCTACCCTTCTGTCTTTCCACCTATTCTCTTTATCACCAAATGGTACAATAGGTTGTGAACCACCGAGTCCTGCTGTGCTAATTCTGCCTGCATTTACTCCCAATTTAACCAGTGCTTCTTTCACTGCTTCCGCTCTTGCCAGAGAAAGAGGAAGGAGCTCTTCTTTCTCCTCTTTGGCTGCCTTTACCGGGTCATACCATGAGAGGTTAACTGCATGGCCTTCTATTCTTATACTGTATCGGTTGTATTTTTTTAATATTTCAGCAAGCCGCTTTAGAGTTTTTTCATTTTTAGCTGCTTTTGTTTCATCCAAAGTGATAAAGTCAGGACTGTTCGGAGCAAAGGTGATGCTGGATATACGTATTTTTAATTTATTGCCCTCCCGTATTACCAGAACATCTACCGGAATTACCTTTTTTATTGCCCTGATATTACCGAAATCATCCCGAATAGTAAAAATTAAAGGATAATCTTCTGCAGCCTGGACGAGCTCACCCGTATCCGAAACTCCATTCCAGACAATTCTGTCGGAAGGAACGCCTTTACCGCTGAAAACGCTAAAAAGGTTGCCTTTGGGATCCGTTATTTTTATTTCCCAGTTTCTAATCGGGCTCAAATCATTGACTTTAATATTAAGGTATAGCTCATCGTCAACACCGTCGTTGTCCGGCGAAAAAGGTTTCGGAGATATTTCAAGACTAACTTTTGGAGGGCTTATATCAAGAATAAAGCTGTTTGTCTTTGCAGCAGGCATATTCCCTTTAAAGTAATTTAAAGTAAGAACACCGATATAATCTCCTTCGGAAATATTTCCCGAATCATTTTTACCGTCCCAGCTAATTAAATCGGGGATATCGGAAGAACCGGAGAACACTTTTTCTGTTTTTTTCAGAGAATTATTTATTAGTTTTAAATTCCATGATGATATGCCTTCCTTAAGAGAAACATAGATTTTAAAGGATATCGTATCCATATAGCCGTCGTTGTTAGGAGAAAAACCCCGTGACTGCACCGTTACAAACACAGGAGTTGGTCTGGTATCTATCGTAATATCCCCAATCTGTGCAGAAGTCTTATTCCCCGCCTTATCCATTGATTGGACAGTGTATATATAACGGCCGTTGGGTAGTTTGTTTCCATTTTCATCTTTTCCGTCCCAGATAAAATCAACTGCCCTGCCTTTCCAGAAATATGATTTTACAACTTTTCCTGAGCTGTCTTTTATGCTCGCTTCCCATAAATTCTCATTACTTGATTTTTGATTAATTTTTAAAGTATCTAACCTTCCGTCACCATCAGGTGAGAAAAGTTTATAAGAGGCGGAAGCTGTTATAACCGGGAACTGAGTGTCCACTGTAAAGGCCTGGGTTTTTGCTTTCGGATTGTTTCCATTTGTATATTTCAAATTAATATAGGCATAGTAGCGGCCGTCTTTAACTCTTTTGCCCTTATTATCCAGCCCATCCCATTTAAATTCCTTCGGAATACCATTTCTTCCAGAAAATTCTCTTACTATATTATTTTTAGTATCTTTTATTTCCAGAGTATAACTCTCTATACCGGTTTTAACTTTTATGTGCGGGATAATTTTCAAATTGTCCTTTTCCCCATCCGAGTTAGGAGAAAAATAGATTAAATCGGTAGACAGAAAAACAGGGGTTTCCTGAGTATTAACAACCATAGACACAATATTTGATTTCCCATAGTTGCCTGCTCTGTCTGATGTTTCCAGTAAGTATGTATATTTGCCGTCGGGCACGAGCATTCCTTTATCATTTCTTCCGTCCCATACAATCTTAGAGTCTGCTTTCCCTCTCCAGAAAAAAGTTTTCACAACTTTGCCGCTGCCGTTCTTTATTGTACCCTTCCAGTTTATTTCCTCTGAAGTCTCTTGAAAAAGCGTCACATTATCCTTATTGCCGTCTCCATTCGGGCTAAATATCATTATATCGCTCTTTACGCTTGCAGATGGCTTTGTTGTATCAATATAAAAATACGGTGACATCGCAGTCGGATTATTCCCATTAATATAATGAACATTTAATTCTGCCCTGTATTTTCCCTCGGGGAGTAATACGTTTTTATCGTCTTTTCCGTCAAAAACTATGGTAGACGGAATAGTTCCTTTTCCTGAAAATACCTTTTTTATATTTCCTTTGGAGTCTTTTATATCCAGATTCCATTTTTCTATACCGGAAGTAACGGGAACTTTTAATGACAAAAGGACCGTATCCATTATTTTATCGCCATTCGGTGAAAAGTAAGATTTATCTATACTCACATTTATTGGTGTCGCCTGAGTATTTATTATAATATTCTTTAATGATGCGGAACCTGTATTCCCGGCTCTATCGGTACTTGTAATTCGGTAATTGTACACGCCGTCTTTAGAGAGTACACCCCTGTCATTTTTTCCGTCCCATTCAAAATTAGGCGGTTTTGAATTCTGCCAGTTATATTTTTTTATATCGTTACCTTCGGTATCTTGAAAAAATGCCTGCCACAGGTCTTCTTTTGTTCCGACCTGATTAAGAACAAGCACATCCTTACTCTTATCTCCGTTAGGAGAGAAAACAAGATATGGTGATTCAACCTTCACAGAAGGAGCTGTATCATCGACCACAACCGTTTTTACAGTACTTTTAGCCCGGTTTCCATTATCGTCCCATGCCTCTACATAGTAAGTGTATTTACTGTCTGCGGCGACTTTTCCTTTATCTGTTTTTCCGTCCCATATTAATTTTGAAGGAACCTCAATGCCCTTTTTAACATAGAGAAGTCTGTCTATAAAGTCTTTAAATGTAAGGTTTTCCGGACGTATGTCTTTATTTACAATTATGCGCACCGTTTTTCCTGTCGCATCGGATACAATAAAGTTGTATCCCTTTATATAGCGTTCATCTTTAATTGATACGGGAACTATGAGGGTGTCCATAATGCCATCCAAATTAGGAGAAATATACTCTATATCCTTTGAACCTATATCTATCGAAGGCGGGTTTTTGTCTATAACACCCAGAGGAACATTAAGACCCAGGCCGAATGCCCATATTCCGTTCTGCATGGGAGCAGCTGAAAAATTTATATTTATTTCACTTCTATTTAAATCGGAAACGTTTGTTATATTTTTTAAAGCATTTTTAAGCTTAACCGTTCCGCCAAAAGATACAGGGAATGTTCTGAGATTTAAATTAGTATTAATGAGTTCCATTAAATCGAACTGGTAAGCCGATCGAAGAAAAATAAAATCACGGTATCCAAGCTCAGTACCCAACATAAAACGGAAATTCTGAAAACTGGGCAGTGTAATATCCGAGGAAAAACGCAGAGAAAATATGTCGGTTTTTAAAATGTTAAATGCAGTACTTAAAGACGGAGTAAAGATAGGAGGGAATGCATTTCTTCCTGCAACGGGTTTATATCCTTTTCCCATATCCTTTATAGCGATTCCGTAAGTGATATCTTTAAGAATACCCATATCGCCTGCAAACCCGAGAATACCCAGGTTTAATCCTAAACCCCAGTCTGTCGTTTCCGCTGTTCCTGCCCTTAAGGAAATACCTGCACCGAATAAGAGTTCTGGGAAAATATCCTTTGAGAAAGAAACATCAATTCCTCCAAGAACACCCATATTTATCGAACTAAACGGGGACTGCAGAAAGTGCAGGTTTCCTGAGAAAACTCCGTATTTTGAAGGGAGGGTAATGCCTGAATTAACAATATTTCCCCAACCCGGCTCCGCACCCAATCCGGCAAGAGCTATGTAGTTAAAATCCAGTATTGTTCTCTGTTTATTGCCGGAAACAGCAGGATTAAGAGAATCCGCCATAGGCGATTCTGTATTTACAGATGACGCTCCGCCGGAAAGAAAAGCCGGTGAGTAAAGGTAGAATATATCTTCTGTGCCATTCGGCGGAACATACTGTGCAAAAAGACGAATGCTCATAAAAAGGAAAGAAACAAGAATTATAGACTTTTTCATAGTTTGTTTTCTCCATATCAAATTAAAACTTATCGCTATAATTGGAAAAATTCAATATAATTTGATTTTTTACCCTTTTAGCTTTTCAATTTCCTCTATCGTAAATTTGCTGTAAAGAATATTTTCTATTTTTTTTAAAATTCCGAGAAGTATGTTGTTGATTTCAAGCTCTCTCGGTTTAAGAAAAGCATAGAGTTGAACTATTTCTTTTTCTGACAGTCTAAGTTCCATATCTCTTATCCCTATATGAATAATTTGCTTCTTTTTCTTTTTCGAGCCAGTATTCTATTAATTCTTTGCTGTTAAGTCTGCCCCGATTAATTCCGGGACAGCTTTCTTCAAGCTGGTTCCAAGTTTGTTCGGTCTTTAAGCTGGCTTGCCAAAAAGGGTACGATCTGCACTGCAAAGGTCTAAAACTGTATATAGTGCACCCACCGTTTTTCCAGAAAATACAGTCATAATTTGATTTTTCTTTAAGACTTAATCGCATGCCTGTTTCGGTAATGACAACTCTGCAGTATTTATCTATGAAGGTATTAGGTTTTATATTTAATCCTGTAGAAATATCTTTTATATCTTTTTCCGACAAAAAAACGTATCCGGGTTCGAAACGGCAACACAAGGAACATTGCGTACATTCAAAACGCAGCCCCTGTTCATAGAATTTATTCATATGCTGATCCCATAAAAAAAGCCCTCTTATTTCTTTAAAAAAAAGAAGGCCTCTGGGGAGAGAAGGATTCGAACCTTCGAAGGCTTCGCCAACAGATTTACAGTCTGCCCCCTTTGACCGCTCGGGAACCTCCCCGTTAACAAGTATTAAAAGCAAATAACATCGAAATGTCAAGCCACCTGTCGGATTCGAACCGACGACCCCGAGATTACAAGTCACGTGCTCTGGCCAGCTGAGCTAAGGTGGCTTTACCATTAATAGACCGATGTAGAGATTATTAAAAGAATGGAGGAAAGTCAATATAATCTGTAATTTTTCCGGAAGAAAAAGTAAGTACTTCCGTATAATCACGAAATACAGCTACCGTATGCTCAAACTGAGCGGACAAACTGCCATCATCCGTCACTAATGTCCAACCGTCATTCATCTTGGCAATATTTGAGCTGCCTAATGAAAGCATTGGCTCGACTGTAAAAACCATTCCCGGAACAATCCTAATACCTGTATTTTTTTCGCCTATATTAGGTATTATAGGATCTTCATGTATTCTTTTCCCTATACCATGGCCGGCATATTCTTCTGCAATCGAACAGCCCAGCATTTCAGCTGTTTTTGTAATAATATTACCAATATCACCGGTGAAATATCCTGCCTTTGCTCTGGAAATCCCCATAAGATTGGCCTGCCATGCAGCTTTTAAAAGCCTTTCCTTGTCCGGGTTACTACTGCCGACAAAATAGGTCCAGGCACCGTCTCCAAACCATCCGTCTATGGATACTGTTGTATCTATTGTTATTATATCGCCGTCTTCAAGCTTATAATTATTCGGTTTCCCATGTGCTATTACATTGTTTACAGAAGTGCATATTGCAGCGGGGAATCCTTTAAAACCCTTTAAAGCGGGAATTGCTCCATTATCAATTATATATTTTTCTGCAATTGAGTTTAAATCAAGTGTAGAAATGCCCGGATGGATATAATCTTTTAATAACCTTAAGGTTTTTTCTACGATTCTGCAGCTTCTTCTTATTCGGGCAATATCTATGGACGTTTTAAGTGTAATATTGTTATCTATAGGGATGATTCAACCTCTAACGGAAAAGATCCGGTCTTAATTTTTCTGCTCCGTTAAGATAAACCGGAACAGGATTTATATTTTCCTTTGAATTGTATGTAATAAGAACTCTGATAATAAGGGGCATTTGAGCCTCCATATATGCCTCCTGGACACAGAAAAGGGGTACCTTATCAAAACCATTTAAACGTATCGCAGCTGCAGGGTTATAAGCGGTAATATCCTTTGTAACTGAGAATACTATGCTTATAATTGAATTTTCAGTAAGGTGGTTAATTTTAAGAATCCTTTTTATTAATTCTGTTGCAGAGTCAGTTACAGCCTCTCTGGTGTTACTGCCAATTTGTATTGCCCCGCGGACTGCATATACCATCATGTTTAGGAGTATATCAATCCGACTATTTATATGTCAATTAAATTAGAAAATCTGTTTTTAAGATTTAAGCAAGCCAGACACTGATAAATTTAACTGTTATAAGGATACCCAAACAAAAGAAAGTTGCAAGGAGACTAAAAATCAGCTTGGCGGCATTTATTCTTTTTACTTTTATACCTGCAGTTATATATACAGAAATTAAGATGATACCAATTATAAAGTCCAGTGACGAGGAGTAGAGAATAAGTTTAAAAATAAAAATCTGAGTACTATCCAGGAACTCCTGTCTATTGCCTATAATGTACAGAAAGAGTAGTATAGAAACACTTATAAATAAAAAGATAAATATTTTTCTTGTTGTAAAAATAACAAAATTAACCGATTTTACCATAGCAGTATATAATTATAGCAGTAAAAAGCCTTTAAGTCAAAAATGCTTGAAATTTGTCCGTGTTTAATTATCATAGGTCTTAAAAGAGGAAGGTATGAAGAAATTTATTATTATGTTTATAATCCTTGTTGTACTTGGAGGAGCCGCTTTTATTGCCGGATGGATCCAGATTTTTATACCTGCAGATACTTATTGTGTTGCTTTTACAAAAACAGGCGGATTTGATAAACAAGTTACAGAGCCTGGAAAATTCTCATGGAGATGGGAGAGGCTTATTCCCACAAATATGACTCTTTTTAAATTCAAGCTTAAACCGGTACAGAGGGATATTGAATTAAAAGGCGAGCTGCCTTCAGCCGGCATATACTCCACCGTTCTACCCGGACAACCGGATTTCACCTACAGTTTAAATTTAAGTATCTCATTTCTCTTAAAACCGTCCGTTCTGCCGGAACTGGTATCGAAACAGAATTTACGTCCGGATACCATTGATCAGTGGTATAAAACAATGTCAAACTCCGCATTTCATTATATTTCTGAACAGCTTTTAACTCTTAAGGATATTAAAAGCTACTACAGTTCTGGCGATATAGCTGTAGTCTTAAAAACAACCGTAGAAAAAGAATTCCCCTCTATACAGGTTTCGGATATTTCTGTCAACAGTATGTTATTACCCGATATTGAATTATACAATAAAGCCAAAACTATATATTTTTCTCTGGCAGATGCCCATGCAGAATCACAGAAAAATATTATAAAAGAATTGGAGGGTGATAAGGTTAATCAAATGGTAAGCGAAAATAAGGAAAAGAGAAAAATTGAAACTTTTAAAGAATTCGGTAAACTGCTCAATGATTACCCAATACTTTTAAAATATCTTTCACTTCAGAAAGGCTATAACGGAGAATTAAAGATGCCGGATATTAAACTGCCGGAAACAGACAATGCCCAGTAATTATTTTTTAAACTTTGAAAAGATAAATTATTTTAAAAAAAAACGCCCCAGTGGGTGTATCCTCTGCCTTATAAAGGATCATTCATCCAAAATTGTAGATTTATCTATTTACAGGGATAATCTTTTTATTATTGTCGTTAACCTTTACCCCTATAATCCGGGCCATCTGTTAATA
>Ga0164318_10008253_pt1 | contig 10125 bp, 9 predicted proteins | sample GuaBasSedimGuay9_FD_113734 | JGI IMG/M metagenome (GOLD analysis project Ga0164318, IMG submission 113734) | Subseafloor sediment microbial communities from Guaymas Basin, Gulf of California, Mexico - Guay9, Core 4571-4, 0-3 cm | ecosystem: Environmental > Aquatic > Marine > Hydrothermal vents >...
CCGCTCCCTCATCCGCGATTCCTTCTGGGACTACAACTCGGCCCAGGGGCAGCTATGGAGCATGCCTTTCAACAACAGTGTGCCGCTCCTGTATTACAACCGCGACCTGTTCGTCCAGGCGGGCCTGGACCCGAATAGCCCGCCGAAAACGTGGGAGGAGGTGATCGTATACGGCAAGGCGCTGACTAAAGACACCGACGGGAACGGTGAGATTGACCAGTGGGGTCTCAATACCCACAAGGATACGCACTGGTACCTGAGTGCGATGTTCTTGGAGAACGGTGCCCGGATTATCAGTGAAGATGAGACAGAAGTGCTCTACAACAGCCCCGAGGCGGTGGAGATGCTGGAGCTATGGGGCAAGTTCGTGACCGAGCACAGGATTATGCCCCCGGTGCAGCACAACGAGGCTAAGAGCGATTTCCTGGCCGGCAAGCTGGGCATGTTTCTGGCATCCAGTGCCAGGCTGCCCGGTTTTCTGGAAGAAGCACCATTCCAGTTGGGGGCTGCGCCTCTTCCGTCCGTGGCTGGTAAAGACCCCGTGGAGCCCATCGGCGGGGCCAGCTTGGTCATCTTCCAGAACGACGACCCGGCTATCCTCGACGCTGCATGGGAGTTCGTCAAGTGGATGACTAGCCCGCAGAGTTCGCTCTACCTTTCAACGCATACCGGATATGTGCCCATCTACGAAAACGCACTAGATTGGCCGGAGTTGGCGACCTACTTGGAGGAAAACCCGCTACGTCGCGTGCCGATAGAGGCATTGGAATACAGCTATGCTATCCCGCTTTTCGTCTCACTGGGCACCAGTGACGGCCAACTCCGCAAGGCTATCGAGGCCGTGGAGCTGGGAGCGGCTACCGCACAGGATGCCCTGAACACCGCTAAGGCGACGGTGGACGCGGACATTGCAGAGCGGTTGCAGGAACAAAAGTAGGAATTCATCAAGCCAAAAGGTTCCGGGTTCAAGGTTGCAAGTTCACTTTCGCTCCCAACCTGAAACCTGCAATCCACAATTTGGAAATCCAATTTTTTAAACGAGGAGGTTCAAACGTGAAAAAAGTATTCTTGATGTTAGTAGTGCTCTCGCTTCTGGCCGTGGCCTTGCCCGCCTGTGCGAAGAAGCCACCAGCCCCAAAGGGCGATGTGGTGCTGACGGTCAAGGGCAACATCAAAGTGACCAACGTCGGGGACGAGTACCAGTTTGACCTGGACATGGTCAAGAAAGAGGGCAAGGACCTGAAGACCAACGACCCGTGGTTGGAGACGGAGTTCACTTACACGGGCCTGCCGCTTAGCCGGCTGGTGGAGATGGTGAAGCCGGGCGATGGGGCGAGTACGCTCAAGGTTGCTGCCGCGGACGGCTACACTGTTGAAGTCAAGATCGCTGACTGCAAGGGGACTGACATCCTGCTGGCCTACGCTGCGGACGGCAAGGACCTGTCAGGTGACATGGGTGGCCCACTTAAGCTGGTCTTCGCCGACAGCCTGTCCGACACCTATCCCCCCGAATCCTGGGCGTGGATGGTGGTGGAGGTCACAGTGGAATAAGGCCTTCAGACGAAGCTTCAAACAACGACAACGGGGCTTCCTCGGAATAAGGAGGAAGCCCCGTTGTTTTATTATTGGCAGGCAGCGGCGCAGGATGCCATCTTGCACCACGATAGCGTCAGTCAATCGGAACTTCCAGGGTTACCTTGGTGCCCCGGCCCACGCCGCTTTCGAACGTGAGGTGGCCGCCCAGCATCTCCACCCGCTCCTGCATGGTGGCAATGCCCAGGGTCTTCTGCTGGCGGGCGGAGGCCATCGCTTCGGCCACGTCGAAGCCGATTCCGTCATCCTCGACCACGGCGCGCACCATTTTCGGTTCTATGTCCAGGATAACCTGGATGCGGGTAGGTTGGGCGTGCTGGCGGGCATTGTTGAGCAATTCCTGCACGACGCGGAAAACGGTCACCTCGGTATAGGGAGGCATACGGCGTTCTTTGCCGGAGATGGACAGGTTGGTCGGGATTCCGCTTTTATCGGCAAAGCCTTCTACGTAGCGTTTCAAGGTCGGGATCAGGCCCAGGTCGTCAAGCATCATCGGCCGCAGCTCGAATATGAAATCACGGGTTTTCTGGAAAGTGTTGTTGACCGCATTTTTGAGGGCGGCCAACTCTGCGCGTGCTCGCTCCCTGTCCATATCGAACAGACGCTCGCAAATTTCGGCCTGTAGGATGAGGTTGGTCAGGCTCTGAGCCGGCCCATCGTGCATTTGTCGGGCCAGGTGCTGGCGTTCATTTTCCTGGGCCTCGATGATGCGCACGATCATTTGTTGGCTGGCGGTTTGGGGAACGCAGCTCGGCTCTGCCGTCTCAACGATCGGTATCTCCTGGTCGGCGACCTCCAGGAAACGGCGCAGCAGGTCGGCGTGCTTTTGTAAGTGCTGCTGGTCGCTCTGAAGTTTCTCCAATTGCCCTTTCATCATAAACAGACGTTTCTGGGCTTCCTGGGCGGCGGTGTAGGTTTCCTGAATGTCCGAGCGAGGCACGGTGTCGAAGTTGGCCTCAATCTGGCGCAGGCGGTTGGTGATTTGCGCATTCCGGCGGGCCAGCCGGTCTACCTCACCACTGCTCTGTTGGATCAGCAGGTCAATTTCTTTGAGCTCTTTCTGCGTCTGCTCGAATTCCTTGCGGCTGTCCTCGATAAGCTGCTGGAGAGGGGAAAGGGTAGGTGTAGGCGTAGTTTGTTCTTTATCGTTCATGGAATGCTCCTCATCTATCGCCCATCGCCCGTCAAATCCGGCGGTCTGTTGTTACAGTGTATCTTGCAGCCGCACCCATCCCCGACGCAGGGCGTAAAGGGCGGCCTGGGTGCGGTCGTTGACGGCAAGTTTACGCAGGATCGAGGTTATGTGGTTCTTTACTGTCTGGTGGCTGATCCCCAGCTCGCGAGCGATCTCTCTGTTGCTCATCCCGCGGGTGATCAATTGTAGGATCTCCATCTCGCGGGGGGAAAGGGGCATAAACAGTTTATCGGCCTCGCCCCACACTCCGTCCAACTGTTCAAACTCTTTCAACAGCCAGGCTGCTACCTGGGGCTTGTCCAATACATTGTCCTCTATTACGTAATGGCCTTCAGCTACTTGGCGTACAGCCTCCACCAGCTTGTCGGGAGTAACGTCCTTGGGATAGTAAGCAGCCGCGCCGGCACGGAGGGCGTGGAAAACCTGCTCGTCGTTGTGGTAGGCGGTGAGCATAATCACGGCGGTGTTGGGCAGGTCCGTTTTCAGACGGCGGGTAACCTGTAGCCCGTTCATGGAGGGCAGGTTGATGTCCATAAGCACCACGTCCGGCGTCAATTCGCGGGCCATGCGGAGGGCTTCTTCCCCGTCGGCTACCTCGATGACGACTTCTATGTCCTCCTCAGATTCCAAGACACGGCGCAATCCCTGGCGAAAGAGGGGGTGGTCGTCAACGAGCATCACGTCAATTTTCTTCATTCGCTCTCACCTCCAACAGACAGCGTATAAGCTTCGGTCGTGGATGATGGAGCAGGAGAAACAGGGTAAGGCACTGTCAGTACCACGCGGGTCCCCCCGTCTCCTTTGTTGAATATTCGCAGCCGCCCCCCCAGAAGTAATGCACGGTCTCGCATGCCTATCAATCCCCGACGGCGTCCGATGGGTCTGTCCAACGGAGTCCAGGTAAAGCCTTTGCCGTTATCCTCGACGACGAAAACCAGTGTATCGGGCCTGACCTCGACCTCCACGCTGACCTGGCTGGCTTCGGCGTGCTGGCGGACGTTGCGTAGGGCCTCCTGGATGATACGGAAGATGGTCACTTCCATTGTCGGAGGCAGACGCATAGTCAGGTCTTCCAGATGGGCGTGCACCTCCAGCCCGGTGGTGGCCTGAAAGCGCTCCAGGTAACGTTCCAAGCTGGCCGCCAGGCCCAGCTCGCCCAGGAGCAGTGGGGGTTGTAATTCCGCTACCAGGTTTTGCGTCGCTTCCAGGCCGGCACGTAGTTCGGCCTGGAGCAGGCGGAGGCCTTCGTGGGCGAGGGCCGGATCGTCGTCCAGTAAATGGTCGCACGAATCCAGCTCGAAAACGGCATTGGCCAGAAGCTGGGCTGGCCCTTCCTGGATCTCACGCGCGATTCGCTGTCGCTCTTCCTCCTGGCTCTGAATGAACTGAATCCGTGATTCGCCGTCGTAAGCCTCGGTGGTTGGATCTATCACGTACATGCTATCGGCCGCGCAGTGTTCTACCAGACGGTGTAGTCGCTCTATCAATGCTTGCCAGGCTTCGCTCTCGCTCGAGGGTAATGCCTCACCCCGGTGGGCGTCCTCCGCTCTTTGGATGAGGCCCTCCAGCTCCTCGCGCGCCCGGTCAAGGATCGCCACCGCTTCCGCAACGGTGTCCTGCAAGCTCTCGCCCCACGTAATCACGTCTCCACCTCCGGCTCTTTGAGTAGTATACCACAGAATAGCGCCTTTGCGCAAGGAATCTGGGAGGTGGAGCTGCTAACGTGGTCTGCCCTGGTAGCGCTCACGCCGGAGTCTTCGACGTGCTCAGTCGAGCTGCCTGCGGGAAGGTATGAGCGGTTACCTGTACGTCTCGACGATTTTGAGTATCTCGGCGATCCAGCGGCCAATGACCGGCACCCACTGCAACTGTCCTAGCAGGTAAAGGAGCAAGGCCATCATCAGGGTGGCCCCAACTGCGCCACCCACTCCCCTCATTACCCCGCCCAAGAAGTTGTAGAAGAGAAACCGGCTTGGCCGTTCAACCATCTCGAAATAGCGTGGCCCGCGCATTCGCTCGATCATCCTGGTCAGTTCGGTGAGGGCCTGAGTGAGCCGTACAATCTCGTTCACGTTGGTATTGGCCAGTGGGTGTCTGGCGTCATCTGACTCCATTGACTCCATGCCTGGTGCCTCCCGATTCCTGGTATACTGAGTGTTTATGAGGAGTGTGCGAGCAGGTCATTGCTGTTGGTGAATCTGCCGGACAACCAGCGGAACGCCGCGCATCCCGGCAGAGGTCACGGCGATCAAGCGCGTGGGCAATAGGGTGTTGGTCAGGTCCTCCTCGCTGGTGGTGGTCACCCGGATGTAGTTGTCCGTCAGGCCCGACCACGTACATCCCCGCGCCGCGTTTCTCCTGTGTTCCCACAGTACCTCCAGCGTCTGACCGACGAACGCCCGTTGGAACTGGGTAGCCATTCGTCGCCCGATGGCGGCCATCTGCTTGGCACGGGCTTTCTTCACGGTGTGGGGCACCTGGTCGGGCATTGCTGCTGCGGGTGTGCCGGGCCGCATTGAGTAGGGGAAAACGTGCAGCCTGGCGAAGGCCATTCGGGTGACGAACTCGCAACTGGTGGCGAATTCCTCCTCGCTCTCGCCGGGAAAACCGACGATGATGTCGGTGGTGATGGCCAGACCGGGGATGGCCTCTCGCGCAGCGGCCACTATCTGGGCAAAGGTGGTCGTGGTGTAGCGCCGGCCCATGCGACGGAGGGTGGCGTCGCAGCCGCTTTGCAACGGCAGGTGCAGGTGGCGGCACAGACGGGGGTTCTGCCACAGGTCGAAGAAGTCCGAGGAGATGTCCCACGGTTCGATGGATGACAGCCGCAAGCGGGGCACGTCGGTCTCCGTCAGGATGGCCGTCACCAGTGAGCGCAGGTCGCCCTGGGAGGCTCCTCCGGCATCCCGCCCGTAGGCCCCGACGTGCACGCCGGTGAGGACGATTTCTTTGTATCCCTCGGCAACAAGAGCGCGAATTTCCTCCAGGATCGCGTCGCGGGGGCGACTGCGCTGCCGGCCCCGGGCCACGTGCACGATGCAGTAGGTGCAGGCGTTGTCGCATCCATCCTGGATTTTGACGAAGGCGCGAGTGCGGGCGACTGGTGGCCGGGTGTCAGCGACAGGCTGCTGGTGGCCGGTCTCCGGGAGACGGAAGCCGGCCGACCGGATGAGATCGAGCAAGCGGGCTTTGTCCTCGTTGCCCACTGTCAGATCGGCCTCCAATGGCTCCGTGGTCACTTCGGCGTAGCAGCCGGTGATCACCAGGCGTGCGTCTGGATTCAGGCGGCGCAGGCGGTGGGCCGTCTGGCGCGATTTGCGAGCAGCGACGTGGGTCACCGCGCAGGTATTCAGGATGCACAAGTCCGCCGCCTCTGCTGAGGCCACCAGCTCGTGTCCGGCAGCGACGAACTGGCGGGCCAGAGTCTCCATCTCGCTTTGATTCAGTTTGCAGCCCAGCGATTCCAGGTAGACGCGCATGGTTCACTTCTTTTGGATACGGATTAGAGGGTGTCCGAAAATTCACCACGGAGGCACCAAGACACCAAGAAACGGAGGAGTTACCTGCTCTTTAATGTCACTTGGTGCCTTTGTGTCTTGGTGGTCTGTATCTTCATCTCGGCATTGCTGCTACTGCACAGAGAATGTCACCGTCTGGGCCAGCACATCGTCGAGGAAGATCTCCACTTTGTAATCGCCCTGTGGCCAGGGTTGATCACTGGACAGGTAGGCAGCGACGTAGCCGGAGCCGGATTTGTCCAGCGTGAGCGGTTGCTCGTACAGGAACTCGTCGCCGTAGTACCATTTCCAGGTCATAGTCTGCCCCTGTTTCAGATTAGATGCTTTGACCGAGCAGTAGAAAGTGTCCTCCGGCGCGTAGGTCGAGGTTTCATTCACCGGCTTATAGTCGTCGGTGATGTCCTTGCAGGTCACGGCACTCTCGATGGTTGGCTCGCCTTTTGTAAGGTTACAGCAGGCCAGGGAGACGAAGCTCAATACGGCGAGTGACAGGACGAGGACTAGTAAACGGGTGAGTTTAGACATGTTACTCCTCTCTGTGTAAGGCCAGTACTTTTGCAGATTTCACAAAGTGGCTGTGCATGGATCGCGCCCCCTCTAGCTCCCCCCGTTCCACGGGGGGAGGACAGGCTTCCCCCCTGCGGGCGGGGGGACTGAGGGGGGGCGAGTGGCTAACCGCGGATGCTTTGTAAAAAGTGCAAAATTACTGTAAGGCGATGCCCTACGGGGATAGCGCAGCAAATCCCTGGGGAAAACGAGGGGTACCCCCTCGTTTTCTCTCCCCCCAACACTTTGCGGGCAGCGCTGACTCGTTGCTCTATCCCCTCGTTATTGTGACAGGCGTTCCAGTTCGGCGATGATCTCTTGCAGTTTGGGCAGATGCGCGCGGGTGAGGGGATTGGGTGGGAGGAAAGGGCATCTCTGGCTCCGGCGCGTGGACACCTCGAATGTTCCAATACGACGGGCCAGGGCCACGATCTCGGTCTTGTCCATCCCGATCAAGGGGCGCAGCACCGGCTTATCCAGGCCGTAGGTAATGGCTGCCAGGTTGTTCAGTGTCTGGCTGGCCACCTGGCCCAGACTGTCACCCATGATGATGGCCTGCGCTCTGTGCAGATCGGCCAGCTCGCTCGCTTTGCGCAGGAGCGCTCGTTTGCAGAAAATGCACGTCCATCGCACCTCGCCGATGTGGCGCAGCTTCTCCACGATTGGCCCGACGATTTCGGCGTGGTCCAGCACGATGGGTTTGATGTCCCAGCCGTAAGCGTAGCGTTCCAGTACGGCGCAGTTGTCCATCGCTTTGGCTGTCTCCACCTCGCTCGAGGTGAAGTGGACAGGGATTACCCCGCAACCACGGCGCATCATCAGCCAGGCGGCGACGGGGGAGTCAATCCCGCCGGAGAGCAAGACCATCGCCCGGCCCTGCGTACCCAGCGGCAGTCCACCTGGGCCGGGAATTGAGCGCCCGAAGACGAGGGCATATCCCTCGCGCACCTCGATGCCAATCTCCAGGTCGGCTGCGGCGGAGAGATCCACCCGCGCTCCGGTCGCAGCCTGAACGTAACCTCCCACCACGCGATTGATCTCCGGGGAGATGAGGGGAAATCGCTTGTCGGCGCGGCGGGCGGCGGTGTGGAAGCTCATCGCCGGGTTCAACCCTGCCTCGCGGGCCAGGCGGAGCGCTGCGTCTTTGATGTGCTCGATATCGGCGGGGACCTGGGTCACCGGGCTGAGGGAGACTACACCGAAGACGCGCTGCAAATGCGTCACCGCTTCCTCGACGGCGTCGGTCTCCACGTAGATTCGCTGCCCCTCGCTGGTCACCGTGCCCGGCAGTCCATTTTTCTTCAGGCAGTCGCGCAGGTTGCGCCGCAGCCGCTTGATGAAAAAATTGCGGTTCTTGCCCTTCAGTCCGATTTCCCCGTAACGAATCAGGATCAGGCCCATAGTGTTTGCCTATCTATGCAAAGAGTCGGTTTTTTGCCTTCGCTGCGTTTCGGCTCAGAGAGTGCTAATCTCCCCTGCGGCGGCCGGCCAGTGCCCCCAGTGCCCAGGCGACGATGAACAGGGGCGTCAACAGGATCAGGTCAATAATCAACACCAGGGTGAGGGCGAAGATGGCCATATTGACGGCCTCCAGCAGACTCAGTGGCAGGCGGGCCAACAGGTCCGAGGGGCCGATCCCGGCGAAGTACCACAGCGCACCACCCAGAGCGACGGTCAGTATCCCGACCAGAAACCACGATCTGCGGTCCGATTTGCTAGGGAATATAAGGTTGCCGATGCTGAACAGCAGCCACAGCACAACCAGGTCGCTCGTGGAGTGCAGGTCAATGTGGGTTCTCAGGGTGGATAGCTCCGTGATAAGCTGGGGCGCACCCAGGAAGTAAGTGGGCATCGGGAAATGAAAGCCGAGGGCGACGATAGCCACGAGGACTGCGCTGCCACCGATGAGCGGCGCGACCCCGATCAATGAGTTGCGGAAAGGGTCGGGCTGCTTGGCGGGCTGGATGTAGCCGAGAGCGATACCATTTTCTGTTTTCCGGGGCAGAAAGCTGATCTTGCTCACTTTCACGAACAGGAAAGTGGCGGCGACGTAGTGACAGACCTCGTGTACCACTGTGCCGGGGAACATCACCAGGGCCAGCAACCATACGGCGATGTCGCCGATGATGGGAACGGACAGCAATGTCCCGCCGATGAATTCCAGGAGCAGCGTTTTCATCAAGTAGAAAGCGCCCAGGATGGCGATCAACCATCCCAGGGAGAAATACCACTCCGTGGCCGTCTCGATCATGAAGAATACGTCCTCGTCGTCGTGGCGGTAACTCCGCCGTGATTATGGAGCATGGCGGGTGTTCAGACCAGCGGCGAAAACAGAGCTGAGGTCCCACCTCCGCCCAACGAGCTCAGAAGCGACAGCCCGCCGACGATGCAGGCGATGATGATCAGCGCGATGACTATGGCGATCAGCACTTTGATCCAACTGATGGGAGCTTCACCCTGTACCTCGCCCGTTTGTCCGTTGACCATGAAATGATAGACTTTGCCGCCGTAACGGTAGGATGCGATCCACACCGGGAACAGGACGTGTTTGTAAGTAATGTTGGCGTAGGCGGTGTCTACCGAGAGGTTGCGGAAAGTGTCGCCGGGAACTTTTTGTGCGCAGGCCGTGCGTATTTCGTCGCTCATGATCTGCTGAGCTTGGATCCACCCTTCTTTGAGGGGTATCTGATACTCCTCTGCTGCCCAGCCGGAGAGGTAGGCGGGCTGGTAGGGGATCAGGGCTTTGGTGTCGAAAGGGTAGATCTTTTGCAGGATCTTCTGGTTCACGCTTTTGGTGGCGTACACCAGTACGTCGTCGAAGAACTGTTGGTGGGTACCTGAGGCGGGTTCCCATCGGGTTTTGCGCACCCGACGGGTTTTGGTCACCTGCTTGCCATCCTCGACCACGGTGTATCGCTCGGTTTCGTAGTAATAGTAACCGGCCTCTGCTTCCCACCACGACGAGGTCAGCGCGTCGAATGTCCAGAAGGGGAGGTAGATGCCGTGCAACTGGGCCTGTGCCCCACGGGCGATCTGTTTGAGGGCGTTGGGACGGAACCAGCCGCTCCCCAGCCATTTGCGAAATTTGGCGATGGCTGTCTCCTGATCCACTTTGAAGGGAATCAGCGATTCGGGTCTGATCACCTTGCCGCTTTCTTCCAGGGCGAAGACCTGGTTGGAGCCACAGAAAGGGCATTCAGTGGAGACCACGTTGGCCTCCACGGTCACTGTGGCCATGCAACTCTTGCACTTGTAGGACCTGGTCTCAACTCC
>Ga0164318_10008254_pt1 | contig 10125 bp, 8 predicted proteins | sample GuaBasSedimGuay9_FD_113734 | JGI IMG/M metagenome (GOLD analysis project Ga0164318, IMG submission 113734) | Subseafloor sediment microbial communities from Guaymas Basin, Gulf of California, Mexico - Guay9, Core 4571-4, 0-3 cm | ecosystem: Environmental > Aquatic > Marine > Hydrothermal vents >...
AACTTCCTGATTAAGGAATAATTACGATATTTTATACTAATTAATTTTACCACCTAAACTATATCTTATGAATAAAAAAACTGACCTTTCAATTTACACAACTGGTAATTTTGTTATAGGAGCAGGTGTAATAAAAAGAGTATTGTGGTATTTTATTAATATCCTTTTTTTTATAAGTCCGCTTAACCCTGTTAGTTCTCTAAAAGTATTTCTGCTAAGGCTATTTGGAGCAAAAGTTGGCAAAGGAGTCAATATCAAACCAGCAGTAAATATTAAATTCCCATGGAAACTTACCATTGGTGATTATTCATGGATAGGTGAGAAAGCATGGATTGATAATTTAGATGATGTTACAATTGGAAAACATTGTTGTATTTCGCAAGGTGCTATGCTCCTTTGCGGTAATCATAATTTTAAATCACCAGGTTTTGATTTAATGGTAAAGCCAATAATACTTGAAGATGGTGCCTGGGTTGGTGCTTTTAGCATTGTTGCTCCTGGAGTAACACTTAAATCGCATTCGGTACTTGCAGTTAACTCTGTGGGAACTCGCGATTTGGATGAATATTCTATTTATCAGGGAAACCCAGCAGTAAAAGTTAAAGAAAGAAAGATCGAATAGTAGATTAAAATCAAATTATTTTTTTAGACTTATCAGTTAACCATTAGCAAAAATCAGCGATAAATAAAAACCAACAATGAAAGTATCCATAATCACAATAACCTACAATAGCGAACAATCAATAGCCGATGCAATTAATTCGGTGATTTCACAAACCTATCCAAACATCGAATATATTGTTGTGGATGGAAACTCAAAAGATGATACAGTTAAAACAATTAAATCATACGGAGATAAAATCACCAAATTTGTTAGCGAACCCGACAAAGGTATTTACGATGCTCTAAACAAGGGTATTGGCATGGCTACTGGTGACATTGTTGGGTTTATGCACTCTGATGACCTTTTTGCTAATGAACATATTATTCAAAATGTTATAAATAAATTTAAAGCTAATGACACCGACTCATTATATGGCGATTTGCAATATGTTTATAAAGAAGATACAAATAAAGTATTACGCTACTGGAAGTCAGGCGAATTCAGCCTAAAACAATTAAAATTAGGATGGATGCCCCCCCACCCTACTTTATATATAAAAAGGTGGGTTTACCAAAAATATGGAGCATTTAATATTGACATGGGCATTTCGGCTGATTATGATTCAATGTTAAGATATTTAGGTAAATATAAAATAAGTACTCAGTATTTACCTGAGGTTATGGTTAAAATGAGGGTTGGGGGCGCTAGTAACCGAAGTATAAAAAATATCATACAAAAATCAGTAGAAGATTGGGATGCAATTAAAAGAAATGAATTTGGCAATGTTTTTACGTTAGTATTTAAAAATCTACGTAAAGTAACGCAGTTTTTAAAAAAATAGCTTGATATTAAATGAACAAAAAGATATTAATAGCTATTCCGGCTTACAACGAATCGAAAAATATTGAAGCTGTTTTAGGCTCATTAAACGGGTACAAAAATGATGTACTAGTAATAAATGATGGTAGTAGTGATAACACACTAGATATAGTTAAAAAAATGGGTATTAATACTATTTCACATAAGAATAATTTGGGGCTTTCGGCTGCTTATAATTCAATGTTTAATTATGCTGACAAACACAAATACACACATTTGATTACCTTTGATGGTGATGGTCAGCATAATACATCATTTCTTCCACAGTTTATTGAATCACTTAATAATTTTGATTTTGTTGCAGGCAATAGGTTTAGCTCGGTAGATAATATTCCTGAATCAAAACTTGCATCAAACTTTTTTGCTATAATGTTAACCCGACAAACATTTGGAGTTACCTTACCAGATGTTGCATGTGGATTTAGGGCAATGAAACTAAATAATGAGACTAAATATGTACATTCGCTACACTATGGTGTAGTTTATGAAATGCTTTTTAAAAAACTACAAAAAAACGAAAATATAGGTGTTATTAACATTCCTGCAGAGTATTGCTTATCCAAACCTTTGAACACTAGCACTAACGAAATTTTTGGGCTAATGGGAGAACTAATTAGATATAATTCACTACCTAAACTCAAACAGGTTACATATAATTTATTTATGGGTAACGATTTTGAAATTGAATTAGAAGGGTTTGTTTTCAAAGGTAAATACCTTAACTCGTCATCTTATTTAATATCAACCAATACCGAAAAGGCAAAACTATTTTATAAAGATAATTTTATAATTAATAATTAGGAATATGGCAATTGAACAAAAAAAATTAGGATATTTCTCATCCCTTGATTTACTGAGAGGATTAGCATCAGTAGCTGTAATATTTTTCCATTTCACACATGGAAATAAAACTTACTTGAGCCACGATAACTTTTTATGGGTTATGGGCAAATATGGTTTTCTAGGTGTAGATGTATTTTTTGTTATATCAGGATTTGTAATACCATACGCAATGTACAGGGGTAGGTACAAAATTGCAAGCTTTGGCAGGTTTATGATTAAACGTGTGGTAAGAATTGAGCCCCCATACTTAATAAGCATTGTCATGATATTGGTACTAAATTATTTAAGCACCTTATCACCACACTATGGAGGTCAGCCATTCCATATCGATTTTACTGCACTTGCATTACACGTAGGATATTTTAATGCATTTTTTAACTATCCTTGGATAAACGATGTGTACTGGACTCTAGCCATTGAATTTCAATATTACATAATTGTGGCTCTAATTTTTCCATTATTATTACATCCAAAAAAATACATATCAATTTTAACATTAACAATCTTTGCAATACTTGGAGCTTATATTACAGATCACAGTTTTATATTCAATTATGGATTACTATTTATTGTTGGTATTCTCATGTTTCAATTTCAAATAGGATATCTTAAAAAGGCCGAATTTGGATTATTGATGCTAATAGTATTGATAATGATATTTGCAAAATTTGACAAACGTTATTTAATTGCAGCCTTGTTACCATATTTCTTTGTCATGTATTTTGATTTTAGCAATAGTTTCTCAAAGTTTTTAGGTAACATATCCTACTCATTATACTTAATTCATATTCCAATTGGTGGACGAATAATAAATTTAACAGCAACCTTTACTGATGATGAATTTATTAGAAGCATATTTGTATTTGTAGCCATGGCAATTTCAATTTTTGCCTCATGGATTTTCTTCAAATTAATTGAAAAACCAACCATGATGTTGTCGAAAAAACTATCATATCAAAAAAAGAAGGACACTTAATATATGAATGATTTTTCTTCTAATTTCCATCCTGATAAAAATAGTAACTCATTACATGTTGGGTTAATACCTGATGGGGGACGAAGGTGGGCAAAAAACCATAATGTCTCTTTATCAGAATCCTATGCTGTTTCAAGAGATTTGATTGTGGAAATCGCAAAATATCTTTTTTCAGAAGGTATTGTAGAGCTAAGTATTTATTTGTCGAGCGTGCAAAATTTCAGAAGAACAGAATCAGAAATAAATTCCTTTACAACAGTTACTAGTAATGGAATTAGTAATGAAATACTAAAGCTAGCTAAATTAGAAAATACAGAAGTCAAAGTGGTAGGTGATGATAGCTCTTTATCGTCTAAAACTATTTCTCTTTTAGCTAATCATAACAAAAAGCTCAACAATAAATATTCTAGAAGGATCAACCTATGTATTTCATATAACCCATCTGAGGAAATTGAATATGCTATAAAGCAACGAGAGGGTGATAGTAGTTTTGTAGAATATCTTTGGGTAAAAAAGCCTATTGATTTAATTATTCGTACCGGAGGTGCAAATTTAACAAGTAATTTTTTACCTTTACAATCAGGTTTTGCTCGGCTATATTTTTTAGATGAGCTATTTAATGACATTGGGTTATCATCCGTAGCATCTATAATTGAAGGGTTTAACAAACTAAACAGGAAGTTTGGAGACTAGTGTAATGATAACTTGATGGCATTCTTAAAAAGTTTACGGTAACAAGTAGCCAATTATCAAACTATAATTAATTATTCAGAACATGGGAAATGAAATAGAAAAAATACAATCAGATTTACTTGTTCTATCATTATCAATTGGTCAGTCGATTGATTTAGAGAAGAATTGTTCCAATTTTATTACTTTTTTATCTTCATGGAAAGATTTTGGAAATATTTCTGTTTGGATTAAAGATATTGTTCTTCCAAACAAAGGTCATAGTACAAATACTAGCTTAATAACTTCTACAAATGAAGATGAAATTGGTTTAAAATCCATTGGTAGTAACCATAGAATTTTTGAAAAATTAAAACTATCACCATGGTTTTCTATTGGAAGTCGTGATAAGGACTATCGTGAATTTATTTTTGGATCATCCGATATTCAAGGATTTGTAACTTTTTTTAAACTGGGCGAAATTGGTTTTATCAGAATCTACAATCAAGATTCCACTAAAGCAATTATTAGTAAAAATGAACTTGACCCATTATTAATTGTAATTTCAAAGTTCACAACTTCAATTAAAGCTTGCATTGCATATCAAGAATCGGTGTTTGAGAAAGAAAATGCAAAAAAAGAGGCCAAATTAGCAGTTGAATCAAAGAGCAGGTTCCTTAATACCATGACTCATGAAATTAGAGACCCAATGAATGCAATTTTGGGACTTACCGAAATGTTACGAGCTTCAGGACTTAACCCTTCACAAGAAAATATTATTGATAAACTTAATTTATCATCAAATAATTTAGTTTATATCCTTAACGAAATTCTTGACTTCTCAAAACTTGAAGCCGGTCAGCTTGAAGTTGAGAATTCAGCTTTTAAAGTTGAAACACTAGCCCAATCAGTAATTAAAAATACTGAAAATATTGCTACTTCTAAATCATTATCATTAAAATATGATATTGATAGCTGGGTAAAAAAACCAATAATTGGCGATTGGGCCAAAATACACGTTGTACTTATTAACCTGTTGCGAAATGCTGTAAAATATACTAACGAAGGAGAAATTCATCTTCAAATAAAACCAATTTCTCTTTTTGCTGATTCGGTAAGACTACAGTTTAGCATTACTGATACCGGAATTGGAATAGAACAAAATAAGCATAAAAGTATTTTTAATAGTTATTTTATTGAAGAAACCAGACGAAGTTTTGGCAGCAGAAAAATTGGTCTTGCGCTAGCTAAAAAACTAGTAGAACTTATGGGTGGTGGAATTAGCGTTGAAAGTACAGTAGGGAAAGGTAGCACTTTCAGTTTTTATCTTGATTTTAACTTTGACTTGAGTGCCATCACTGAAGACAAATCTATTCCTAAAAAAATTGATAAAAATAAATCTTCCAAGGTTAAAATTTTGTTAGTAGAAAATAGTCCGCTAAATCAAGAAATTACAATGGATTATTTAAGTGACTGGGATGCAATACTTGCCGAAAGTGGTGAAAAAGCAATCGATATATTAAAAAAAGATGATTCATTTAGTGTTATACTGATGAATCTTCGTATGGATGGACTTGATGGAGTAGCCACAAGCAATATCATAAAAAATAAGCTAAAACTGGATATACCCATTATTGCAATTACTACCGAACTACATGTTAACATAACTGATACCTGTAGAGATGCTGGTATGAATGACTTTTTACTCAAACCTTTTACAAAAAATCAGCTAATAGAAAGTGTTATTGATAACGTAAATCAAAGTAACATATACGTACTTGACAATGATGAAACTATACTTAATTTATTTAAAGGCAAAAAGGTTCTTGTTGTTGATGATGATATGATAACACAACTTACAACCAAAGCATTACTAGGTAATTGCAATTTTGATGTGGTATTATCAGACAATGGTATTGAGGCCATATCTAAAATAAATAGCAACGAGTTTGATTTGATATTAACAGATTTATTTATGCCCGAGATGGATGGGTTTGAACTATCGAAAAAACTTCGAAAACTAAATATTGACACTCCAATCATAGCTTTTTCGAGTGATGACTCAAAACAAACACATCAATTATGCATTGAATCTGGCATTAACACATTAATGGTTAAAAAACTATATACTAAAATGGAATGGGCAAATAAAATCCATGAAGTTGTTAAAAATTACCCTAATTTTAAAGAGCGATTTTAGCTAAAAAATAATTTGTAGTTTATCTTAAAAATAAAGTTATGAAAAAAATTGCACTTAGTATTCTTATTGTAATTACAGCAACCATTTCTGCATCAGCACAATGGACTGACAACCCTATTGAAAATACCATTGTAAATAATTTAGGTGGTTCGCAAGTAATACCTCATATTGCATATGATGAAACTGGCAATTTTTATGTAGGATTCTTTTCAAATGATTTTGGTAATTACAACATGCGTCTACAATATTACACTTTTGATGGTGTTGCTCAATGGAGCACAGGAGGCATAATAGTAAGCGACCACAATCAATACAGCTGGCTTACTGATTGGGATATGACTACTGACAATAATGGAAATTGCATTTTGACATTTAACGATGTACGAAATGGAAATGCCGATGTAATTGTATATGCAATTTCACCATCTGAGGAATTCTTATGGGGTGATGATGGAATTACTCTTTCTACTTTCTCAGAAGATGAGTTTGTACCAAGCGTTACCGTAACTTCTTCAAATAATGTAATTGTTGCGTGGGCGAGACCCACAGATTCGGAGTATGAAATAATAATGCAAAAAATTACCCCGGAAGGTAATCTTGCATGGGGAACCTCTGGAATTACTTACCAAAGTGGTTTTGAAGGATATACCGGGGCACGTGTTCTTGCAGTTGATGACGACAATTTTCTAATGGGGTTTTACAAGGAAACTGGTGTATTCCCAGGTTTAGTTAGGCATATTTACGTTCAAAAATTTGATGAATCGGGCAATGCAATGTGGTTAACTGATGTATTGGTAAGTAATGCAAATGGAATATCAGCATTTAACAATTTCAACATTGCATCTGATAATGACAACGGTATTATTTTAGCTTGGACAGATGACAGAGATAGTGATATGAATATTGATGGATCTGTACAACGTGTATTGAGCGATGGAACAATATTATGGCCGGCGAATGGCTCTGAAGTTTCAACAGCTAACAATTATAGTCACCAAAATGTACAAATACTTGGTGTTAACAGCAATGATGAAGTGTTGGTTACATGGAGCAAAAAAAACAGCGACCAAAATCAAACAGCAATTGCAGGTCAAAAATTTTCAGCACTGGGCGCACAGCAATGGACCACTGGAGGTATTGAATTTATTCCAATGAATTCTTTTGTTTCGGGTACTGTTGGAGGAGCAGTTTTTGATGGTACAAAAGCAATGATAATATATGATGAATTTGTTTCAGGCTCATACTATTACTCAAATATTAAAGCACTAGCGGTGGGTGATGCAGGAAATATGATTTGGACACCAACAACCACATTAATGGCTGGTAGAACAACTCAAAAAGTACACATTCTTAATTCGAGTATTTTTAACGAACAACTTATTGTTGTTTGGGAAGAGTCTGGAGAAGATATTTATATGCAAAATATTTTTATTGATGGTTCGATGGGAAACATGCCTGTAAGTGATGATGCTACATTAAGTGATTTAACTATTGATGGAGAAACAATATTGGATTTTAGCCCTAATACTTATTATTATGAAGTAGATATTCCTGAAGGACAAGCAATTCCATATGTAGATGCTACAGCCAATAATATTTTTGCCAGTATTGAAATAACACAAGCTTCATCTATTCCAGGTGATGGAATAATAATTGTAACTGCAGAGGATGGTACAACTGAATTAACTTATTCGGTTCACTTTAACCTTATAACAGGCATTAATACTACTGAAGAAATACAAATTTATGTATACCCTAATCCTGTTGTTAACGAACTATATTTTTTGGGACTTGATAACAATGTTCAAATAGATATATATAATCTAATGGGCAAAAAAGTAATTTCAGCAACTATTAATAAAAATCAAGCCATTGAAACTGGTTTTTTAAATGAGGGCATTTATTTTGCAATAATACATCAAGGAGACAGAGAAGTTATTTCTGTTAAATTTATAAAAAATTAGTTTTGCGAGTTACTATATTAGTAGTGCGTTATGTAAATACTAGTTAGTTAACTTTAACATCCAATTACCCGGCTCAAAGAGTTCAAACTCAAATACAACATCATATTGTTTTGAGTGTAATTTATTCCATGTACGGTAAGTTACTTTAAAAGTGGTAGGATATATAATACTATTAAAAACAATTGTTTTTCCAATAATTTGATATGAACCGTTTGTGGAGGCAATTACTAGATTCTCAATGGTAGAATTAATGGCTCCATTCATGTATATTTCTATACTTAATTTGTTTTTATCACCAAATTTTTGAAAAGAATAATTTTGGATATTACGTGATTGCAATATGGATGGCGGTGGCGGAATTGGTCCCATATAATTATCATCTTTCCATAAACCAACCTGTAAACTGTCCTTGCCATTATACGTAAACTTATATATTCCTTCACCATTTCGTTTACCAAATTCCCATTTGCCAATATATTCATCACCCGAAGCCCAAGTGTAAGTTCCAATACCATTAGGAAGTCCCTTATAAAAACGACCTTCATACGTATCTACACCCTTTGCAAGACCTTTACCATGTGCAAGACCTTTTTTACATTTACCAAAATAACTATCAGAAATTTCGGGTAGTAGCACTTTACATTTTTGCTGACTAAATACTGCTAAAGAAGTAAATAATATACTAAAAAGTAGAGCTATAGATGTGGCTTTTCTCATTTAAATGATGTTAATAATTTGTTTTCCAAAGATAGAAAAATATAATACTACCAATTACCTTAAATAATAATTTGTTTATTGATTATTAAGATAACACATATTTTTTTCTTATTAATTTATCATTTATTAACTTTTCATTTTTTTGATTCAAAATCGAATTCTATTTTGTAAAACTCAACTTTCCTTCAAAGTATTTTTAGTAAATTTGAACTTTTTTCGTAAAAGCGTAAAATATCTATAAATGAGTTTTAATCCAAAAGAAAATTATAGTAGCAGCAAAACCAAAGTAGGTTATATTACTAGAACTGAGACAACTCAAAGCACGTATGATTCAATAGGATTTATGTCGGGGCTTGAGGTTCATCAGCAACTGCTAACTGAAGAAAAACTATTTTGCCACTGTCCGGCAGGAATTCTTCACAAACATGATGATTTTGATGCCGAAATAATACGTCATATGCGCCCAACCCTTAGCGAACTTGGTGAATATGATGGCACTGCTCTTATGGAGTTTAGAACTCGTAAAGAAATAGTATATCGTATAAATAATGAAAATGCATGTACTTACGAAGTTGATGACACTCCTCCGTTTCCTATGAATAGAGATGCCTTAGAAAAAGCATTGGAGATTTCATTACTATCGAAATTAAATGTTGTAGGCGAAGTACATATTACTCGTAAACAATATCTTGACGGTAGTATTCCTGCAGGTTTCCAACGCACAGCAATACTTGGCGTAGAAGGTGAAATTGAACTACCTCACAAAAAAATACGATTAATACAATTGAGCATCGAAGAGGATTCGTGTCGTGAGATATCCGACATAGGTCATGTGCGGGTTTATAAAACCGACCGACTCGGCATGCCATTAATTGAAACAGTTACTTATCCCGATTTTGTTAATCCTGATGAAGTAAAAGAAGGCTGCGATTATATCCGCTTTTTAAATAGAAGTACGGGTAAAGTACGTACTGGAATGGGAGCTGGTCGCCAAGATGTTAATGTTAGCTGCCGTGGAGGTAGCCGTGTTGAAATAAAAGGCGTAGCTCACACAAAATGGATTCCCGAACTTACCCATGTTGAGGTATTTAGGCAATGGGCACTTCTGCAAATAAAAGATCTTCTACTAAGTAAAATTGATAAACCTGATGATTGGAAAGTAAACCATTGTGATGTTAAGAATTTGTTTAGCGAGCTATCTAAATTTGAGAATGTTATAGCCATCAATCTACCTAAGTTTGAAGGTGCATTATCATATTTTACACAACCAACT
>Ga0164318_10008255_pt1 | contig 10125 bp, 10 predicted proteins | sample GuaBasSedimGuay9_FD_113734 | JGI IMG/M metagenome (GOLD analysis project Ga0164318, IMG submission 113734) | Subseafloor sediment microbial communities from Guaymas Basin, Gulf of California, Mexico - Guay9, Core 4571-4, 0-3 cm | ecosystem: Environmental > Aquatic > Marine > Hydrothermal vents...
AGAACTTTATATTTCGTTGCCAACGAATAAACTGTGCAGTTATTTTTCATTATTAAACTTCCCTGTAATTCTTAATAAATAGATGAGGTAACAAACAAACTGTCTGAGCTTCCCCCAATTAATAATTAACTTTATTTTATATCAATAGTAGTATCTTCATCATCAACTAATGGGGTTTGGGCATCTTCAATACCTTTAGCTATTTTATTTAGTCGCTTTTCTTCCTTTTTTTTCTTTTTTGCAATTTCTTTCTGTCTTTTCTCGAATGAATAATTAGGTTTTGCCATTAGAATTCCCTTACGTTAGTTTGGAGATAAGTAATTTTTGTATTTAACATGTAGCGTTCGGTTTAGCAGCGAGCAACCAATAGATAGTTGATTAAGGTAATCAAGTTGGCTGACCCCTTGATTCCTTCTTGATTCCTTTTCCTTGATTCTTCCTAAAATTTCTAGGTAGCGATAAGCGCACGATCTTGATTTGATTGTTAAGAAAATATTTATTCATGTTTAGGTAACCGAAGAGGTATGCTGAACTTAACATGACTTACAGACGATGTTTCGTTATTTGATTGACCGGATGAACCAAGATTTACCGCCCCAGCGAACACACCAATACCACCTTTTGTTCCTGTTCCCTCAACAACTGTTAAAGCGACATCAAAATTTACAATTTGAACAATACTTTCGCTAGAAAAAAGAAAGCCTTGCTTACCAAGTTGTTCGTGGCTTGAATTTATATGGGGGGTTAATTTCTCCTCCAAGGTAGCGAACTTTCTCTTGAGATTGAACTGTAGCTTCTACAATTTGCGTTATAGTCTGTTGAACAAAGTCTTGAAGTTCCATGATTTTTCTTTGTCCTAACTTGTTATTAACAAGAATAAAAATTCTTCGTAATTACTTCAAACAAAGAATTATTGACGGGGTTTCTCTAATCCCACTTAAGTGCACCACCAGTCTGATATTCAGTTACCTTAGTCTCAAAAAAATTCTTCTCTTTTTTCATATTTGCTTGTTCATCTAACCAGGTCAGGGTATTTTCTGCACCGGGGAACGGTTCTGCAAAGCCGAGTTGTTTGGCACGGCGGTTGGCGATAAAGCGGAATTGAGCAATATGATCTTCTTTTGAATAACCTAGTATTGGATCACGTAGGATATAACCAGCATAGATTTTTTCAGCTTCATAAGCTTCTTCAAACATTTCCTGGATCTTTTTAGGATCTAGAACAACGTTTTCTTCTTTGATGATTTGTTTGACTACACGAATACCAAATGAAGCATGCAACACTTCATCACGCATAATGTATTGCAGTTGTTCGGCAGTGCCTTTCATCAAACCACGACGTTGCAAAGCAAAGATAGGACTGAAACCGTTGTAGAACCAGCAACCTTCGAATATGCCACCAAAGAAGGCATAGGCCATAACGAAGTTCTCGAGTTCATCACGGTTGGTGAGGTCGATATCACTGTGCAATATTGATGCTAGTCGATCGTTAGCCAGTTGAATCTTTTGATTGATTTCTGGCACGACACGATAGCGGTTATAGATTTCACCTTGATCCAAACCAATAGTTTCTATGCAGTGTTGGTATGTCCATGTGTGTAATGCTTCTTCATACACTTGGCGTGCTTGATAGATTTGCAATTCAGGTGCGGTCATTTTTTCCATTACCGCTAAACCGATATTACGCATCGCTAGAATGTCAGATGTGGTGAGGTATGACATTACATTTTCATAAACATGTTTTTCTTCTAGCGTCAGCTTATGATTGTAGTCATGGATATCTGCTGTCATGTTGATATCAAGTGGTGTCCAGTGATTCTTATTGGCATTAAGGAAATATTCCCACGCCCAAGGATATTTGAACGGTGCCAGTTGGTTGATATCTGTCATGCCGTTAACAACACGTTTGTCATCTGGATTAACAGGGGCGATATTGTTTACTGGCAATGGTGCAACATCAGCCTTTGCCGGCGGTGATGTGAGTTCATTGGCGGCTGGTTCGGCCACAGAAACACTTTGTTCTGTTGTTCCAGCTTTCGCAGCTACAGATGCTGCAAATGGATCGTCCCAATTTAGCATTATTGACATGCCTCACAATCTGGTTCGAGAATCGAGCATGCTTGTGGTGCTTCTACGCCATCACCTGAAACAATATCATCAAGTGAGCTATTGACTACGGCAACAACTGGTGCAGGAGACGATGACGATGTTTTCTCAGCTGCTGTTGCACCCATAGAACGGAGATAATAGGTTGTTTTAAGACCACGTAACCACGCTAGTTTGTATAGGTTGTCCATCTTCTTACCTGATGGTTCAGCCATATATAAGTTCAGGCTTTGTGCTTGGTCTAGCCATTTTTGACGACGTGAAGCAGCTTCAATTAACCAGCGTGCATCCATTTCAAACGCAGTAACATAAAGGTCTTTTAAGTCTTGTGGAATACGATCAATTGATTGCAAGCTACCATCGAAGTATTTCAGGTCGTTGACCATGACTTCATCCCATAGGCCTTGTGCTTTTAGATCATCAACCATGTAAGGGTTAATAACGGTAAATTCACCTGATAGGTTCGATTTAACGAATAAGTTTTGGTAAGTCGGCTCTACAGATTGACTGATACCGCAGATATTTGAAATAGTTGCAGTTGGTGCAATGGCCATTGTGTTGGAGTTACGCATACCTTGACGTTTGATTTTGTCACGTAATGTGTCCCAATCAAGCGTTAAACTCTCATCTTGCTGTAGATATTCACCACGTGCTTCTTGTAGCAATTTAATTGAGTCAATCGGCATGATGCCTTGGCTCCATAAACTGCCTTCGTATGATTTATAGCTGCCACGCTCTTGTGCTAAATCAGATGAGGCTTCAATGGTGTAATAACTTACTGCTTCCATTGATGTATCAGCAAATGTAACGGCCTCCTCTGAGCTGTACGGTAGACGCATTTTATAAAGTGCATCTTGGAAACCCATAATACCCAGACCAACAGGGCGATGTTGTAGATTAGATTTACGTGCTTGTGGCACGCTGTAGTAATTGTATTCAATTACATTATCTAACATACGCATTGCTGTAGTGATTGTGCGTTTTAATTTTTCTAAATCAAGACCATTTTCACCAACATGTTGTGGCAAGTTGACTGAGCCTAAGTTACATACCGCGATTTCATCATCTGATGTGTTTAGGGTGATTTCTGTACATAGGTTTGAACTATGAACCACACCTACATGTTGTTGTGGGCTACGGATATTGCATGGGTCTTTAAATGTAATCCATGGATGGCCTGTTTCAAACAGCATACCTAACATCTTGCGCCATAAGTCTGTGGCTGGCATGGTTTTAGTATTACGAATTTCGCCACGTGCCACTTTAGCTTCATATTCGGTATAGGCTTTTTCAAACGCTAAACCGGTCAGATCATGTAAATCGACCACTTCTTCTGGTGAAAATAATGTCCAGTTACCTTCTTCAACCACGCGTTTCATGAATAAATCAGGGATCCAGTTCGCGGTGTTCATATCGTGAGTCCGCCGGCGATCATCACCAGTATTTTTACGCATATCGAGGAATTCTTCGATATCAATGTGCCATGTTTCTAAATAAGCACAGACAGCACCTTTACGCTTGCCGCCTTGGTTTACAGCAACGGCAGTATCATTTGCCACTTTTAAGAATGGCACCACACCTTGTGAGTTACCGTTTGTGCCTTTGATATGAGAACCAAGACCGCGAACACGTGACCAGTCATTACCTAAACCACCGGCATATTTAGACAGTAGGGCATTGTCACGCATAGCACTGTAAATGCCGCCCAAATCATCAGGCACTGAAGTCAGGTAGCATGATGAAAGTTGTGGACGTAATGTGCCTGAGTTAAACAGGGTAGGCGTGCTGCTCATAAAGTCGAATGAGGATAGCAAGTTATAGAACTCAATCGCACGTTCTTCACGATGAATTTCATTGCTCGCCAAGCCCATTGCAACCCGCATATAGAATGCTTGAGGTAATTCAAAGCGGGTATTGTCTTGGTGAATAAAATAACGGTCATAAAGTGTTTGTAGACCAAGGTAAGTAAAGTTGAAATCATTTTCTGGTTTTAGAGCTTTACCCAATTTTTCAAGGTCGTATTGAGCTAAATCAGGAGCTAATAATTCATAATCAATAGCACGCTGGATGTAGCTTTTGAAATAATCTGGATAGGCATCGGCCATTTCATGTTGTGAGGCTTGACGAGGTTGTTTATAAACAAAGGTCAATGCTTCGCGACGGATGCTATCCATTAACAGGCGAGCAGAGACTGTGCTGTATGCAGGATCTTGCTCAATAAAAGTACGGGCAGACATAATCAGTGCTTTTTCAACATCTGATTCAGCAACACCATCAAAAATATTGCGTTGAGTATCACGCAAAATAGCTGCGCCATCTACTTCAGCAATGCCATCACAGGCTTCATCAATCAGATTTCGCAAGCGGTCGATATCTAAAGGATGTTTTGTGCCATCAGCAGCAGTAACATTTAGGGTTGTTTCATTAACTGCAGTAGGGTGCAGTTTTTCTTCTTCAGCACGTTTTTGATTTTGTTGTTCGCGGTATAAAACATAAGCACGGGCAGTTTTATATTCACCAGTACGCATTAAAGCGAGTTCAACTTGATCTTGAATATCTTCAATATGAACTGTACCGCCATCATCTAGACGTCTGGTTAGACTGTCAGCAATTTGTTTGGTGATGTTGGCAACAATGTCATGAATACGACGACTACCTTGTGCTGAATCACCTTCAACAGCGAGAAATGCTTTAGTAATGGCAACGGCAATCTTACTGCTATCAAAGTCGGTGACCTGTCCATTACGACGGATAACTTGATATTGAGAATTTGGGATTGTTTGTGCTGTTGATTCGCCTGACATAATGATAAACCCTACGTTATCTGGAAAAGTTATAAAAAAACACCAAACCACAAGCTGTTGTGGTTTTTTACGAATTGAACCACAAGATGATGTGGTTTGGGAATAGCTGGCAGTGGATAAATTGGGGACTATCTGTGGATAACTTTATTTGAGTATCGTGTCAGCTTAGGAGGGCTGGGGCTTGGTCAGCTTTTGAAAAAAATAGCCCTTAAGAAAAATTTTCTTAAGGGCTGAAAATTGATTAAAGTGCTTTTACTGCCTCTAAAACTTCGGCAATGTGTTCTTTTACTTTGACCTTACGCCATTCGTGACGCAAAACACCTGCTTTATCGATCAGGAAGGTACTGCGCACAATTCCCATGTATTCGCGACCGTAATTTTTTTTGAGATGTAATACATCAAAAAGTGTGCATGCTTTTTCTTGTGTATCAGAAAGTAAGTCAAAAGGAAATTCATGTTTGGTTTTGAAGTTTTCATGTACACGAACACTGTCGCGCGAAACACCAAAAACCAGGGTATCATTTACTTCAAATTCAGCAATATAATCACGAAAGTGCTGACCTTCAAGTGTACAGCCAGGTGTATTGTCTTTAGGGTAAAAATAGATAACGATATTTTTGCCACAATGTTGAGATAAATTAAAAATAGTGTCGCCAGTACTAGGCAGTTCAAAATCAGGTACTACCTGGCCAAGTTGAATTTTACTCATTTATGCTTCCTAGTTTGTTAGAATATTAACTATATATACCTTATACAAACGACTATGATCTTGTCATCTTGTGCCTGGCAAAGTACCATGCTCGTTTATTTTTTGGAGTCTTGTGAACATGTTTAGCGGCAGTATGGTAGCACTGGTTACACCAATGCGGGCAGATGGCTCGTTGGACAGTGACTGCCTTCACAAGTTAGTTGAATTCCATATCAGCAATGGTACAAATGCGATTGTTGCGATGGGGACAACAGGGGAATCTGCGACTTTAACGGTTGAAGAGCATTGCGATGTTATTCGTCAGGTTGTTAGTCAAGTCAATGGCCGTATACCTGTTATAGCTGGAACTGGAGCAAATTCAACATCTGAAGCGATTGCACTGACACAGCATGCAAAAGATCTTGGTGTTGATGCAGCGTTATTAGTCACGCCTTATTATAATAGGCCAACTCAAGAAGGCTTGTTTTTACATTACAAAGCAATTGCCGAAGCCGTTGATCTTCCGCAAATCTTGTATAATGTGCCTAGTAGAACAGCGTGTGATTTATTACCTGAAACAGTTGCTCGCCTTGCGGACATTAGCAATATTGTTGGTATCAAAGAAGCAACTGGTGATTTGTCTCGAGTTGCTGAAATTAAAGCTTTGTGTAGCGATAAAATTGAACTTTATACTGGCGAAGATGCCAATACCGTTGACTTTATTTTAGCGGGTGGACAGGGAGTAATTTCAGTAACAGCTAATGTCGCACCTGCAGCTATGCATGAAATGTGTGCTGCTGCACTTGCTGGAAATGAAGTGCAGGCTCGTCAAATTAATAGTGATTTGGCATTGTTACATCAAACATTATTTGTTGAAGCTAATCCAATACCCGTTAAATGGGCATTAAATGAAATGGATTTAATTCCTTCTGGAATACGATTGCCAATGACTGTATTGTCAGAAAGATATCATCACCCAGTGCGTGAAGCATTACTTGCAGCTGGTGTTTTAAATTAATTTTAAGTGAACTTAACTACATGAATTTTATGCGTTTGAAAATTATTTCCTTAGCTGTGTTGCTAGCCTGTACAGGCAGTGGTTGTAATGCAATTGATGCAATAGCCCCTGATAATACTAAGGAATATCGAAAAGCTGAGACGATGCCTCCTCTTGATATACCACCTGATTTAAGTACGGCACAAATTAATGATGATGTTGCGGGTAGTAATCAAAAAAGTATAGCTACATATTCAGAATTTGAAGAAGCAGCCAATAATCCATTGGCCGCTAAATATGGTGTGGTCGCCGCAACCAAACCATCGTTGTCCGGTGAAGGAGTAAATCGCCATTTAATCGTTCCCGCTACACTTGAAGTAACTTGGCAGCAATTGTTAGGTTTTTGGGATCAAAAAGGTTTTGAAATTAAGCGCAAAGATTTACGTATTGGCCTAATGGATACTAATGTCGGTAGTGATGATTATGCTTATCGTGTGCGAGTAGAACGTGGAGATATTTCAAAGCAAACACGAGTTTATGTGAGCGGCGCAGGTACTGAAGTTAATGTTCAGAAAAATGAAGCAATGTTGCGTCAGATAGCCGATTTCCTAGGTGTTTTGCATCAAGAGGAACAAGAACAAATTAAACAACAACAAGCCGGTGGGTTACAGCAAGCCGCCGTGGTGACTACCTTGATAAATGAAGCTAACGGTCAACAGGCTTTGGTTGTTGAACAAGATTTCAGTGATGTATGGAGTCGTGTTGGTCGAGTGCTCGACAGTAAAGGGTTTACTGTTGAAGATCGTGATCGTTCGCGAGGTATATATTTTGTCCGTTATATCGACCCAAAAAATGCACCAAAAGAGGAAGACGGCTGGCTTGATACTCTTGCTTTTTGGCAAGATGATGTTGATCAATCACCGGAAGATTATTACTACATAAAGCTTATTTCTGATGCTGAGAATACCAAAATTGTCATCTTAGATACTGAAGAAGTACGTACTTCTTCAGATACTGCGAAACGCTTATTAGCTTTGATGCAAGAGCAATTGTCTAAGTAATAAAGGGAGCCGTTAATGCGTTTTGCTTCTCTCGGCAGTGGTAGCCGAGGTAATGCAACACTTGTTTCACAAGCAAAAACCACGTTACTTATCGACTGTGGTTTTTCTGCTCGCGAGACAGAAAAACGTTTGCAGCGTGTAGGGGTGGATGCAAGCAAATTAACGGCAATCGTACTAACGCATGAACATGCTGATCATATTAATGGTGTTCGCGTGCTTGCTCGAAAGTATAATCTTCCTGTTTTTGCAACAGCAGGAACTGCTGGTTGTTTATCTGCAGACTTGGCAGGGTTGATTACTGAGTTTAGTAGTCATGATGTATTTAATATTAATGATATTGAAGTCAATCCTTTTCCAGTTCCTCATGATGCACGTGAACCTAGCCAGTTTGTATTTAATGACGGACATCATCGTTTAGGAATCTTGACTGATTTGGGGATGATTACACCGGTAATAGAACAAGCATTATCTTTATGTGATGCACTGTTACTTGAAGCTAATCATGACATTGATATGCTCGATAATGGTGATTATCCAGATCATTTGAAATATCGAGTATCAGGACGGTTAGGTCATCTAAATAACGTACAATCTGCAAAGCTACTTGAAAAAATTGATACTTCACGATTGCAGCATATTGTTGCAATGCATTTAAGTGAAAAAAATAATTCGCCAAATATTGTGACCCCGTTATTTGCACAGGCATTAGAGTGTGACCAAAGTTGGATAACTATTGCTGAGCAAGATACCGGGTTTGATTGGCGAGAAATGATTAACAGTTAGAGAATAAAATCATGGAAAAAAGACAAGAACTATTTGCTGGTAAAGCCAAAAGTGTATATGCCACTGATAATGACGATTATGTCATTTTAAGCTTTCGTGATGATACCTCAGCGTTTGATGGTGAGAAGATTGAGCAACTTAGTCGTAAAGGTGAAGTGAATAATAAGTTTAATGCCTTTATTATGGAACAACTCGAAAACGCAGGCATTCCTACACATTTTAAAGAACTCTTTAATGACACTGAATCTGTAGTGAAAAATATGCAGATGATGCCGGTAGAATGTATTGTGCGTAATGTTGCTAGTGGTAGTTTGTGTCGGCGGTTAGGTATTGAAGATGGTATGGAATTGACCCCACCAGTCTTTGAGTTTTTCCTTAAAAATGATGAACTGCATGATCCAATGATCAATGAATATCACATCGAAACATTTGGCTGGGCTACTGCTGATTCTGTTAATAAAATGAAAGAGTTAACATTTAAAGTTAATGCTGTTTTGATAAAAATATTTGCCGATGCAGGTATGATCTTAGTCGACTATAAATTAGAATTTGGTTTATTCAAAGGCGAAGTTGTTTTAGGGGATGAATTCAGTCCTGATGGTTGCCGATTATGGGATGCTGAAACGCGTAAAAAGCTTGATAAAGATCGTTTCCGTCAAGGTTTGGGTGGTGTTATTGAAGCCTATGAAGAGGTCGCAAAACGGATTGGCGTAACTTTATAGTCAGCAATCAAAGGCTACAGAGAGAAAAACTAAATATTAAAACTCTGTATTCTGTGTGTCTCTGCGGTAGAAAATGCGAGACCTAACTTAGGTTATTACTTTCCAGTGAATCTGTTCTCCAGCTCTCATTGGAATTAAACTTTCGCCAGAAAAATCATAATTATCAGGTACAGTCCATAATTCTTTGATCAAAGTAATTTTTTTACTATTTCTGGCTAGACCATAGAAGTCAGGACCAAAATGGCTAGCAAAGTTTTCTAATTTATCCAATGCTTGCGCCGCTTCAAATACTTCGGCATAAAGTTCTATTGCTGCATGGCCACTATAAATGCCGGCACAACCACAGGCATTCTCTTTTAAATCTTGTGTATGTGGTGCGCTGTCAGTACCTAAGAAGAATTTAGGGTTGCCACTAGTTGCAGCCTTAATCAAAGCCTGTTGATGGGTATTTCGTTTAAGAACAGGAAGACAGTAATTGTGAGGATGAATACCACCAACAAGTAAATCATTACGATTTAACAGTAAATGATGAGGAGTAATAGTAGCTGCTATCCGCGTATTATTATCAATAACAAAGTCGACAGCATCTGCAGTGGTGATATGTTCAAATACTACCTTAAGATCTGGAAATGTATTGAGTAGGGGAAGTAATACTTGATCGATAAAGACTTTTTCACGATCAAATACATCAATATCACTACTGGTTACTTCACCATGCACCAATAATGGCATCTGTAGCTTTTCCATTTCAGCTAATGCCTGACTACATAGTTTTAGATCATTAACTCCAGCATCTGAATTTGTGGTGGCACCAGCAGGATATAATTTAACAGCATGAACAATTCCACTCTGGTGAGCAAGTTGAATTTCTTCAGCTGTTGTATTATCAATCAAATACAGCGTCATTAAAGGTTCAAAGTCACTATCATCAGGACGAGCTTGTAAAATACGTTCACGGTAGCTG
>Ga0164318_10008256_pt1 | contig 10124 bp, 8 predicted proteins | sample GuaBasSedimGuay9_FD_113734 | JGI IMG/M metagenome (GOLD analysis project Ga0164318, IMG submission 113734) | Subseafloor sediment microbial communities from Guaymas Basin, Gulf of California, Mexico - Guay9, Core 4571-4, 0-3 cm | ecosystem: Environmental > Aquatic > Marine > Hydrothermal vents >...
AGGATTTCCATTGATTGTTTACCGATCTCTCTGCCATCTTTCTCGCCCTGGCGAAAGCCCCGTTCGTAACCCCGTTTTTCTGCTATTGCTTCTTTTTCTTCGAGTTCTCGAAATCTGCGCTCAATTTCCTTGCGCACTTCTTCCGGAATACGGGCGATATGCTTATCATCCCCGGAATCTCCGGGCATACCCGTTTCAAAATCCTCAAACCCGAAAGGATTTAGACCTGTGGCCCTGCTTGCAACTTTCAATACTTTAGATGACCAGCTGGTCCCCTTCACCTCCACCTCCTATGACAATTTTGCCTTCTTTCTCCAGGTTCCTAACAATCAGTATTATCTTTTGCTGGGCCTCTTCAACATTACTCAATTTTACCGGTCCCATGGCTTCGAGGTCTTCCTTGATCATTTCCGCAGCTCGAGAAGAGAGATTACTGAAAATCTTGTTTCTGAGTTCTTCCGACGCACCCTTAAGAGCAAGGATAAGGTCCTCATTCTTAACCTCTTTCAAAATAGTGCGTATGCTTCGATCATCCAGTTTCAACAGATCTTCGAATACGAACATCAATTTCCTTATTTCTTCTGCCAGTTCTGCCTGCTCCTCTTCGAGCTGACTGAGTACAATCTCTTCGGTTTTCTTGTCCAGGCAGTTTATTATTTCTGCCGCCACCTGTGCTCCCCCTAATTTCTGCTGGCTCATGGTGCCCCTGGTTAATAGCTCTTCTTCCAGTATCTTGTCGATTTCGAGAAGAATATCGTTCTGAACGGATTCCAGACGTGCAATCCTGCTTACAACCTCTGCCTGAATGTCTTCTCGCAACAAGGATAAAACTTCGGCAGCTTTTTTCTGGTCTAAATGTGCAAGTATTATAGCGATTGTCTGAGGATGCTCATTCTGAACAAAGGTCGCAAGAATTTTCGAATCAACCTTTCTAATATTCTGAAAAGGAGTCTTGCTCTTTTCCTCTTCTATTTCTTCAATTAGTTGCTCTGCTTTCTCTCCATAAGTTTGCGCAAGGACATCTTTAAAGAACTTTTCTCCTACAACCGGAACGTCTTTATTGTTGGAAAAATTATCCATGAATTCTTTGAGTATCGTTTCAACCACGTCCCCGGGAATAGTGCTCATTTCGGTTAGATATTTCCCAATAGTTTTTATCTCTTCGTCCGTAAAATTTTTCAGCAAGACCGAGCTCACATCTTTTCCCAGCGAAACCATCAAAGCAGCGGCTTTTTGCGGTCCGGATAATTCCATCGCCTCCTCCTGCTATTGTTGTTCATGAACCCATTTTCTAATAATATCAGCTGCTCTTTGCGGATCATTCTTTGCTATGTTTATAACCTCTTCCCTCAGATCCTCTTCCCCTTTTTCTCTGAGAGGTAATCGCCTGGCACCTTCTTCCAGCGCTTCCGGGCTTTCATATGTCAGTTCCCCGGACTGAGGAAGTTCTGATGAGGGTTTGAGTGTGCTGAGTTGTTTCAGGAAAGGTCTCACCACAAAGAAAAAGAACAGAGCAAAGACGACAACATTGATTATCGCTTTCTGATAATTCTGGAGCATCTTTAGCCACTTGTTTTGGTGAGAAGCAATTTCTTCGGGTAACTGGCTGGTTGAGAAAGAGATATTGCTTATTTCAACCTGGTCGTTTCTATCCGGGTCATAACCCATAGCTTTCTTGACAATTTCTTTCAATCGCTCCATCTCTTTTTCCGTTCGACCGATGAAAACCTTATTTATCTTTCCGTCCTTGGTTTTCTCAGTCTTATATTTTCCGTCAATAGCCACAGCAACGGATAACCTTTTAATGGTACCCGGCCTCTCCAGAATACTTTTTTCCACCTTATTTATCTCGTAGTTTACCGTTTCTCGCTGCCTGCTGGCACTATTTGCCCTTGGCCTTCCGGTGGAGTTTAACTTGGCCTGCAGGTTCAAAATGCTATCAGGGTTGCCCTTGGGTCTCAGGGAAGTACCATTGGCCTGCTCAATTACTTTTTGCTCACTCCTGATAGCAACAGTATCAGGATCGTAGCTCTCTTCCGTTATTTTCACTTCCTTAAAATTTATATCAGCCGTTACCTGAACCACCGCGTGGCCCGGTCCTACCACCTTTTCCAAAATTCCTTGGATTTTTCTTCTCAATGTTTCTTCCACATTCTGCTTATACTCGAGCTGTGAATCAGAGAAAAACTTACCCTCGTCTCCGTTCTTATGATAGAGAGTACCGCCCGCTGCATCTATGATGGAAACATTGCTTGCTTTAAGTCCTTTCACGGAACTCGTCAACAGATGAACGATACCCTGTATCTGCTTGGACGAAAGGCTACTGCCAGGACGCAGTTTCAGCACAACCGCCGCAGTCGGTTCTTTCTGATCTTCTATGAACAGTGATTCCTCAGGAACCACCAGGTGGACCCGGCTTTCCAGCACTTCCGGAATTTCGTTGATGGTTCTTGAGAGCTCTCCCTGCAAGGCTCGCTGGTAATTTATTTTCTGGACAAAATCCGTTGTTCCCATCTGGTTTTTGTCAAATAGCTCAAAACCCGTGATGTTGCCTCCGGGTAACCCGGAAGACGCGAGCATAATCCGGACCTGGTATATTTTGTCTTCAGGCACCGCAATGGAATTTGTCCCTTCAAGCTTATAAGGGATTTTCTCTTTGTCCAGCTTGGTCTTTATAGCCTGCAGGTCTTCAATTGATATATAGCTGTAAAGTATTCGGTAATTTGGCCTATTGTTGAGGAAAATAATGAGTGCAAAGCCCCCTACCACAGCCACGAACAACACGATGAAAGAGATTTTTTTAGCGGTGGGTAAGCTGCCGAATACCTTTTTTATCTGGTTTAGAAAATTTCCAAGAACACCCATCTAATCCCCTATTCAAATCAAAGCTTACTCAAGTTAGAATTGCATGTGCATTACTTCCCGATAGGCCTCCACAACCTTATTTCTCACTTGAATAAAGAGACGTAAGCTAATGTCTGCCTTTTCCAGAGCAATCATGGTTTCGTGCAAGGGAGCATTGTGTCCTATAGCAAGTTCTTTGGAGAGCTTGTCGGCGTCCTCCTGAAGGGTATCAATTTCTTCCAGAGCTTTCCTGAGCCTTTCCCCAAACTTTACATTGAACGTTTTCTCCTTTTTATCTTTCACTCTGCCACAGGTTTCTTCATTAAAATTTTGTGTCGTACCCACCCTATCCAGTAAATTACTCATAGCCACCTCTCATTTATCTGCCAAGTTCAAGCGTTTTCATTGCCATGGCCCTTATACTTTTGATAACGGCCGCGTTTGCTTCGTATGAGCGAGTAGCAGTAAGCATATTAACCATCTCTTCAACAATGCTTATATTTGGATACAGCACGATACCCTTCTCATCTGCGTCAGGATGTCCCGGATCAAACACTTCCTTAAAGTCCCTCCCATCTTCTACAATGTCAGAAACTTCTACCTCTGAGAGCGAATCGTCGATAAAGTTCGCCAGAAGTTCATCAAAATCCGACGCATAGGGTACCGTTTCAAAAATCACAGTTTTTCTCTTGTACGGACCTCCTTCTTGAGTGCGAGTGGTATTAACATTGGCCAGGTTTTCCGCAAGGACATTCATCCACGTTCTTTGAGCACTCATTCCGGAGCTACTAATTTTCAGTGCCGTCATTAAATCCATTACTTACCTCCTTCACTAATAGCGAGCTTCAGCATGGTGAATTTTTTGCTCAAAATATTCACGAGTGCCTGATAATGAATACTGTTCTCAGCAAGTCTGCTGAGTTCTTTATCAATGTCCACCTCTCCCGTTTCGTCCACAACGAAGTTATCCGCTTCCGGTCCTCCAGCTCCGAAGGAAAAATGTTTGGGGTTCGTTGTGCGAAGAGAAGGCGTAAAATCACTCATGAATCTTTCAAGCGTCTCATCAAACGATAGCTTTTTCGCAACATAGTTGGGAGTATCAATGTTTGCTATATTGCTTGAAATCAGTTCATGTTCTTTAACGTCAAGGCCCAGTCGGACCCTGAGAAGGTCAAATGTGGAACCAAAAATCTTGTTAATATCCATCGCTCTTCTCCTTTCTTCCGAGAATCGAGCAAAGATCGTACCAAATAAAGTTTCTGACTCCCCGGAACCCCTTACCATCATTACAAACATCGTATCGGGGTTTTTTGCAGTTTGAATAAGTCATTGGTTAAAAGACCCTGTAGCTTCGTTATATTCTGCGCTTTTACGGTATTCGCTCAGTTTATTTCTGAGCGTCCGTACACTGATACCCAACACCTTTGCCGCCCTTGTCCGGTTACCGGATGTTTCTTCCAGCGCTCTTTCTATTAAAATTCTTTCCATCTCTTTTAACGGTACAAGAGGCATTTCTTTCCTCCTTGACCGGTATCTGCTTGATAGCTGTAAAACGTCCGGAGAAATAAAATCATTTGACGTTAGAAGAACTGCTCTGTGAATTGCATTCTCAAGTTCTCTGACATTACCGCCCCATTCATACTCCGTGAGCATCCGCTCGGCTTCTGGTGTTATCCCCTTGATGGAAGTACCATTCAGCCGATTAAACTTCTCCACGAAGTACTTCGCCAACAGCACGATATCCTTTTTCCTGTTTCTGAGCGGCGGTAATTCCAGAGAAATTACATTTAAACGATAATACAGATCCCTTCTAAACTCCTTCTCTTCCACCGCTTCTTCCAGATCAACGTTTGTGGTTGCAATAACCCGAACATCAATAGGCACCGGATAGCTCCCACCAATTCGATCAATTTCGCTTTCTTGCAGTACTCTCAAGAGTTTCGCCTGAAGATTGATTGGGATTTCACTGATCTCATCCAGCAAAATTGTACCACCATTGGCCAGCTCAAATTTACCGATCCTTCTGCCAGAAGCACCAGTAAAAGCACCTTTTTCGTAACCAAAAAGTTCACTCTCCAGGAGACTTTCAGGTAACGCTGCACAGTTTACCGCCACAAAAGGTTTCTCTTTCCTGTTACTTTTTGCGTGAATGTACCTGGCAAGAAGTTCTTTCCCGGTACCGCTCTCTCCTCTGATCAACACTGTGGCAGGACTGGAAGCAATCTTTTCTGCGATTTCAAGTATCCGAATCATCTGAGGATCAGATGTTATGATTGGCCGTTCGATGGACCTTTTTGTACCAGATTCTCCAGATGCTTCCACTTTACCTTTGTTACCCTGATTATCTGCTGGCAAATAAGCTTTCACCAGTTCTTCTAGGATACCCGGTTCAACAGGTTTTATCAGGAAATCTGCAGCTCCTTTTTTGATGGCCTCAACAGCTTTGTTAACTCCTCCATTTGCCGATAAAAGGATTACCGGGACATTTCTCTCAGCCTTACGAACTTGCTCCAGAATCTCAAAACCATTCCTCCCTGGCAACTCCACGTCAACCAAAATGAGAGAAAACCGGCGATCAAGTATGTGCTGAGCTGCCCTGTGACCATCATCAGTGACAACCACGGGGATGCCAAGCTTTTTAAGAGTCCCATACATTTTTTCCATGTGAGAAAGTTCTGTATCTGCCAGAAGGACGGCCATGTCTATGCGCTTTGCTCCTTAAGTTCTTCCTGGAGTTTTTTAATTTTTGCCTTATTTTCCACGGCATGGCTGACTTGCTCGTTAATTTTGGAACCGTTACTATTTACCTTTTTGGCCTGATTTGAATCAAAATTTTCGCGGACAGAACTGATCTTTATGAACAAAAGTGCCATGTTTTCAGATATAGCTTTCCTGAGTTTCTTATCAGTAGCAAGTGGCAGAGCCTTCTCTAACTCGCTGTATGCTTTATCATAATTTTCCCTGGAAAGTTCACAATTGGCATCGTAGTAGAGTACCAAAGCCAACCTCGAAGGATTAAGTTTGAGACGCTTGTTTTTCGCTGTGGCAAGTATCTGCTCAAAGCACTTCTTCGCATTATCAATGTCTCCCATCTGGTAATACGCAAAGCCAAGCCACCATTGCTGATCCAGAAAAAGTCTAGGCTCTTTCAGATCCTTTGGGGCAATCTGTTTCAACACACTCACTGCCGAAGAATAATTCTTAAGCTGAATATATGATTTCCCGATAAAAAACCGGGCATAATTTGCCAGTTGGGAGGTTTTGACTCTTGAGAGAAACGTGAGTGCCTTTTCAGGTCTGGCAAGTTTTAAATAGCAAATGCCCATTCCCAGAAGGCTTTTTTCTTTTAGATCAGAATCACTGAAGTTAAGGGCTTTTCCGTAGAAATGAATCGCGTCTGTAAACCTACCCGAAACCCTGTAACTTTCGGCCAGATAGTATAGATACTCCGGGTGAATAGAAGGATCAATATATCTATTGTACACTTCATACACGTGAATGATGTCATCAAATTTATGTTCCTGGTGAAGCTGCTTGACCCAATCCGTTAACAACTCCTCCATGTTGCTTTTCACTTCAAGCAACATGGTACTGTCTATATTACGCCTGGCAAGAGCGTTAAAAACTTCAGCACCTTCCTGATACCTTTTATGTTTGTAGTACCATGATGCCAATTTGGCTCTGGCGATGTCCGCTATGGGACTTCTGGGTCGGAGATTTATGACTTCTTCATACAACTCTTCTGGGGATTCGCCTATCGCCTCTTCATCGATATCTTCATTTTCGTCTATAATTTCAGCAATTCGTATTCTCGAAATAAGTGCTCCTTCGGTGGCTTTGTACTCATCCACGACGAATTTAAACATCTGGATAGCAAGTTTTTTCTCACCTGATCTAAGCAAACACTCAGCTACCTTTCCAAGCAAGAGATCGTTATTTTCACCTGACGGAAACAAGTTGTAATACCATAAGAGGTACCTGGGAGCTTCGCCGTATCTTTTCAAAAAATAGAGAGATTCTCCCGTGTGTTTGAGTATCTCCGGATAATCAATGTAGAGTTTTTTCCAGTTTTTCAGAAGTACCTCCAGATGCTTCAAAGCGAATTGATAGTCCTCAGAAAAAAACGCTGCCCTCTGAACGGTTAAATGAAACCTTTTCTGCCATTGAGGAGGGAGAAATTCCGGTTGAACAGGGCTGAGAAGTGATAAAGCTTCCACGTATCGTTTATTGGCTATTTCCTCTTCCGCGTTACGAATTCTCTTTTTGAGAAGTTTTATTTTCTCTTCATGAGTAATTTCCCGTTCTCCCCCATTAGGAGAATTAACATTGCCTTCTTCAGCACTGCTATCAAATACATCAGCCGGTACTGGCTCAATTTTCGCAAATTTAGCGTTCTGGAGATCTTTTCTACCTGTATCTGAAACTTGCTTTACGCTTGTTTCTTTGCCTTTATCTCCTTTTTCTCTGATACTTTCCCACACCCCTTGCTTGTTCACATGTTCGTTTTTCTTCACCGGTATTACTGGCATGTTAAAGGCATTTTGAAGTTCGGCACTCAAGGGATTGAAACTTGTTTTACTTGTCTTTTTAACCGGTTCCGCTTTTGCCTTGAACATTGGTTGTTCTGCCGGTTCTTCAGGCAGGAGACTTCTTTCTATTATCGTTGGCTGTTTCATACTCTGGGTTTTTATAGGTGCAGTAGGAAGCTTGGCATTTGATTTCTCTGCTATTATCAGCCTTTTCGCATTGTTAGGAATATTCTCTCGCTCAAAAGCAGCCTTGCTACTAAAAAAATCCAGCACAAGTCTATAACCTTCTTTTTTGTTGGCTTGTCCGGCAAGAAAAAAAGATTTAACCCAGTTTTTTTTAAGAGCAGTTTCTATCAAGACTGTGAGGCCCTCTTTCCTGGGCTCTATGGTTATTTTTCGGACGTAGGACTTCGAATACCGACGTTCTTTTGTATTAACAGAAGACCTTTGAGCATCGGGAAGGACTACTTCAAAAAGCCGATTATTCAGCCTGTATACCTTTGCTGACCTTTCACCCATGAGATCAAGAACCACGCGGGTAAACTGCCTGTCTTTGTGGAATCCAACCCTTACATTTTCTAACACTACGGGAAAGCAAGCTCCAGGGAAAACAAGTCCCAGACACACCGAAACAAATATTGTGACTATTACCCTTCTTATCCCGATATTCATTTGAATAAGTTTCCGTTCTTTCCCGCTGAGTCGTGATGCGGTTTTTTTCCTAAATTCATAAAAACACCAACAGAATAGTGAAAGCACACACCGGGGGGAAATTACCCTATCCAGCGCCTTCTGTACTCCATCAAGCCGTCAATCGCTTTGCTAGCAATGATAAGTCATTCTCTGAAACTGCTTTTAACTTCTCTTAACACTCATCTATTCGAGGGTTCTCTGGTAATATTAGCAAGGGATGTGCCATCAGATATCTGGGCATAGGCAAGCGTTTAATGCATGGCGAGTCTTACAATTCCACTATCCTGGCAAACATGACCCCAAATGGTAGCCCAAAAGCGTCATAAAAAACCACAATCGTCAAATGCTTGACAACGGGATGCCCCGCCTCCTTAATTTTTCCAGGAGTGTCGTTCTGTTTATCCCCAGAAGTCGAGCTGCTTCACTCTTTACACCGTTAGCCTTCTTAAGGGCCTTGAAGATGAGTTGCGTCTCGTATTTTTCCACTTCAGCCTTGAGAGATATTCCGGTGGAAGGAAATTCGGCGGGTAGATCACCCGGAAGCAATTCTTTTCTGCTTTTGAATCTTGGAGGTAAATCTTCAAGTTTTATTTCGTCTCCTTCAACCAGTATAACGAGGCGTTCTATCAGGTTTTCCAGTTCTCGGACATTGCCAGGCCAGTTATATTCGTAGAAGCAGTTCATAACTTCCGGTGATACTTCTTTAACGGGTAGATCTCTCGACTTGCAAAAGTAAGTAAGAAAATGAACTATCAGGGGTTCCAGATCTTCGAGACGATCTCTCAATGGCGGTACCTCAATAGGAACGACGTTTAGTCTGTAAAACAGGTCCTCTCTGAAACCACCTTTTTTTACCAGGCTTTCCAGGTCAGTATTGGTTGCGGCGATAATACGAATATTTACCTTGATCGTCTTAAGCCCCCCCACCCGCTCAAAACTCCTCTCCTGTATCACTCTCAGCAACTTCACCTGCAACGCAAGTGGCATTTCGCCAATTTCATCGAGGAAAATGGTACCCTTGTGAGCGAGTTCAAAACGGCCCGGTCTACTTCTGAAGGCATGAGTAAACGCACCTTTTTCATGACCGAACAATTCGCTTTCCAGCAACTCTCCCGGAATAGCCCCACAGTTAATTGGTATCCACGGTTTATCTTTCCGTTTACTGTTAAAATGAATAGCCCTGGCGATAAGTTCTTTCCCTGTGCCGCTTTCTCCCTGAATTAGCACGGTACAATCCGTTCTGGAAACTTTGGCTATTTTTTTATAGACCTCCTGCATCGCAGGGCTAGATCCTATAATCTCACCAAGTTCCAGTTGATGTTCGATCTTTACGTTTTTGCTTGATTTATTAAATGAACCGTTCCCTTTTTCTCTGGTATAAGCTAGGGCTTCTTTCGTTAGATTTACAAGTTCTGATAGATCGAAAGGTTTTAAGAGATAATCGAAGGCTCTTTCTCTAATTGCTTCAATTGCGGTTTCCAGAGTGGCATGGCCTGTGATCAGAATCACGGGGACATCGGGACAGTTTTCTCTAAAAAACTTCAGTACTTTTATTCCATCAACTTTTGGTAAGACAATGTCACTTATCACTACATCGAATTTCGCGCTTCTAGCGAGCATAAGCGCCTCATCACCATCAGCAGCTTCCGAAACATCGAAACCGAAAGAAGACAATTTTTCAGCTATACCTTTTCTAATCACTTCTGAATCATCAACAACAAGAACAGACGCAGGATTCATAGGGATAAACTCCAGAATTGTTGAATTATCACACAACACTTATAAAATACCCGCGTGAGCCTAATTTGTTCAAATTTTTATGACATTCCCTACGTCGCTTCATAAGCTCAGGATTTTTTTCAGCCAGGTTCAGAAAAAAAAAATTATTTTCGAGGTATTGACACCGAAAAAATGGTGTTTAATTTTTGATTGGAAAAAGGAAATAATCCATAAAAGTTAGGAGGAGGTGATAGGTATGTTAGATCTGGTACCATGGGAAAGAGAAAGAAGCCTGATATCCAGACCATACCGAAGCCTTCTTGACAGTTTCTTTGAGGA
>Ga0164318_10008257_pt1 | contig 10122 bp, 9 predicted proteins | sample GuaBasSedimGuay9_FD_113734 | JGI IMG/M metagenome (GOLD analysis project Ga0164318, IMG submission 113734) | Subseafloor sediment microbial communities from Guaymas Basin, Gulf of California, Mexico - Guay9, Core 4571-4, 0-3 cm | ecosystem: Environmental > Aquatic > Marine > Hydrothermal vents >...
AAATACCCCAGACTCAGTCCCACCAGTCCTCCCACCACCACGGCCATGAAGAGCCCGAAAGATGCACTCCCGGTAATAGCTGAGAAAATCACTCCCGTTAAAGCGGACATCAGCATGATACCCTCAAGGGCGATATTGATGACTCCGGCTTTATCGGAGATCAGGGCGCCGAGAGCGGCAAACAGAATAGGTGTTGAAACCCGGAGTACCGAATAACCGAACTGAGGGTTGATGATGATATCAAAAAATGCACTCATGACATCGCCTCCTTCACAACCATCTTGTGTCTCTGCTTGGCAAGGAAGCTTGATGCGGCAATCAGAATAATAATAATTCCCTGAATAATAGCGACAAACTCGTTAGGCATATCTGTGGAACGGGACATGATATCCGCTCCGATTCTCATATAAGCCAGGAAAAAAGCCGCAACAGGTACATAAATCGGATTGTTCCTGGCCAGAATGGCCACAATAATACCGGTCCACCCGTAACCCGGAAGCAACTGCCATGTGAAACGACGATACATACCCAGAACTTCAATGGAACCACCGACACCGGCGATAAAACCGCCGAGAACCTGACTCAGGATAATGGCCCGATCGGTGTTGATACCTGAATAACGTGCAAAACGGATGTTTTTTCCGATCACAAGTATCCGGTAACCCCAGCGGGTCCGGTAGAGAAAGACCGCCGTGAAGACAACCATCAGAGCGGCAATAATAATACCGAAGTGAACCTTGGTTTTGGGAATCAGCCTGATCAGCTTGGCACTCTGAGCAAAAGGATAGGACACCATTGCACCGGCATTCACATCCCTCAGAAAGTAATTGATGAGATACAGACCGAAGAAGTAAGCGATGTAGTTGAACATCAGAGATGAAACCAGTTCTGAAGATCCCCATTTAATTTTCAGGAATCCCGGAATACCGCAGAAAATCGATCCGATCAATCCACCCCAGAGTATGGCGATCGTTGGATGTATCACCGGGGGCAGATGCCAGTTCACCGCGATGAATGCGGCACCGATGGCACCGAAGAAAAAGGCCCCTTCTGCACCGAGATTGAACTGGGATGCGGAAAACATCACTGAGATGGCCAGCCCAGTGAAAAGCAGCGGTATCATCATCTCCAGAACATTCCCGAAGTGTCTGAGACTGTCCAGAGGACCTATAAGAAAGAGCTTCATCGCCTCTCCGGGTACATCACTCACCAGGAGAATAATCACCAGAGCCAGAAGCAGGGCAATCAGAATAACAAGTCCGGTCCGGTAAACTTCAAACATACGCTGGGATTTAGTCATGACACACCCTCCCGATCTCATCTTCACTCTGGGATTCCAGTCCCAGCATATAGAGTCCCAGCTTCTCTTCACTGATGCTCGATGCATCTTCGATATAAGCCGTTATCTTTCCGCCATACATCACAATCAGGCTATCGGAAAGTTCCATCACCTCATTCAGATCGGCGGAGATCAGGAGTACGGCACTCCCTTCATCCCTGAGTTCCACCAGTCGTTTACGGATGAACTCGGTAGCTCCCACATCGATACCCCGGGTGGGCTGATCGGCAATGATCAGTTTGGGATCACTGGAAAACTCCCGGGCGACAACCACTTTCTGAATGTTCCCACCGGAAAGCCTGCGGACCTCCTGCTGTGGAGTAGAGCAGAGAATACGGTATTCTTCCACCAGCTCCCGGGAAACATCCCTGATGGCGTTCATATCCATCAGAAAGCTTTTCCTGTTCAGATCCGGATGATCATGCTTGTAGGAGATGAGATTCATTTCAATACTCAGATCCGCTGCGCAGCCGTAGGTCATACGATCTTCGGGGATGTGAGATGTTCCCAGATCCCGGATACCCCGTATGCTGAGTTTTTTAATATCTTTCCCGGTAATACTGATATCACCGGCAGCGTATTTTCCCAGCCCGGTGAGGGCTTCCACAAGCTCACGTTGACCGTTCCCTTCAACCCCGGCTATACCCAGAATCTCACCTTTTCGAACCGAAAAGGAAATATCATCAACTGCATGTTTGCGGAATCTATTCACAATAGTCAGGTCTTTCACCTGGAGAACCGCTTCTTTAGGTACAGCCGGTTCCTTTTCAACCTGAAGAATAACATCCCTTCCCACCATGAGACGGGAAATATCCTGCTCACTGACATCGGCCACATCAAAGACACCCTGACTCTTCCCGGAACGCATGATGGTAACCCGGTCGCAGAGGGCTTTGATTTCATTCAGTTTGTGGGAAATGAAAATAATGGTATTCCCCTGATCTTTAAGAAGCTTCAGCTCGTCAAAAAGTTCATCAGTTTCCTGGGGCGTGAGAACCGCCGTGGGTTCATCGAGAATCAGAATCCGGGCTCCACGGTGGAGAGCCTTGAGGATTTCCACCTTCTGCTTGGTGCCCACAGGCAGATCCCGAACCGCTGAGCGGGCATCTACATTCAGATTGTATTTTTCTGAAAGTTCCTCAGTGATGCGTATCGCCTCCGCAGTATCCAGCTTCAGGCCTTTACGGGGTTCAACCCCCATCACCAGATTTTCCGCTACAGAAAGGGAGGGAACAAGCATGAAATGCTGATGGACCATACCGATTCCATAGGCAATGGCCGCATTGGGATTCCCGATTGTGATTTCCCGCCCTTCCAGCAGGATTTTCCCCTTTTCAGGATGGTTCAGGCCGAAAAGAATCTGCATCAGGGTGGTTTTGCCCGCCCCGTTTTCTCCTACCAGCCCATGTATCTCGCCTGCAGTAACAGAAAAATTCACACCTTTGTTGGCTATTATCCCGTTGGGATACACCTTGGTGATATTTTCCATCTTCAGGATTGCATCAGCTTCTTCCGACATGCGATTCTCCCCGGATTACAGAATTATTGAAAAGAACCCCGGCCGCTGGGCCGGGGCTTGAAAACTGCTGATTATATCAGCAGATAGAAGACAGATTATTTAACGGAATTTCTCAGGCTGTTCATGGCATCGGAATCCATACCGAATGCCGAACTGACTTTGATTTCGCCGCTGCGGATCTTGGCTTCCACATCATCTACGAGAGTCTGAATATCTGCGGGAACCAGTTTTTTGTAGATATCGTTCTTGGCAAGTCCGACACCCTGCTCGGCAAAACCGAGAACTTCAGATTTTCCATAGGGAGCTGTTCCGTCCAGATGCATCTTTACGGCACGCAACAGGGACTGATCAACACGTTTGAGAACACTGGTGGTAATCAGAGCTGCTTTGTCAGCATCTGTATCAACAAAAATAGCAGCCTGATCAGAATCTACGCCGATGGCGTAGCGACCCATATCCTTAGCGGCATCCAGCTGTCCCAGACCGGCCTGGCCGGCAACGTTGAAACCGATATCGGCACCCTGTGAGTACTGAGCCAGGGCCATTTCCTTGCCCTTGGCTGAATCACTGAAGGAGCCGATATAGGAGATGGCCACCTTGGTATCGGAATTGACGTATTGTGCACCCTCAATGTAACCGACCAGGAAGTCATTAATTACAGGAATATCCATTCCGCCCAGAAAACCAATCATTGGTTCGGGGTTGGCAAGAGGCATATCAGAAGTGGTGATGGCTGCAGCCATGGCACCGGCTACAAAAGAAGCCTCATTCTGGCTGAAAAGTATCGAATAAACATTATCCAGACCCAGAGAATAATCTACAGCTGTATCATAAATAAAGAATTTTTTATCAGGATACTGTACGGCAACTTCCTGAAGCATTTCAGTCATCTGCCATGTACCGACGATGATGATGTCCCAGTCCTCATCCGCAGTGTCCAGAAGAGTAGGTTCCCATTTTGTTTCATCGTAGGTCATTTCAATGGTTTTTACTTCCACCTTATCACCGTACTCGGCTTTAATCAGGTCCATACCGTGTGCGGCGGAATCGAAGAAAGACTTGTCTCCGAGAACACCGTTAATCAGGTTGGCCACTTTCAGTACAGGTTCTGCTTCAACAACTGCTGCTGCAGGCTCCTCAGCTTTTTTCTGGCAGCCGATAAATACCGGCATCAATACCAGAACAACAAGTAATGCAACGACAATAAACTTTTTCATGCAAATGCTCCTTTTTAATTGCTCGTTTTTCATAATAGTCCAAAAATATTGACAATGGGTATATATCTTGCATTTTTTTCAGTTTTTTTATAAATGACCTTCTACCGGATACATCATCAATGCTCCATTTTCATGACAATATCGGCAGTCCATCCCGCAAGTTCCGATATTTTCATTTTCTCCATACCGGGAACATAAGTTTCCAGAGTATCCTCGAATGGGTCTGTCCATTTTCGATCTATTGGAAACATTATTCCCAGCGCACTGCCTACCTCCCCGGCATTACAGTCCACATCCGCCCCGCAGTCGGCCAGAATCCGAAAAGCCTTTCCGATATCATTTTCGCAGTACCAGAAACCGTGGATAACCGCCATCATATTCGGATAAACATGAATCCAGTTGTAGGTCTTGATGGAATCTTCAAGGGATTTCCATGAATCGATGTGATTATTATGATTTCTGACACTCTCAAGTGCCGAATCAAAAAAATGCGCAAACTCGGTATCTTCCGGTATGAAGTCCCGGGATTTCAGTAGCAGCTCCCTGGCATCATTCATTACAAAAGCCAGTGAGCTGAGTACCGCAGAATGAATCCCGCCATAAATACCATTGGCCTCATGGGACACCGAGCTGTCCATATAGGCATACTCCGACGCCTTCAGAGGATTCCCCGGAGCCAGATACCCGCAAACCATCGTTCTCATCTGAGCTCCGATCCACTCGGAAAAAAAATTCCCGATCTGTCCGGATGCCGGAGGATAATATCCCCGTCTCAGATTTTCCAGAGCAAAATACTCAGCCGACCATCCGAAGGGGATGTATTCCAGCCACATATCGGCAATATATTCCGCTGACATCGCTGCTCCTGATCGCTCTGCCGCCTTTAATACTGCCAGTTCAAAGGTAATATCATCGTTCAGCGTTTCCGGTTCCTTGATATAACCATTCAGTCTATCACCATAAACCCGCCGGAGAGTTTCTCCGGTATACCCCTCAATTGCAGTTCCGTAAGAACCGCCGGCGATCTGACCGTTCCACCCTCCCAGGATTTTCTGCTCCAGAGTTTTCGAATCTGACTCTCTCCTCATGGGCAATTCAGTCTCAGCTCCTTCCCTGAAAGCAGCACGGATATCCTCCCAGCCTTCAGGCCGGAAGAATTGATGTGAAGGGTGGGTTTTATCAACCGGCGCCTGCATAAGCCGTTTTAGAATCTGCCCTGAAAGGCGCTCCAGCTCGTTGAGTCTGCCCTCTTTCAGGCTCGCAAGGGCCGGCCGAATCAATTTTTCGGCTTCAGATACATCAAAGCCCCGGTTATACCAGGACTGTATCATCGCCATATACAGACTCTCAGGAGCCCTGGAGCCTGGAACCTGGCTGGACCAGAACATCTTCAGATGAACCTGCCGGGCTTTGAGAACATCAGCAATCCCCGACCAGTCACTGGGATTCTCTTTAAAATTCACAGGTGATGCATTGTGATACTTGTTAAACTCATATTCCCATGCTCTCATGATATGCTCCTGCCACCCCGGACTGATATTTGCCAGGGAATTGTTCAGGAAGTATTGTACAAAAGAATGATTCCGCTGTAACGCCAGGAGGTCAACATGATTAACTATTCAATAAGCGGGGAATCTGGGTAACACCTGCGACCGTTTCGTCTCTACAGGATACAAAGATATCGCGCCGATGGAAACACTGGTAAAACAGGCATCGGAAATCGAGGGAGTAAAAGGACTGGAGCTGGTGGGAACCTGGGATATTACCATGGAAACTTCCGAGGCCGTTGGTGAACTGTTGGAGAAGTACAATTTAAAATGTGTATCTATCATCCCCGATCACTTCAGTCAGAAACAGTGGGACCGAGGTACTCTGGCGGCGAAAAATGAAGATCCCCGGAAGGCTGCCCTGGATTACACTCTGGAATGCACGGGGGTAACCATAGATACAGGACATTCCTTTAATGCCGGAAAAAATGTTTCGTATGCACTTCAACGATAACTACTGAGGGTGAGACGATGACATGATAGTCGGCAGCGTTCACTTCCCCCTTTATGTGAAACTGATGTACGGGCTGAAGGAAACCGGCTATATCGGCTGATACTCTATGGATCAGAACCCCTGCAGGGAAGACGGGAAAGGCGCAATTGAAGCCAGCGTGAAATACCTTCAGATGATCGACCGCATTCTTGACGGACAAACTGTCGAAGAGCTTCGAGGACTGATCCATGAAGGTGATAATATCACCACTCAGAACTGGCTAAGGGAGACATTCTTCAGATAAGGTGAATGCTGACGATAGATACCGCCTAAAGCAGAGCTTCAACCTCAACCAGCACAGGAATCCCGGTTGTGGCTCCGGGTCGGGTAACTGCCAGTGCACCGGCGGCGCAGGCTCTTCTCAAGCAGGCTTCAGCTTCCATCCCGGCCACTTCCCCGGCCAGCCAGTAACCCATAAAGGTATCACCGGCACCGGTGGTGTCGACGATCGGGCCGACATCAGGGAAAGAAGAGCGGATTATTCCATTTTTGTCAGAACGGATGGCACCTTTTTTCCCCAGAGTCATTACAACAACGGTATCAGGAAAACGCCGGTGCAGCTCGGCAACAACCCGTTCGTCGGAATCATTAATTCCTGAGAGCTCTCTTCCCTCTATTTCATTCACCACCAGCCAGTTGAGTTTCGCCAGGGGGTAGTTCTGTACTTCGGGTCCCATGGGTGCCGGATTTAACGCCAGGCGCATTCCGGCAGCAGCGGCCCTTTCCATCAGTTCGGCCATTCCGTTGATTTCGTTCTGCATCAGAAGCACATCACCGTCATTGGCTGCCTCGATAACTCTTTCAATATCCGAAACATCCCATGCCTGATTGGCACCACCAAAGAGAACAATGGCATTTTCACCATCGTCGGCCACCTGAATAATTGCATGTCCGGTAGGAACTTCTCCCACCTCAATCCCTGAAACATCGGCACCATCTGTAACCAGACCGTCTTTCAGGAATACCCCGTCATCACCAATCCTTCCGATATGCCTGGTTGCGGCACCGGCCCGGGCCAGAGCCGTGGACTGATTCAAGCCCTTCCCGCCGGGGTAGCGGTCCAGGGTCCTGCTGGGAATTGTTTCCCCGGGTCGGACAATGTGTGTTGTTCTGAACACATCATCAATATTTAAGGATCCTGCGTTGTGAATTACTGTCTTTTCATTCATTAAAAAGGAACTCCGGAATATAGTATAATATTGGCAAATGGTGTGCATTCACCACTGCGTACCACCCCTCGGGTTTTTTTGGTGAGGGACTTAAATATATCATGAGATGTAAACTCCAGCGGGATGTCCCCAAGGGATTTCTTTATTTCTGCCAGTATCTGCGGGTTCTTTTCTTTTATTTCTTCAGCACATAGTGCCCGTTCCACTTCGAGCTCATCCAACACGGCAGAAAGAACATCCGGAAAGGAAGGTATACCCCGGGTAACGGCAAGGTCGATTCGTTCAGACTCCTCAGGGACAGGCAAGCCGGCATCAGCGATACAGAGGGAATCAGTATGACCCATAGATGCAATCAGCCTGGATACAGGAGCATTAAGCAAAACAGTTTTTTTCATTGTTATTATCCTTTTACCGGTCCTGTAGAGTCCCGGATAACCAACTCCGGCTGGTGGTAAACCCGACGATCTTCAACCTCAATATTCTTACTCAAATTTAAGAGAAGACGAACTGCAGAATCTGCTATTTTTCTATACGGCTGGGCCACGGTTGTAAGAGCAGGTCTGGCCATCCAGGAGTCCTCAACATTATCCAGCCCCATCACAGATACATCCCCGGGGACAGAAATACCCCGTTCCCTTAATCGGTTAAGTGCTCCTATCGCCATCAAATCGTTCTGAGCCCAGAGTGCAGTAAAGTCTGCACCTCGATCCAGCAGAATATCCACGCCGTTTCGGCCTGAATCATAATCAAAATGGCCTTCGACAATGTTCTGCTCCGCAAAATACTTACCGGCGGCTTTCAGGCTGTCCCTGAATCCATCGGTTCGTTCACGGGCTATACTGATATCCCGGTCGCCGGTTATACAAGCATAACGCTCATGCCCAAGAGACAAAAGATGTCCGGCTGCCATAACGCCAGCCTCATAATTATCCAGAACTACAGTCGGTAAATCGTGGTTATCCAAAGGCCTGTCAACGATAACAACCGGAACCTCAGTCCTATCGATAATCTGTATCAGACGGCTCCTGTCGGAAACCAGGGAAATAATAATTCCATCAATATGACGGCGAATAAGGTTCTCAAAAAAACGTTCTTCACGTTCAGGGTCTCCGCCTGTACCACCGAGAATGAGGTTGTATCCCAGAGCTTCAGCACATTCCTCCACATATTCGATGAGGGTGGCAAAACTGGTAGTTCTTATTTCCGGAACCAGCATCCCCACAAGGTTGGTGCTTTTTACCCGCAGCCCCCTGGCAATCAGATTCGGTTTATATCCTGTTGATTCAATCGCCCGCTCAACTCTTCTTCTCGTTACTCTATCCACGGGTATGGTACCGCTGATAACCCTTGATACGGTCGATATGGAGACATCGGATAAGCGGGCTACATCTTTCATTGACGCCATATCAACCTCCAGTTTGATATCGTTTGCAGAAACGTTATCACGAGTATTTTCTGATGTCAATAAGAATATATTTCAGCCGTTAATATTTATTTCCTTTTATATTAATATTTTAACACATATTTTAGTCGTATTATTTTTTAATCATATGCAGTTTTCAGAATGTATACCATTCATGAAAACGTTCGCACAACCGTTTTCATATTATGCTTGACAGCTGCTTTTTACTGCTTAATAATAACCCAATAATACATCCAAAGGAGTATAAGATGAAAAAGGTACTTATCCTTTTATTCGTTGCCGCCCTGGCAGTCACAACGGTATTCGCCAACGGTAATGCTGAAGCAGCCGCTGATGACGGTCAGATCGTTATCGGAATGACAGTTCCGGGAATGCAGTTCCCGTTCTTTGTCATCATGGGCGAAAAGGCACAAGCTAAAGCAGACGAGCTGGGAATTAAACTGATAATTCATGATTCTCAGAATCAGTCATCCACCCAGATGTCCGCCGTTGAGAACTTTGTTGCTCAGAAAGTCGATGGAATCCTGATTTCCCCGATGACAACCGATTCCCAGGTACCGGCTATTGAGGCCGCTGTTGCCGCCGGTATCCCGGTAGCTACTGTTGACAGAAAAGCCAATACTAATAAAGTTCTGATTCATGTTGGGGCCGATAATGTTGAAGGCGGACGGTCTGCTGCACGTTACATCATTGATCAGCTCGGCGGAAAAGGCAAAGTTATCGAGCTTGAAGGTACCCCCGGTTCTTCAGCCGCTATCGACCGCAAGGCTGGATTCGATGAAATTATGGCCGGTTCCGGAGTAGAAATTGTTGTCAGTCAGACTGCAGAATTCTCCCGATCCAAAGGCCAGACAGTCATGGAAAACCTTATTCAGGCCTACCCTGATTTCGATGCAGTATTCGGTGCCAATGATGAAATGATCATCGGAGCTATCGAAGCTATGACTGCTTCCGGAATCGATCCGGCAAGCAAGATTACTGTCGGTTTTGATGCAACACCTGATGCGTTTGCATACATTGATGATGGTAAACTTGATGTGACTGTCGACCAGTTCCCCGGCAAACAAGCCGGTCAGGCCATTCAGGCACTCTACGACTACATCACTGCCGGTACAAAGCCGGCTGACGATGTTGTCTACATCAAGCCCCTTCCCATGCCGTAGTCTTAAAATCCGGGGCCGATGAGATTACTTTTCGGCCCCTTTTCAGGAACAAAATGTCTAAACTATTACAAATGAACGGGATTAGTAAATCTTTCCCGGGCGTCAGGGCTTTGAGTAATGTGAGCTTCGATCTTCAAAAGGGAGAAGTTCACGCCCTGGTTGGTGAGAACGGAGCTGGAAAATCCACATTGATGAAGATCCTTTCCGGAATGTATCAAGCCGATGAGGGAGAGATAGAACTCAACGGTGAAG
>Ga0164318_10008258_pt1 | contig 10121 bp, 8 predicted proteins | sample GuaBasSedimGuay9_FD_113734 | JGI IMG/M metagenome (GOLD analysis project Ga0164318, IMG submission 113734) | Subseafloor sediment microbial communities from Guaymas Basin, Gulf of California, Mexico - Guay9, Core 4571-4, 0-3 cm | ecosystem: Environmental > Aquatic > Marine > Hydrothermal vents >...
AATCACTGCACACTTCTATAGGCAATCGTACTATATTTCATCACAAAGTAACACTTCAGTATATGTCTTTACTGATGTTGTGATTGATTTATCAGTAGAACCAAACTCAACAGAGCCCAGATCATCTATTAGAATAGCTGGGAATGTAACTGATACTTTAGGTGAGCGGATATCTGGACGGTCACTTCTTATTTTCATAAAATATAACGAAAGTGGCACAGTACATGATGTTCTTGCCGGCAATACAACCTTGGATAACGGGTATTTTGAACGTAATATAACTGTTCCTGCACAAATTTCTGAAGGTATCATACAAATATATGTCATTCTAATTGGATCACGTAATATAACAAGTCAAGAAGCCATAGTTGAGGTGAAAAGTGTGATTTTGCAAATTCCTGGTCTTGAGCAGAGTGATCTGCTTATTGCTATTTTGTTTGTTGTAATAATTGCTATAGTATTGTATCTTAAGAGGGACGTTATAAAAGGAATATTTGCCGGACAAGTCCTTGGAAAACGAGTAAAAGTTGATGTAAAAGAACTCCTAAACAAACTTGCTGAATTTGTTAACACAGGGAATTACACAGCTGCAATATTTACATCATATCAAATACTAGTGACTCTTCTTGAAAACGTTAAAGGCATAGTAAAATCGCCAAACGAGACAGTTCGTGAATACTTATATCGCGCAGCAATTAGTGGAGGTCTCCCTGTTGGTGATATAGAAGAATTCGTATCTGTGTATGAAAAAGCAAGATACGCAGCAGACCCTCCAACACAAGATGATTATCTTGTCTTAATACAAAGTTTTGCAAGATTATATCAAGCAATAACTGGTAGGGAGATCCGACTTGTCTGATCGCATTAAGAAAAAGCGAAGGAAAAAGAAGAAGAAAGATTCAAAATACAAGTATTTAGTATTTATTCTTTTATTCCTATTAGCTTGGATTCCACTTATTTCACTGTTCATGTCACCTGAGTTTTCTTTTGCAGGCGTTGAATTCTCGATATACAACAACGCAGAAGACGGTACTGGGTTATCTATATTTAGATCTGATTTAGAAGAGATGGGTTATACTGTAAAGCCTTTGTATTCATCATTAAGTACACTGAATAAATTGAATGAATCCGCAGTTCTGATGATAATAGGCCCATCAAAGCCTTATGATATACTAGATACCTTAGCTCTTGTTAACTTTATCATAAATGGTGGTAATGTTCTTATTGCTGATGATTTTGGTAGCGCAAATACCCTTTTAGCTCCATTTTCTTTTGCTGGATTTACTATACAATTTGGTCCTGGTGTTGTCTTAGACTTGGATTCCCCATATAATGAAAATCCTTATCTACCTCGCATCACACGATTTGCATCTATACCTGGTGCAGAAAGTCTTTTTGAAGGTGTGTCAAGTATCGTACTTAATTATGCAACGTTCATAAATGGGACATTGCCGCCGCTGGCCGTTACATCTCCCTATAGCTGGGCAGACTTAAATAACAATTCTTATCCAGACTTAGAAAATGAAACGGCAGGACCATTTACTGTGGTTAGCGCTATAGATTTTTCAATGATACCTTTTGAAATGTTTGAAAATGCAGGTAGACTGGTTCTCATAAGTGATCCAAGCTTATTTATTAACTATATGATTAATATTGCTGATAATCGTATTTTTGCAAAGAACATCGTCAAATGGTTATCACATGATGGAGAAATAAAAACAATAATATTTGATGAGGGGCATCTTTCGTATCCTCCTTGGAGTGGCCCATTTGTATTTAGTACAATTATGCGCAACATAACTTTTCTATCAAGCAATTGGCTATTGGCGCCTATGTTCCCATTTTTTGCGCTTTATATCGCTAAACGTTGGCTTCCAAAGCCAAAGAAGGAGAAGAAATTTGAGTTAAAGGCTATATATCGCCGACGTGGCGCTACGGAATTCTCTGAGCTCATGAAAAGGATTAAGGAGACAGGATCGTATGGTTTTGCGCTAAAAATATTGAAACAAAAATGGAAGCATGATTTGCATGAAATTCTTCACAAACCCATTACCAAATTTGAATTACTACTTCCATTAATAGATCAATATGATTTGAAGGATCTTAACAAAAAATCATTACGGAATGTCTTTAGATATCTTGACAAAGAGAAATTTGAGAAAATAACAAAGTCCGAATTATCTCAGATTTTCTTTGTTATGGATAGTTTTATAACACTATTAAGAGGTGGAAAGCATGTCTGAAGATGAAGAAATAAACTTTGACTATGTAAAACAAATTTGTGATGAAATATTTGCGCAGATGAAAAAAGCTGTAATCGGGAAAATTGATGTAATCGAATATATCTTAATTAGTCTATTGAGCGGTGGACATGTTTTGTTAGAAGGTGTACCTGGTGTTGCAAAAACATATATGGCTAATACTTTCGCAAAAATACTGAATCTAGAATTCAAAAGAATACAGTTTACTCCAGATCTTCTCCCAGCGGACATTGTTGGCACTTATATATATGATCAGAATAAAAATGAGTTTAGATTTCGTAAAGGACCTATCTTTGCAAATATAATTCTCGCGGATGAAATAAATCGTGCGCCTCCAAAAACTCAGAGTGCACTTCTTGAAAGCATGCAAGAGAAACAAGTTACAGTAGAGGGAACAACATATCCTTTACCAGAACCATTTATTGTAATAGCAACACAAAACCCAATCGAATTAGAAGGCACATATCCTTTGCCTGAAGCTCAATTAGATCGTTTTATGTTCCGAGTTTTTGTAGATTATCCCACTGGAGATGAGGAAGTTGAAATACTTGAACTTAAAAATGATGAGGCAAAAATTGAACTAAAAGCAGTAACAACAGCTCAACAAATAAAACAAATGCAGAGAATGGTTAATAAAGTACACATACGACGAGAAATCATGGAGTATATTAAGGATATTGTAACAAAAACAAGAACTGACCCGCAAATACTTCTTGGAGCCAGTCCGAGGGCGTCGATTGTTCTTCTAACAGGGTCAAAGGCCTATGCAGCAATTAAGGGTCGTAGCTTTGTTATTCCAGATGATGTTAAAAAATTAGCTTATGCAAGCTTAAATCATCGTATTATACTAAAGCCAGAAGCTGAATTAGAAGGTATTACTGTTGATGATGTTATAAAACGTATACTTGAAGAAGCAAGTCCACCGAGTTGATATGAACAATGATTACTAGACGAGGATTTGCAATAGCACTTTTAGGAATTATTATTTTAAGTAGTGGATATTCTCTAGGAAATTACTTTTTACTAACGATGGGCATATTCTTCATATTTAGCACGATAATAGCTTACCCTATTCTAACATTAAACTCTACTTTTGTTAATTTAACAGTTGAACGAACCCTTGATAAAGAAAAGGTCTTTGCAGGGGATTTTATATATGTCACTGTGAAAGTTACAAATAAAACAAATAGACCATTAACTGATGTGGAAATCTTTGACACCTATCCAGAAATATTTAATTTGGTACTAGGGAGCAATAAGATTAGAACAAGACTTGGAAGGGGAGAGTCTATAACATTTTCATATATTTTACAATGCCCTATACGTGGACTGTTTACATTGGGCCCGACTCAAATATTGTTTCATGATACCTTTGGATACCATTTTGATTCTGCAGTAATAAGTTCTGAAACACCAATTCTCGTATACCCAACATATGAAGATATTAAAAAATTAAAAGCCATGGCACAAAAGAGACGATTGGGCTTAATGTTTGGAATTCATAAGACAAAGATAAAGGGCATGGGTACTGATTTCTATGGAATTCGTCCTTATGATCCTTCTGATGAACTTAGGTATGTCGATTGGAAAGCAACTGCGCGAACGGGTCAATTGAGAACTAAAGAATTTGAGTCTGAGAAAAACATTCGTGTTATGGTATTACTTGATGTTAGCAGTAGCATGGGGGCTGGTGCGACTCTGGAAAACAAATTAGAATATGGTATACGAGCAGCTCTTCTACTTTCACATTTGGCTTTGGAACGAAGAGATCTTGTAGGTCTAACTACATTTTCTGATGAAGTTGAGGGTATTATTGAACCGCGTACTGGTAAAACGCATTTTTATCGAATCCTCGAATTGCTGGCAGAAGTAATTCCTCATGGTGGAAAAAACTACCTCGAAGCTGCAAAATTTAGTAATAGATATTTAAAAAGAGGCGCTCTTGTCATATTAATTTCTGATTTAGAAGGAAATGTAAAAAATCTTAAAGAAGCTCTAAAATTTTTGAGAGCAAATGAGCATAATATTCTTATAATTGCACCTTTTGGACCATGGTTTGAGGTCAAACGTACCGAGTTATCTCCCTTAGATAAAGCTCTTGTGGAAGCCACTTCATTTCAATTATGGAGGGAACGAAAAGAAATTATAAAAGACTTAACACGAATGGGCATTGATGTGATAAATGTGGGTCCAGACGATTTCTTGCCAGTGGTTGTATCTACATATATGAAAGCCAAGAAAAAGGGGATAGGTGCTGTATAATGAGTGCGCTTAGAAAAGTTTACTATGGAATTACACTACTTGAAGTAGGACTGCTCTTTTATTTTATATTTTATATCTACAGTCTTTTACTTCCCCCCTCTGTATGGGATTTGACAATGTTAAATGCTTTAGTATTGCGATGGTGGTTTATCTTATCGTTCTTTGTTTTTATTCCTTTTACAACATTACTTGTTAATGTCTTATCTTCATTACTATTCTCATCAATTGGTGTCTTTGGGGATAATGAAGCAATTTTCGAATATATCATCAGATACTGGGGTTTTTCTAGAGAATTCTTATCTGATATTAACCAGTTTTTTGAAAGTGGCATTTTCGGCGTATTTGATTTAATTCATTATTTTGTAGATCCACTAATTTACTTTGGCATATTTCTTATTTTGGGAATCTCTATAATTTCTCTGATTACATATTTATTGTCGCCTAATACAAAGGCAGTAATCAGCATAGTAACTGGCGGTATTTTTACAATCGCAATAGGCTCATACATGGGCTGGATAATACTTCAAATACCATCATCCTCTCAATCATTTACATCATTTATATTCTCTGAGCAATATTTACTGGCATTTCTTTTCTTTTTGATACTTGAATTAGGATTCTATGTAGATTATATGAAACGGATTGTGATGCCTTCACAATTACAAGAACAAATAATCATGCAACGCCTACATATTATAGAACAAAAAGCAAAACAAATCCCAAAAATCAAAGAAAAATCCCTAAAATCAAAAACATCATGGCTTGCAAATATTCTTAGTGGAGATGCTTTTTATTTTGTCCGAGATATTTTAGAAACAAGACGAGAAAAAGAAGCAGCCTATGTACAATTAGAAGATGAAAAAACAGCAAGGCATTTATCTTCTTATATCCGACAGGTAAGGAAATTTGATCCTAATGCGGTTGAGAAAATAACTGGAAAAACATATTTGCCATCTGCATTTAGTATTGTTCAGAGCCTTGTACTCTCTCTAATGTTCCACTTTATGATTCTTTCTCTCTTAACTTTTGTTGTATTCAACACAGTCACAATTCTCAGTAGCATCTTTCCATCAAATTATATAATTAATAGCGTAGAAGGAGAAATTCCTGAGATTACATTAATCTTTCTACTACCTTTAGCTCTAACGCCTATTGCAATATCCCTTATTATAAAACTAGTTAAGCGCTCTAGAAAACAAATATCATATCCACTCTCTTTGTCTTAACTCTTTTTCTAGCATGATTGCTGCCAGCGCTTTAAAAGCTTCGTTAACATTCTGGCCAGTTTTTGCACTTGTCTCAAAATATTTTAATCCATGGTTTTTTGCATATTCAAGTCCTTCTTCATAGCTAACTTCCCTTTGATCTTCTAAGTCGGCTTTAGTACCAACAAGCACAAAGGGAATTAGCCCACTATACTTTCTTGCCTCATTCATCCATTTCTCTACATTGTATAAAGTATCTCTGTTTGTTAAGTCAAAGCATACAAGCCCCCCGGCAGCACCTCTATAGTATAGTGGTCTTACATAGGAAAAGCGCTCTTGGCCACCAGTATCCCATATCTGTAATTTCACTTTTTTATTATCGACTTCTACTATTTTAACTGCAAATTCAACACCAATTGTCATTAGATACCTTTCTCTAAATGTCCCATGAGCAAATCTCAGCGTAAGACTAGTTTTTCCAACCATTCCATCCCCAATTACAATCGTTTTAAAAAGATATTGATATGGCTCCATTTTGTTCACTCTTGACCTGTTTTCCGTTAACTTAGATTAGCAATGTCGTTATAATAATTTCCATCTTTATTACTATTTTATTTTTTTGTTTTAATGAATTAATTCGAGAATCTTTACTCCTAAAGAGCTAAGTATAGCTATATTATTGCAAAAGTGTGAGTCGTATAAGTGTTGGAAAATCGATAAATTTATATTGGGATATGCTTAATTCCATTAATAGAAAATAATGCCCGCTACAGCGGGATAGGGGAGCCAGGTTACCCCGCGGGGCTCATAACACTGGGAGAGACCCCGAGTTCGGTGGTTCAAATCCACCTCCCGCTACCATTTTTCTTAGGGAAAATATTACTTACTAATATTGTCTATTTTTTGGAAATCACATTTTAGTTATTTTAGGTATTATATTATTTTAAGATTTGAAGTGTCAAAGATGAAAATAATTTGCGAATTTTTTTATATAATATCCTCTTCGAAAAATTTAATAGCTCTCATAATTTATGTGATTTGACATGGTTGTTTATAGATACTTTCTATATTCAAATGTACTGGGCGGGTAGTCTAGCCCGGTTATGACGCTGCCCTTACGAGGCAGAGGTCGCCGGTTCGAGTCCGGCCCCGCCCACTATTTCGAATTTTATTAACATTGGTGATTTTTAATGAGTGACCTAGACGAGCTTAGGAAAATAGTTCTTAAGTATGTGTTATTAAATGCAATTCAATATGGGGGAAAGGCTGATACAAAAGCCGTTATGGGTAAAGTAATGTCTGAAAAGCCTGAGTTACGAGCACAAGTTAAGTTAGTTTTAAAAATAGTTAATGAAGAGGTATCTAAGATAAATCAAATGAGTTTATCGCAACAAAAGTCTTTATTGGATGAATTAGGTGTTGAAGTGACTAAAAGAAAGGAAGAGAAAAAGAAACCAAAATTACCTCCTCTTCCTAATGTAACGAAATATGCTAAAGTAGTGATGCGTCTAGCGCCATATCCGAGTGGCCCCTTGCATATAGGGAATGCACGTATGGTTATTTTAAATGATGAATATGTTAAGTTGTATAATGGTGAATTGATTTTAGCATATGATGATACAATTGGGAGCAAAGAAAAGACAATATTACCTGAAGCATATGACCTGATTCGTGAAGGCCTTGAATGGCTGGGAGTAAGGTGGCATAAAACTATATATAAGAGTGATCGGGTTCCTGTTTTTTATGAGTATGGAAAAAGGTTAATTGAGTTAGGGCAAGCTTATGTATGTATTTGTCCTGCTGAAGTATTTCGAGAAAAGTATAAGAAGTTAATGAAGGAATGCCCACATAGAAATGCATCAATTGAAGAAAACTTAGAGCATTGGGATAAAATGTTAGACGGAACTTATAGTGAAGGCGAAGCAGTTGTTCGCTTGAAAACAGATATGGCAAATCCAAATCCTGCCCTTCGAGACCCTCCTATTCTAAGAATTAGCGAGCGTGAACATCCACGTGTTGGCTCAAAATATCGTGTTTGGCCGCTATTAGAATTTAATTGGGCAATTGATGATCATTTACTCGGTATAACACATATTCTTCGCGGAAAGGACCTAATTAAAGAAGATATCATTGAAAAATTAGTTTGGCGGATTTTTAATTGGCCCGAGGTGGAATTTATTCACTATGGACAAATAATGTTTAAAGGCCTTTCTCTTAGTAAATCAAAGAGCAGAAAACTAATAGAAGCAGGAGTCTATGTTGGTTGGTCTGATCCACGTACTTGGTCGCTTCAATCATTAGATGCACGTGGTATAAAACCAGAATCCTTAAGGAATGTGTTACTGGAACTTGGACTCAGTTTAACGGATATTGAATTTTCACCAGAAATTCTGTATTCGTATAATCGAAGGTTAATAGATAAAGAAGCAAAGCGATTGTTCTTTGTTGCATCTCCTATTAAGTTCACAATTAATAAAATACCTTTCCCAGAACTAGTATCTAGACCACTATGGCACCCAGATTTCCCTGACCAAGGTAACAGAATTATTCACTTATTTGTTAATAATGGTACAGCAAATGTATACATATCAAAGAATGATTATGAGAAACTAGAACTAGGGTCTATTGTTCGATTGAAAGAGCTTATGAATATTATTATTACTAGTAAAGCTGATCATGAAGCAGTAGCAGATTTTCATAGTAAATCTATAACTGATTTAAAGGGGATAAAAGCACCAGTAATCCATTGGGTTCCTACCGACTCTGACTTAATAGTACCTACAGAAGTTCTAATGCCAAATGGTACTATAGAAAAAGGATTTGCGGAACATAACTTAAAGCAGATTTCTATTGGAGATGTAGTACAGTTTGAGCGATTTGGATTTGTAAAAATACACGAAATTAATAAGGCAAGAGCTTTTGCGTATTATGGCCATCCATAGGATATACGTTGAAAATTGGCAATATGATGTATGTTAAACTACATAGCGGTAATAGATGGTTTCGCCGGCTATTGGACTCTTTCTTATTATTTTTATGACATCACCCTTTTTAGCGCCAATAGCTTTTACCATAGGATCTTTAGATAATATCAATGGCAGTTGTAATAAACTAATACCATACTTTCTTTTTAATTCTTCCACTTCTTCTTTTGTTGCAATTTTATGTTCTGGAACGAGTTCATGTTTTATTAGTGGCATCAGAGGCAGCTCTCTAGTTATAACTCCTATGCCATATCTATCTGCTTCGAGTGTAGCACTTTTTGTGGCTTTGCTTCCCCCTACGATTATGCCAACAGAGAAGTTATCTTTTTCCATTTTCTTTTTTAGGTCTCTAATCCACTTTACACCTATTATTTTAACTTTTTCAACTCCCCAGATTATTACGTCCTCACCCTTCTCCGTTTTTGCGATAATCTCAATGCCCCAATCTTTTTCCCGCTCCTCAATGAATGTATAATTCCGAATTTTTATTATATCCTCAATGATAGTCTTAATGACTGCCATAATGCATCCCTAAACCGATAGATATTTTGCTATTTTTAAACTTTTTGCACCATATTTTTCGTTAAACAATTTTTACCTAATAATGTGAGAAAGTAAATTTATGTCAAATCACCACAAGTACAAAAAAGCTCGTGAAGCATATCAAATAAATCCTCAAGACCCACTTCTTTAGTTGCAGAGACTATAATATTCCGAGCTGGCATTCTAACATTTATAACAGCCTCTGCAATAGGTAATGCTAAGTCCATTATTGCACCCTTGCCCTCTTTAAGTAATGTTTCCTTTAAAAAATCTGTATCTTTCAACTTATTTAATATCTTGCTATCAAGTAAATCAGCTTTATTTATTATTGAGACGAAAGGAATTCCAAGATTGAGCTCTACAGATGTTGCAAGTAAATTCGCTACTATAAAACTCACTATATTTTTAATAAATAGCCCATCAATAAGAAAAACACCTAAAGTTGTTACTTTTTTATTCAATTTTGATACAAATATTTGCCCTACATCTCTAAACGCAAAAATCTCTATTTGCCCTGGTGTATCAATTAATATGAATTCTGCATCTATTTTCAAAATTTCATTTAGTAAATCATCTATGTTTTCAGAAATTTCTTTCATTGCTTCAAGCATAGCTCCATTAGGTCCAAGTTTTTTTCTTTTCATAATTTCGGAAACAGTAAACTTATCACGAATATCCCACGTAGGTATGTACGGAACGTACTCTGCACCGGGATCTAAATTGATTGTCTTTACGGTATATCCTGCATTATTTAGCCATTTTTCAAATGCCTTTGTTAATGTACTTTTCCCAGAACCCGCGGGTCCTGCTATTACTATCGCATATTTTCTTGTGTTCTCAAAAACAAACATATAATCCCCCTATAA
>Ga0164318_10008261_pt1 | contig 10119 bp, 11 predicted proteins | sample GuaBasSedimGuay9_FD_113734 | JGI IMG/M metagenome (GOLD analysis project Ga0164318, IMG submission 113734) | Subseafloor sediment microbial communities from Guaymas Basin, Gulf of California, Mexico - Guay9, Core 4571-4, 0-3 cm | ecosystem: Environmental > Aquatic > Marine > Hydrothermal vents...
AATATGATTTTCCCATCATATAACATAGCAATTCTATCTCCAACTTTATAAGCACTCACCATATCATGTGTAACAATAATTGAGGTAACATTCAATTTTTTTTTCATTTCAATCATTAAATCATTAATTGCATCAGCTGTAATAGGGTCCAAGCCTGTTGTAGGTTCGTCATAAAGCAAAATTTCAGGTTCCACAGCTAATGCACGAGCGAGCCCAACTCTTTTTTTCATTCCACCTGAAAGTTCAGCTGGTTTTAAATCTTCCACATTATATAATCCAACAAGTGCTAATTTTTCTTTTACAATTTCTTTTATTTTCTCTTTTCCCATCTCTCTTCTATATCTATAAAGAAAAAATCCAACATTTTCATCAACATTAAGCGAATCAAAAAGAGCTGCACCTTGAAAAACCATACCAAGTTTCATTTGAACTTTTGTCAATTCTGCATCATTTAATTTTGTAATTTCTACTCCATCTATATAAATTTCGCCTTTATCAGGTTTCATAAGCCCAGCTATATGCTTTAAAAGAACACTTTTTCCAACACCACTTCTTCCTATAACAACTAAATTTTCTCCCTTTCTTACTTTTAAATTAACATCTGCAAGCACCTGAATACCTGCAAGAGACTTATACAAATTTTTTATTACAATTACATATTCATCTTTTTTTTCTTCAGACAACTCAACCTCCGATATTAAATATGAAGTGTAAAATTAAGAAATGATGTCAAGAAATAATCAGCAATAAGAATAAGTATAGATGAGGTAACAACAGAGCTTATAGTTGATTTACCTACACCTTCTGCTCCACCTGTTGTATTAAAACCCTTATAACACCCAACTATTGCTATAATCATACCAAACACACAAGATTTAATCAAACCACTTAAGATATCGCCCATTTTAAGAGTAGATTGAGAATGATAGTAATAAGTAAGAAAAGGGGTTTCAAGTTCAATTATAGAAACGATGGCACCACCAAGCCAGCCAATAAAATCAGCGAACATAACAAGAGCTGGTAACATAAATGTAAGTGCAAGAAATCTTGGAACAGATAAATAATGAATAGGATTTGTTCCAAGAGTCCGAAGCGCATCAATCTGTTCGGTCACCTGCATTGTCCCTATCTCAGCTGCAATAGAAGACCCTATTCTACCTGCCATAATTAAAGAAGTAAGGACAGGTGCTAATTCGCGAGCCATTGAAACTGAAACAACTCCCCCTATAAATTGAGACATCCCTTTAAGTGTTGACTCAAGTGTTAGCCCTGTCTGAAGGGCTATAACCATTCCTGTAAAAAGAGAAGTAATAAATACAACAGGAATAGAATTATACCCGATATGGACCATTTGAGCTACAATATTTTTTAAATCAAATGGTCTCCGAAACATCCATTTAATAGTAGATAAAGTAAGATATGTAATTTCACCAAGCGAAATAATACCTCTAAGCACAATTCTTCCTATTTTTTCAAACATTAGATCACCTCTGCTGGTTCGTAATCTATTCTTTCAAGATTTGTAAATTTTGTAAAGTTTTTATGAAAAAGCACTTCCCGTGTGCCAACAGGACCATTTCGTTGTTTTGCAACAATTAATTCACATATTATTGGCTTATCATCGCTCACTTCTTCTTCTTGAGGATGATGAATAAAAATAACCACATCTGCATCCTGCTCAATAGCACCAGACTCTCTTAAATCAGAAAGTTGTGGACGTTTATCTTTACGTTCTTCAACTTTTCTACTAAGCTGAGAAAGTGTAATTATAGGAATATTTAGCTCTCTTGCCAGTGACTTAAGAGACCGTGAAATAACAGAAATCTCTTGTTGCCTGTTCTCATATCTACCTGGTAAATTTATAAGTTGAAGATAATCTATTAAAATCAATTTAAGATTATACTTTGATACTGCTCTCCTCGCTTTTGCCCTAAGTTCCATCAAAGTTATACCAGCAGTATCATCAATATAAATAGGTGCATCAGAAATTATAGCAGCGGCATTTGTAAGTGGTCCCCAATCTGCTTCGCTAATATATCCTGTTCTTATATTCTTTACATTAACTTTTGCTTGAGAGCCAAGCATACGATAAATAATCTGCTCCCGTGACATCTCAAGACTGAAAATTCCTACAGGCATATTTTTTTCAATTGCTACATATTCTGCAATATTTAAGGCAAGTGAAGTTTTTCCCATTGTCGGACGCGCAGCTATTACAATAAAATCTGACGGTTGAAATCCTGCTGTTAGTTCATCTATCTGATGTAAGCCAGAAGGTATTCCTGTAACATATTCTTTTCTATTATATAAATTATCTATTAAATTTATAATGTCTTTCATTAAATCACCAGCTCTAACAAAATCTCTACTTATTCTCCTACTTGTAATCTCAAATATAATCTGTTCAGCTTTATCCAATATCTCAGATATATCAGATATTTCAGAAGATTGGTATGCATAAGCAAGAATCTGATTTGCTGCAGAAATTAATCGCCTTAAAGTAGATTTTTCTATTACAATATCAGCGTAATGAGAAAAATTAGCTGATGTTGGCACACTTTCTAAAAGCAATGCAAGGTATTCAGCACCACCAACTTCTTAAAGTAAATTTTTATCGTGTAAAGTGGATGTAAGTGTTACAAGGTCAATTGGTTGTGAATGGTCAAACAACTCTATAATTGTTTTAAAAATATGACGATGCGCTTCTTTATAAAAATCCTCTACCCTTAACCTTTCTATACCTTCAACTACAGTCTCAGAATCTAAAAGCATTGCGCCTAAACAAGCTTGTTCAGCTTCTATATTATATGGTGGCACCCTACCTGATATATTCAACTCTCCCATAACTTAATCCTTGTTATTCTTTTATTACCCATACTTTCAATTCAGCTTTTACTTCGGGGTGTAATTTAATTGGAATATGATAAACTCCTAATTTCTTGATTGGCTCTTCAATCTCTATCTGTCGTTTATCTAAATTAATTCCAAATGTGTGAAGTTTCTCTGTAATATGCTGTGAAGTTACAGAACCAAATAATTTTTCATCTTCTCCTGCTTTTACTGAAATAGTGCACGAAATTGATTCTATCTTTTGTTTCAATTCCTCCATTTTACTCCGTAACTTCTCTTCTTTATTTAATTTCTGTTTCTTCTCTTCCTCAATCTTTTTCAAATTCTGTGCTGTCGCAGGATATGCAATCTTTTTGGGAATTAAATAATTCAATGCATATCCATCTTTTACATCCTTTATTTCACCAGCTTTCCCTAACTTGTCTACATCAACTCTTAATATTACTCTCATAAACCTGCCTCCTTTACACTAACTTGTCAATATCAATAGTATGAAATTTTCTAAAATCCAACCATAAATCTAAAACTCCTATCCCCATAAAAAGAATTGAGCCTATAAGTAAAAATCTTAGAAATGCATAAAAAAAGAGGAATAATAAAAATGCCTTTATAAAAAAAGGTATGCGAAAAAATAAAAACCGAAACAAAAATATTGATACACCTTGCAAAAAATATAAAGTTGATATAATAATAGAAATATTCCAAGCAATTCTTGAAAATTTCTCTAAATGTAAATTTAAAAATATAAACAACAAAGCCCAACTCAGTATAAAAGCCCAAATTAAATGTTCATTTACCTTTATCTCAAAAAGTTTCAAAAATATAGGTTTTTTAAGAAAATATCGCGAAATTATTACAAAACCTATCCCAATATTTATAGTAAAATACATTATAAGTGATATAAACAATAGTGCAGCGTAATAGTTTTTTATTATATTTATTGCTATCATTTTATTTATAATCTGTTGCTGAATAACTTCCTCTGAAAAGTTTTGTTTTTTTAATTCAGCAATATAAGAATTAAACTGCATATCAAATTCAATAAAAAATTGGGAAACTTTGTGGGAAAAATAATCCGTATGCAATAGTATAATTACAGTAATAAGTAAAAATAGAGTATAATATATATATAATGAATAAGTAAATTGCAGAGTAAAATTATTTTTTCTACTAAATTCAAACAAAAGAGAAGGAATAATAGATAGAACTATAAAAGCTATTATGTAAGAATAAACAACTGACAAATTCAATTTTATTAAACTTGAAAAAAACAAGAGAAATCCTATAATAATCAAAAACAGAATTACGATGTTGGATAAAAATTTTGAATGATATTTATAAAATCCTATTAAAAGAGGGGTAAGAGAAAATGGAAAAAAAATTATAGACAATGGAAAATATTTAAAATATAGTGGTGATAGAAAAAAAATTAAAGAAAAAAATATCAATAAATATGGTTTTAGAAAGTATAATATTGATTCTTTTCTATTGTTCATAAAAAATTCCTTATTACTTTTGGTTTTTATAAAATAGTTACAATTTAAATTTCTAAAAAATCTGATTTTGCATTTTGAAAAAGCATTATTTTATTCTGCTACAAATGGCAGTAATGCAAGAATTCTTGCCTGTTTTATTGCTCTTGCAAGTTTTCTTTGATGTTTTGCACAATTACCATTAATTCTTCTTGGTAAAATTTTTCCGCGTTCTGATATAAATTTTTTAAGAATTTCAACATCTTTATAAGTTACTTCTTTTAATTCTCCTTTACAAAATTTACATACTTTTTTTCTAAACCTTATTCTTGGTAATGGTGCAGCAACAGATTTATCATCTTGCGTCTGATTCTGTTCAATTATATCTTCTGCCATTATGTTTCCTCCTCCATCTATTAAATTTAGCCACAGAAATCCAGAGAACACAGAAAATTTAATCTCTGCGCTCTCTGTATCTCTGTGGCTTTTTTATAAATAATTCCTTATTAATTATTCATTTAATTACTTATAGACTGTTATTGCTACATCAGGACATATAGTGGCACATAGTGCACACCCTGTACACTTTTCAATATTTATAGGCTCCGCAAAATGAAGTCCTTTTGAATTAAATTTATCCGATATTTTAATAACATTCCTGGGACATATATTGACACACAATTCGCACCCTTTGCATTTTTCAATATCAATTTTAATCTCTGCCATTTGAATTGCTTTTCTCCCAATTTTGGATATCCACTAAAAGTATTAAGACTGACTGGCAAAAGAATTTAGATTCTTGATATATGACGGCTCCCACACATTGGACAAACAACACTTGAATCATCAATCATTATACGACTACCTGTTCGGTCCTCATCAGAAAGATACGCCTTTTTAGTCTCTGTCCATCTATAGTCACAATCTTCACAACGATACTCTACTCCAAATTCATCCATCTCATTTTCAAGTAAATATTCGTTCTCATCCTCAGGCATCTCATCACTTTCAAAATCTAAAAACTTCATTTCTTGGCTCCTATATTTATTTTATTTATTCTACAAAATTAAATGAAATATGTCAAGCAATTTTTATTTTAGGTAATGGTAAAAATAGACCACATAACTCTTAAATCTTCTTCTCATATATCCTATATCTTTTATAGCTCTTCCCACCCATAAGTTCAATTCCCCGTTTTATAAGCTCATTATCCTCTAAAACCCAGGAAAGTTCTCCCCATTTCCAGCCAAGTTTTTTCCCTTCTTTTAATGAAAAATAATAAAATAGTGCTTCAATGCCTCTTTTTTGAAACTTTTTTCTTACCCCAAGAGTAATCAATCTACCATGGTCAATTTTTTTAAAGTAATATAAAAGTTTAAATATTCCAAAAGGGAATAACTTTCCATTTATATGTTTTAATGCCTGATTAGCATCTGGAATTATTAATGAGAAACCTGCTGGCTCTCCTTGAACTTCTACAATTAATGCAAGTTCAGGTATTACTATTGCTTTTAAATCTTTTGCTAAATGCTCAAATTCTTTCTCAGTCATCGGAATAAAACCCCAATTTCTTTCCCAAGCATCATTATATATTATTCTTATTTTATTAACTTCTTCATCAAATTTTTTCATATTTATTTTTCTTATAACAATATCAGAACGATTTTTTAGATATTCTACCATTTTTACAACTCTCTCTGGAAGTTGGACTACATCTACAACAAGTTTATATGCCAGCAAATCTTTTGCTTTTATCATTCCATATTTTTCTAATATTTCTTTATAATATGCAGGATTATATGGCATCATTACAACAGGTGGTTCGTCAAAATTTTCAATCAATAAGCCCCAAATATCATTTGAAGAAAAAGAAGCTGGACCTCTCATTACTGTCATACCCTTCTGCCTGCCAAATTCTGCAACAGCATTGAGAAGTGCTTGTGCAACTTCAAAATCATTAAATACTTCAAAAAAGCCAAAGAAAACCACTTTCTCATTATGAAATTCATTATGACGATGATGTATAGTAGCAACCACTCTTCCAGCAATTTTTCCATCTTTATATGCAAGATAAGGTTGAATTTCAGCATGCTCAAATAAAGGGTTCTTTTTAAGATTAAACTTGGAAAGCATATCAATAATAAGTGGTGGAACCCAATTTTTATCATTTTTATAAACTTCCCATTCAAATTTAATAAATTTCTTTAAATCTTTCTTTGATTTTAAATTTATAGGTCTCACTTCAATCATTTCCTTCTCCTTTTTTTATTTTTTCTTTTTAACCTTCTTATTTTATATTCAATTCTATTTATTTCTCTTTTTAACTTAAGTGCTTCCCTTGCATATTTTGATTTACGATTTAATTTGAGTATCTTCTCTATCTCCTCTTTTGCATCATCCAATCGTTCCTCTGCAAAATAGATCTTTGCTTTTTCTAATCTCTCTTTTTGCTCTTCTAATATATCTTCTTCCTCCATTACCTTTTCCTCTTCCTCGTCAGTATAAGTCTCTTCTTTAATCATTATTACTCTTTTACCAGGAATATAAGGAGAATGAATAAAACTATGAAATTTATAATTAAAACTCACAATTAACTTTGTAATTTTTCCCTTTTCTTTATCATAATTAAATGTAATAAAAACTCTTTCACGATAACAGGCACGAGTTCTTTTTTCTCTTTTATAATTTTTGTACTCTTCCAGTGAAAAACAAAATCCTAATCCAAAAGGTATTATTCTTTTCTGAATCCCTGTAAGAAGATAAAAATTATTTAATAAATTTATCTCTGTGGCTCCACTATAGTCAGATATCTCTTTAAAATCCTGGTCCAAGTTTGCTCCCAATGTTAATTTAAATCCCTTTAGTATAATAAAGTTTATTCCAAGATTATAATTTAAAGGAGCATAAACTTTATCAGCAATATTCATTGCAGTAAACCCTATTTTGCACCAATTGATTAACTTTATAATTGTCCCAATGTTAAAATCATAATAATTTTTTTCTACTTCATAATTTTTATTATATTTTAGTAAAACACCGTATTTTAAAAAATTTATAAGCGTGCCACCAAGACCAACTGAAAACTCCTCATTTTCCGCTATCTTTGTCATACCTAACGAAAAATTTACAGAAGTCCAATAAAATCTACTTAAAAGTGGAAAATGTGTTAAATAATATCCTAAAGCGACTTGATTATACTTAAAATTTTTATCAGATGTAATTATAAATTCACCATAAGTTTTTGGTAAATAAAATAATCCAGCAGGATTATATGAAATAGTTGAAAGATCATCACCTAACGCAACAAATCCATATTTATGAATTTCCGAGCGCGCAGAATATGAGAAACTATAATTAGCAAAACTAACAATTATAAAAATTATTATTAATATTTTTTTACCCATAGCTTACTCTATTCCTCCCTGTCTCCTTAGAATTATATAATGCCTTATCAGCTCTCTCAATCAATTTATTCGGCTCAATAGTAGAATCTTCACTTGTTGCTACTCCAATAGAAATTGTAACTTTCAAATTTTTCCCTTTTGTAGATTTTATTTTCATATTCTCTACTTCTCTTCTTATTCTTTCTGCTACTTTTAACGCGTCATTTTTATTTGTATCAGGTAAAAGAACAACAAATTCTTCACCACCATATCTACCCGCTACATCGTTCCTTACACGATTTCTACGAGTATATCTTAATAACACTTCTGCAACTTTCGCAAGAACAATATCACCTGTCTGGTGCCCATAAGTGTCATTGAATTTTTTAAAATGATCTATATCTGTTATTAATAAAGATGTGGGACGCTTATCTTTTTTAGCATTCTCTAACTCTCGTTTTAAAGTTTCCATAAAATATCTTCTTACCATTAATTTGGTGAGTGCATCTTGGGTTGCTTCTTTATACAATTTCTGATATTTTGATAACTCTTCAGTAAGCTGATTTGCAAGATTATTAAATGTTTTAGCAAATTTTCCAAATTCATCTTTTCGCTTTAATCTTATTCTATATTTTAAATCTTTTAAAATCTCATCTGCACCTTTATCAAGAATATGTATAGGAAATATAATATATAAAGATAATAATAATGCTGCTAATATACTTAATATTAAAATCACTAACGAAGATTTTATTCCCTGCCGTATAATAGGATTTATCTTCTTCATTATCTCATCTACAGATATACCAACTTCATAAACCCCATAAATTTGAAAATTTCTTTCTACAAGCTTGTAAAATTTAAGTAATTTAAATGTTTCTACTGGAGATAGATTCTTATCTTTCTTTTTCTGCCGAGAAAAATCATATGTAACTTCATAAAGAGCATCAATTTCATTAAATAACTTATTTATAAAAACAATTCGTGAATGAATAGCTTTTAGTATTTTTGTTACTGATTTCAAAATTTGTATTTCACTTGAATATTCCAACTTCTTTTTTAGCTTCATTTTCGTATCTAAAAATACTACTTCACGCAATTTTTTTAAATCAATATTAACAATAGCTTTTGAGGAATTATAAATAGTTTTTATCTTAGGTTTGTCCTTTATCTTTTTTAAAATTTTGTTTATTCTTTTCTCATAAAAATTAGTAGTAGCTAATACTGAATTTACAATTCTTAATGCCTTTTTGTTAATCTTAGGATGCCTAAATTTCTTAAATCTTCTTTTGCTCTTCTTGTTCTCCTTCTTTTCAATTTCTGCAACTATTGAATTTATGTTACTTATAGCAGTTCTATATCTTTCTTCTTCTGCTTGAAAAAATTGTTTTAAATCAAGAGAGCAATATAACAAACCTTTAGTAGCCTGAATATTATTTGTTTTAGAAGTAGCAAAATCAATTATATTATCAGTAGAAATAAATCTTTTCCATTTTAACTTATTTAAAACTTCGTTAAAATAAGTTATTTCTTCTTCTCCATTTTTTAATTTATATACAATTTTATTTTTTCTAATTATCCAAAAGTATCTTAATCTATTCTTTCTCTTACCTTTAAATATTACAAGATAAAAAACTTCTGTATTTTCATCCAAGATTCTGAAGGTAGGTATATCCAGCATATCATAGCTTAGGTCACCTCTCATTACACGGAACACATCTGGAGTAAGGTAATTTAATTGATAGTCAATTCGTTGAATTATTTCATCTTTTAATGAAGGTTTGTATTGAACATAAGATAGGTAAAATAATGTAATACCAAGACTTAATATAATAAGTATTGAAATAAATAGTATAATTTTAAGTTTTATGCTCATAGAAATCTAAACAATAATTTTTTCATTATTATACTTCATTTTTAATTATTCCAAACTTTTTTCCAATCTTTTCAAATGTATCAAGAGCAAAGTCTAATTGTTCATCAGTATGGGTAGCCATATAGCTTGTTCGGATTAATGCTCTACCTGGTGGAACCGCTGGATGAACCACAGGATTAACAAATATACCTGCTTCACTTATTTCTTTCCACATTTTAAAACATACCATATCATCACCAATAACTAATGGAATTATAGGGGTTTCAGCAACTCCTGTATCGTATCCCATTTCTTTAAAACCTTTCAACATTTTTTTTGTATTCTTCCATAATTTTTCTATTCGTTCAGGTTCTTTTTGCATAATTTCCAAAGATTTGAGCGCAGCCCCAACAGCTGCTGGAGTTGGTGAAGCACTAAATATTAAAGCTCTGGAATTGTGTTTTAAATAATGTATTACGCTTTCAGGTCCAGCAATAAATCCACCAAGTGATGCAAATGATTTACTGAATGTGGACATTATCAAATCAACTTTATCATC
>Ga0164318_10008262_pt1 | contig 10119 bp, 9 predicted proteins | sample GuaBasSedimGuay9_FD_113734 | JGI IMG/M metagenome (GOLD analysis project Ga0164318, IMG submission 113734) | Subseafloor sediment microbial communities from Guaymas Basin, Gulf of California, Mexico - Guay9, Core 4571-4, 0-3 cm | ecosystem: Environmental > Aquatic > Marine > Hydrothermal vents >...
CCCCCTGGCGTGGGAAAGACATCGCTCGGAATGTCCATTGCCCGCGCTATGGGAAGAAAATTCGTGAGAATTTCCCTTGGTGGAATGAAGGATGAAGCGGAGATAAGGGGACATCGCAGAACTTATGTGGGTGCGCTTCCAGGAAGAATTATACAGGGCATAAGAAGGGCAGGATACAACAATCCCGTCTTTATGCTCGATGAAGTGGACAAAATTGGTCAGGATTTCAGAGGAGACCCTGCTTCCGCGCTACTTGAAGTGCTTGACCCCGAACAGAATTTTTCGTTTACTGACCACTACCTTGATGTTCCATTTGATTTGACGAAGGTTATTTTCATTGCAACTGCGAACTACATCGACCCCATACCACGCGTTCTGCTTGATAGAATGGAGACATTGCATCTTCCTGGATATACGGAGATTGAGAAACTTCATATAGCCAAGAAATTTTTGATTCCCAAAGAACTTGAAAATCACGGATTGACGAAGGAGCAGCTTCATTTTCAGGACAGCGCACTTAAATATTTGATAAATTCTTACACTCGTGAGGCTGGCGTAAGAAATATGAATCGGGCGATTGCATCCATTTGTAGAAAAACTGCCAAAGGAATTGCGGAAAAGAAATTCAAAAAGCTGAATGTGACCAAAAAGGTAGTTCGCGAGATGCTCGGAGCGGAGAAGTACACGCGGGAAAAATTGCTCGATAAACCCAGGCCTGGTGTTGCCACAGGTCTTGCCTGGACACCTTTCGGCGGCGAAGTTTTAATGGTAGAAGCTGCAACCTTGCCCGGAAGCGGAAAATTGATACTAACAGGAAGTCTTGGAGATGTTATGAAGGAATCCGCTCAAATTGCACTTTCCTGGGTTAGAGCTATAGCTTCTGAACTTGGCATCGACCCTGAGATATTTCAGAAAAATGATATTCATATTCATGTTCCTGCGGGCGCTATACCAAAGGATGGTCCTTCTGCTGGTGTCACCATAGCTGTTGCGCTCGTCTCGAAAATATTGAACAAAGCGCCAAAAGAAGGTATTGCTATGACAGGTGAGATAACTTTGCGTGGGGATGTTCTACCCATCGGGGGATTGAAGGAAAAATCTCTGGCTGCGCACCGCCTTGGGATAAAGAAAGTTCTCATTCCTGAGGAAAATGAAAAGGATATTCCAGAACTGCCTGATGAAATAAAAAATTCGATAAAATTTATCCCCGTCGATACGGTCAGGGATGTTATTAGAAATTCCCTCGGAATACGATTCCGAAAATCGGGTGAAAGAACTAAAAAGAAAAAATAGGATAGACTTTTAAAAAATCTCTGATTTTGTATGTTGACAAAATAGAAGAGAATATATATTTATTATTTAAATATTATTTGGAGGTTATCGATGAGAGACTTAAGAGTTGGTGTGTTTGTTCTATTTTTGGTTTTATTCTTTTCTGTGCTTCCTTCCTGGTCGCAACAAAGAGGACTTGAAATCACAGAAATGCGGCTTGTTCGGAAAGGAACGCCTCACATTTTCACAAAGGATGCCGAGGGCGATTTTAATCTTTTTATCACCTGCACTGAGGATACAGGAGCGGTTGACATTGTTTTTGTGCTCGATACTACTGGAAGTATGAGCAGTCGAATTGCTGCTGCACGAGCGAATATAGTTGAGTTCGCAGAAACTATGGCGGCAACCGGGTATGACTGTTCGTTTGGAATTGTCACTTACGGTGATGGGTTTAACCTTCCTCACGGCGGTAATCTTACCACAGATATAGGCACTTTTGTCTCCTGGATGACGATGGGTTCCTGGGGTGGAGGAGATGCACCAGAAACAGCTCTGGATGGTATTATGGCAGCTGTTGATTCAATGCACTGGCGACCTGGCGCTCTGCGTGTGATTATTCTGCTAACAGATGCCTGTTTTTGTGATACATCGAGCACCTGTTATGACTGTGTATCTATATGGGGGGGAGATGAAGTGGTGAATATTTTGCTTGACCAGGCAATTATGTTCTTTGCTGTTACCACCTGGCCAGTATCCTGTAATTCCTGTGCGTTAACATCATTCAGCAACTGGTTCTATCAGGATTTTCCAGAATCAACAGGGGGAAGCTGGTATGATTTCAGTCTGGGATTTACATCTATTTATGCTGAAATAATTCCACTGCTCGGAACTTTTCAGGTTATTCAGGTGGATGTTGCAAATAACACTGGTGAAGACCTGGATTCCATTTATGCGTTTATGACCTACGGTTCGTGTATTGAAATTTTATATGGCGATAATCCTATGTTGAGAACCGATATTCCCGCTGGCGATACCACGACATTCTTCTGGCGAGTCAATTATGAGGCAGGATGCACGGGTGAAGCAGGTTGTTTTCAGGTGGTAGTTTCTGGTGATACTTATGTCGCAGAAGGCTCGGGATGTATGTATGTTCCCAATTGCTGGTGCACGCCAACAGTGGCGGAAAATATTCATCCTGACCCGGGTGTATGGACAGCTTGTAATCCGCAGGACATCACCATAGGAATTTACGATGATGATGTCGGTGTTGACGAAAACACCATAACTCTTGTAGTTAATGAAGATACTCTGGAATATCCATCTGAACCGGGTATGAGTTATTTGAACGATACTTTAATATTTTCTCCTGATACTGACGAGTTTGCGTCGGGAGATTCTGTCTTCTATTCCCTGATAGATGCTGAAGATGCTGGTGGTTGCAGTCTTGCGGCGCCTGTCTCGGGATGGTTTGTTGTGGACCTTGACCCTCCTGTGTTTGAAGGGGAATATCCACCCGATGGTGAAATTGTCGGAGGAATACCCACTGATATATCTGTTCATATCTGGGATGACCTTGCTGGATTAGATACATCTTCGCTGGTTATGTTAATTGATGGAACTGACAGTTTCTATATCGGTGGTTCTGAAGCGCTTTATTATGACCAATCTGACAGCACACTGCATTTCAATCCTGTAGGAATATATACATGGTCGGTGGGGGATACCGTTGATGTCTGTGTTTATGCTTCAGACTTTGTATCTACGGAATACTGCGGTCCTAACAGCGATGAAGTGTGCTGGTCGTTTACAATTGACTTTTTGCATTTGTGGTTCCCTGATACGACTTTATATCCAGGTGATGATATTCAATTCTCTCTGTTGACCGAAAATCCGGGGCGGTTTATGATTAGAACTTACGATTTGTGGGTTGAATACAATCCTGCTGTGGTTTATATCAACGATATTGTTGCCACCGGTTCGGCATCTTCGGGTTTCACTGTTTCGTGGGATACCGCAGGCAGTCAACTTCATATTTATGCGGAAAATACATCACCAATGAGCGATGTGGATACATTCGTATTTATTGATTTTCACATTAAGGACGATGCGCCAGGTGCCTCCTATACGCCTGTAATTCTCAGCAGCGCAGTTCTTGACGGCGGCAGAGTTGGTTATTACAACGAGGATGGAATGATACTTATTCTGTGGAGTCAAACGCAGTGGTTAAAGGATTTGGTATTTTATGGATACGATGGTGAAGGTGGATATCTCGAACCCGAAGTTCTTTCCATAGGTTGTGCTGACCTTGCGACGGAGGGTTTTGACCCGACTCTTGATTTAATCATTCTTCCTCCGCCGCCGACAAAAACCGAAGTCTATCATCCGCTCGATGACCCGTCATATCCAGCGATTACGAAGCTGAAAAGAGATTATCGAAATACATATGAGCTTCCCATTACCTGGCATATAATAACAGTTGATGAGCCTGGTTCTCTTTATTGGAATCCCGACAATTGGCCCGATGGAATTATAATGCTGAACGATGTTATTGATATGAAGCGCAATTCCACTTATCTTTATGCGTCGAATGAAACACTTACTATAACCTATTCTCAGCCGCTTCCCGATACTGGCAATGTAGATTTCTGCGACGAATGGACTCTTGCATCTTTGCCTACGGCAATTACAGTGCCCGATTGGGTCGATTTTCTGGAAAATGTCACCGCCGGTCCTTTTGAATTTGACGCGGAAATGCAGACATATATCATAAGTGATATTCCGCGCATTGGCTTCGGTTTCTGGGTATATTCTGATGAAAGTTCTGCATATCACATTGGTGGAATTCCTCTCACAACTGTGACGATTCCGATTTATCCTGGGTGGAACCTTGTGGGTTCGGTATCAGAAACGGCATGGTTTGAAACCGACCCGCCAAATCTAATTCTTCCAGGAAATGTCTATGGATATAACTGTGAAACTCATTCCTATGAGCCTGTGACTGAATTTGTTCCTGGCAGAGGATATTGGGTTCTTTCTGTTGGAACTGGAACTATGACAATACATCCATAGGTGGTTTTTCGGTTGCACATTTAATTTCTGATGGCGGGCATCCCGATAAATCGGGATGCTCGTTTCAATAAAAAAGGAATATGCCTTACATACTTGAATGTAAAAATCTCTGGAAGTGGTATCCGTCTCCGGATGGTCGTCTTGAAGTTCTTCGCGGCGTGGATTTGTCGATATCTCGTGGCGAATTTGTCGCCATCGTCGGTGCATCGGGCGTTGGAAAAAGCACGCTTCTTCACATTCTCGGTCTTATAGATACGCAGTCCGACGGGGAAATGTATTTCGATGGAAACTTATTCGACAATATCAATGCAAACGATACGGCTTTTATGCGTGCGCAAATGGTTGGGTTCGTTTTTCAATTTCATCATCTTCTTCCTGAATTTACCGCTCTTGAAAATCTTCTTATTCCCGCTATGATTGCACATAAAAACGGAACAAAAGCAAAGGAACTCGCGCTGAATTTATTGTCTGAACTTGGAGTTGCCGAAAGAAAAAATCATTTCCCGTCTCAGCTTTCGGGTGGCGAGCAGCAGCGGATTGCTCTGGCAAGGGCGTTGATAAATAATCCTGAAATTCTTATCGCAGATGAACCAACTGGAAACCTCGACAGCGATAACGCACATAAATTTATGCAGCTCGCTACAAAAATGAGGGAAAAGTTCGAATTAACGATTGTTCTTGCAACGCATAACATTGAACTGGCGCAGTATGCCGATAGAGTTTTGAGGCTTAAAAACGGCAAGCTGCTGCCTGAAGAATAATTTAACAGTATGGAAGATAGTCCACGAAAAGCGGTATTTGTTGACAGAGACGGCACGCTTATTGTGGAAAAAGGTTTTCTGTCCGACCCTGATGGTGTCGAAGTTATTCCTGGTGCAATCGAAGCGGTGAAGAAACTCAATGATGAAGGATTTGCCGTGATTGTTGTGAGCAATCAATCCGGTGTTGCTCGTGGATATTTTGGAGAAGATGCTGTTGTGAAGGTGAATGACCGTGTAAAATCACTTTTCGCAGAAGGCGGGGCGAAAATAGATGCATTGTATTATTGTCCTCATTATGCGGATGGTTCGGTTGAGGAATATGCGATAGATTGTCCCTGTAGAAAACCAGGGACTGGAATGGTTGAAAAGGCAGTGCGGGAGCTGAATGTCGTTCCTGCGTTTGTCATTGGCGACAGGAAAAGCGATGTGGAACTCGGTAAAAATCTTGGAGTTCCTGCCGTTCTGGTTCTTTCTGGCTATGGCAGAGAACAGCCTGATGAAGTCGTGAAAATGGCGGATTTTGTTGCGAAGGATATTTCTTCCGCCGTAGATTGGATTTTGAATTCGCTGAAAACGGAGAGATAATGACATTATGAGAGTGGAAGCAAAATATTGGGAAAAAACATCTGACGGTGGGGTAAGATGCACTCTTTGCCCTCACTATTGTGAAATCGATGTGGGGAAACAGGGAATTTGCCGAATTCGAGGCAACGAGAATGGAACATTATATTCGCTCGGCTACGGCGAGACGACGAGCCTTGCTATGGACCCAATCGAAAAGAAACCGCTTTTCCACTTCAAGCCGGGAAGTTATATTCTCTCTGTGAGCCCCAACGGATGCAATTTGCGGTGTCGATGGTGCCAGAACTGGCAAATTTCACAGTCTCCTGTTCCAACGCGATATATTTCTTCTAAGAAACTTGTCGAAATTGCGAAGGCGGAAGACTCATCCGGAATTGCATTTACATATACAGAACCAATTATCTGGTTCGAATATATTCTCGATGTCGCAAAAGTCGCGAAGCCAGAAGGACTTGCGATTGTTCTGGTCACAAACGGATACATAAATCCAGAACCGCTAAAAGAACTTCTTCAGTATGTTGACGCAATGAACATTGACCTGAAAACGATGAACGATGATGTTTATAAAAAGTATATCGGCGGAAGGCTTGACCCAGTTCTGGAAACAATCGAAACGGCGGCAAAATCCAAAAATTGCCTCGTGGAAGTGACAAACCTCGTAATACCGACACTGAACGATTCTGCCGAAGATTTTCAAAAAGTTGCAGATTTCATTTCGGCCATAGATAAAAAAATACCACTTCACATTTCGAGGTATTATCCATCGTATCGGCTCGACATACCGGCAACACCGCCTGAAAAACTTATGGAAGCGTATCAGATAGCAAAAGAAAAACTCGACTATGTTTATGTGGGAAATGTACGCATTAAGGGAACGGAGGACACACACTGCCCCAGATGCGGCAATCTGCTCGTAAAAAGGGAAGCTTTCTTTTCAAATATTGTCGGTATAAAGGATGGGAAATGCACGAAATGTGGGGGAGAAGTGGATTTTGTTCTATAAAGTTAGCAGGGAACTGTCAGAAAAAATTTGAAAAAGGATTTATCAGCGATTGTCTGCAGAATTAGATGAATCACCGTCGGCTTCCTTAATTCCAAGCGCATCTTTTAATTTGTCTTCAAATGTTGAATTTTTTGATATTGGCGCACCAACCACCTGCGATATGATATATCCATCCTTAATCAGCAATCTTGTGGGAAGTTTTGAAACTCCCATAGATACGAAGAAGGATGAATCTGCCTGAAATATTGGAACTTTTATTTTCAAACTGTCTATAAGTTCACGGTAAAACTCTGGGGGTTCGTATGTGACCGCAAGGGCAATAATTTCTGAATACTTTTGTGCAATGCTGTCCAGTTCGGCGAGTTCAACTCCGCAGGGACCACACCAGCTCGCAACGAAGGATATAATACCCACATTATCACGAAAATTTTTTTGAGTATATTTTTGTCCGTTGTCGTTTTCCAGCGAGAATTCGGGCAGTTTTCTTATGTTCTCTGCCTTTTCGGTTTTCTCGTCTTTGGAACCGCATCCTGTGGTTATGAGAATCGACAGGAGTGCCGTTATCCATATTATTTTCTTATGTATATTTTTCATTTTTAAGGGCGCCTGTTAATCTTTTATTTTAAAAATTTCCTTTCCTCTGGTTATTTCGCTGATAAAAGATTGAAGTTCGTTTATTGCGTTTTTTGGAATTCTGGCTTTGATGGTTACAATTTCAGAAAAATCCTGCGATGTGATAGTTCCCCCTGTTTTGTCAATCAAAATTGCCATCTGCGATACTGCGCCATACGGAATTTTTGCTTCGATTTCAACCATTTCTATGAAGGGGATTATCCCTGCATCTTCTATTGCATTTCTGGCTGTTTGCGAATATGCCTTCACAAGTCCGCCTGTGCCGAGTTTTATTCCACCGAAATATCTTACAACGGCAACCATAGCATTGGATATCTTCTGTCCTTTGAGAATGCGCATTATTGGAGCGCCCGCAGTTCCCGATGGTTCGCCGCTGTCGGTGAAGTATTCATACTTTCCGCCATAGCCCAGACGAATACAATATACTATGTGTGTCGCATCGTGAAAACGCTTTTGTAAATTTTTTAAAATTCTTTTGCATTCTTCTTCCGACGAGGCGCTGTATGCAAAGCCCAAAAATCTGGACTTTTTCACTTCAAGCAACGATTCTCCAATGCCCGCAAGCGTATATTCCATATTTTTTATCCGTAATTTTCATTGTTATTTATATTCAAGTGATGCTTTTCCAATTGATATTACTTTCCTGGTCGAATAAATCCCTCTTTTAGTGATTAGTTGCACAAGTCTTATGAAAATTTTTGATGTTATGATTGCATCTTCAAGTGCGTTGTGGTTTTCTCTGTGAGTTCTGATTTTCAATGTTTTAGCCATAGCATCGAGGGATAGATGATTTTGGGGAAATACGAATGAGAAAATTTTTGATATATCGATTGCCCAATCGTGTGGAATGTCTCCGCCGATGTTTTTTGCCGCTTTCCAGAGGAACGATAGGTCGAGGCTGGGGTTCTGTCCAACGAGGATTTTTCCCTTCATCATATTGAAAAATTCTGGCAGGACTACATCTGGTGGAGGAGCATCCAGAATTTGATTTCCATCGAGTCCGTGAATGCGTTTTGAATCTGCGCCTATTATTGTGTATGGCCGCATAGGGGAGAAGAACATTTCGCCTTCGGGTTCCATTCCATATAAGGGAACTGCTCCGATTTCAATTATTGAATCGTTATCGGGAGATAATCCCGTCATTTCGAGGTCGAATACGAGGAAGCGCTCTCGATGAATATCATTTTCCACGATGACCACACTCGCTTTCTATAATAGGCTTTGACTTGAAAAAAGCCCGCTGATAAAAAGAAGATGTAATTATAAGGAGATTATTTGCCTTTGTTCTTCGTTGTATCAGTGGTAAAAGTAATCTGGTCGGGTGGTTTGTCCATATTTTCGAGCATCCATTTTGCGTCGTCAGCGAGGTCGCAATCGGGATATTTTTCAATCACTTTTTTATAATATTCCCGTGCGCTATCCTTGTCCTTTAAGTATTCCGAAGCGACAAATCCTGCGAGAAACAGCGCCTTGTATGTTCCTGGATTATCAGGATAAATCTGCGCGCACTTATCATAAGCGTGCAGAGCATCCCTGAAGCGCATTCTGTTTATGGCATATTGTGCCGCTAAAAGATATTCCTTAAAGGTAATTTCCTTGAATGATTGCCGTGATTTTTCTTTGTCCTTGTAGTTTGATGCTGCGCTGAATTTCAGCCACGCCATCAAAGTATCTGATGATGCTCCAAGCATTTTCAATTCATCGAAATATCCCTGTTTGAGTTGTTCGGGTGAATTCTGTGCGAGTTTGAGGAGAACTTCGACAAGTTGCGAGCGATATTGTTCTGCCTTCGGGCTTTCGGGATAGTAGGAAAGAAGCATCCTATAATTCGTCCAGGCTTCTTCATATTTTCCCTGACGATATGCATCTGTCGCTCTGCGTGAGTATTCTTCTTCTGAAAGACGTGCTTTAGAACAGCCCAGAATGAAAAGAAAAACTGCAACGACCGAAAGAAAAACTATTGTCCGTCTCATTTCAGCCCTCCCGATTTTCTTAAATGGTTTAAAAATCTTTGGCAGAAATATGATTTATCACAGACGACTTTAGCAGATAGATTAGAAATAATATACGGTGCGTGATGTGTTTTGTGATATTGTCCTTTTTTAGTGTTTTTTGAAGCGTTTTTCAATTTCATTAAAATATCGTTCTTGGGGATTATCTCAACATCGTTTATATTTCCAATCGCATTTTCATTAAAGCCATTGCCATAGAAGATTTTAAGTGTATTTATATCTGCAATTAACCAGCTTTCCATACAGGCAACCATAAGATGAATTCTGTTATTCGGTATTTTTTGTTCTTCTTTCCAGTCTCTTCTCGTTTTAATTTTTTTGATAAACTTCAATTCAGCAGCTTTTTTATCTTCTTTATCGCTTCGGACTTCTACTTCGCTATCGAGCAAGATTATGTCCGCATTTTCATAATTACTGGTAAATTTTTTTATCATCTGGGCTTTCGAAATTTTTATCTTCGGCAGATTATTTATTCCCGCATTAGATAGAAATTTCCCCCAAGCACGTCTAAGGTTCGCATTTACCTTTCCGTCCCTTGAACCACCTTCAATGTAAATTACCATCTTGTTCCTCCAATGGCGCCAGAAAGCCAGGCTTGTCCCAATCGGTAGTCTTCGAGCCAATCTTTTAATTCATCTCGGCTGAAACGTCTAACAGTAGTGCCGGTTTCGTCATTTTTGTCGAATACTAATATATCCTCTGGTGTTTCAGTAAATTGGTCAATTAGGAAATCCGAATGAGTTGTGATAATTATTTGAGTTTTTGAAGAGGCATTCTTTAATAGTTC